>LXOW01164766.1_pt1 | contig 12118 bp, 10 predicted proteins | sample 1368591 | NCBI WGS metagenome assembly LXOW01 (sample SAMN04884650, study PRJNA319009) | bovine gut metagenome | isolation source: Cow rumen | host: Bos taurus | place: Italy: Legnaro (PD) | collected 2014-07-09
ACGGCGATCTTCCCCTCCTGAAACAGGGGCAGGGAGAGGACGGGGACGCTCTCGCTGAGCCGAAAACAGTTGTCGTCCACCCGGCCTCGGGTATAGGGCACGGGCAGCTGGGCCGCCAGCGCCTCGTTGGTGAAGGGGTACTGGGAGCGTATCTCCAGAGCCGGCGGCGTAAAGCGCATCAGCTCCATGGTTTCCTCCCAGCCGAATCGCTCCAGCCACTCCTTCGCCACCCACTCCGGGCAGCCGTACTGGATGGACAGCCGGGGGATGGGATCGCTGGGCAGGGCGGGAAGGCAGTCCCGCTCCCGGGCCATCCGGCGCAGCACGCCGTTCACAAGGCCCGCCACGGCCCCCTTGCCGCACTCCCGGGCCAGGTCCACGGCTCCGTTCACGGCGGCGTGATCCGGCGTGTCCATGAAAAACAGCTCCGTCACGCCCAGCCGCAGGATGTTGCGGACCACCTTCTTCTGGGGCTTCACGTAGAAGGAGAGCATATAGTCCGCCCATGTCAAATGCTCCAGGGCGGTGTACACCAGGGAGCTTACGTAGGCCTGCTCCGAGGGGTTCCTTCGGATCGCCTTCAGGCGAAGATTGGCGTAGGCGCCGCCCTCCGCTACGTCCATGAAGACCTCCAGGGCGTCCCGGCGGGGGCTGTTCATGAGAGCACGCTCCCGGCCAGGTTCCTGCCCCGCAGGAAGGTTTTTCCGTCCAGCTTTTTGCCGCCGGGGGCCTGGAGCGAACTGATCTCCAAAACGCCGTCCGCGCAGCGCAGGAACAGGCCCCGCTTGGCATCGCCGAAGAGCCCGCCCAAAGGAAGGTCACAAGGGGGCTCGGCGTCAGAGAGCACGGTGCGCCACAGCTTCAGCTTTTCCTCCCCCAGCAGGGCGTAGGCCCCGGGCCAGGGGTTGGTGCCGCGGATTAGGTCGTGGATGACCCGGCGGGGGGCGGAAAGGTCGATCTTCCCGCTGTCCCGGGTGAGCATCTTACAATAGGTGGCCCCGCTTTCGTCCTGGGGAACGGGGGTAAGCTCTCCTTTCTCAAGGGCCTGAAGGGTCTTCATAAACAGGTCGGCCCCCAGCTCGGCAAGGCGAAGGGACAGCTCCCCGTAGGTCTCGTTCTCGCCCAGGGGCGTTTCGGCTTTCATGAGCACGTCCCCGGCGTCCATGCGCTTCACCAGCAGCATGGTGGACACGCCCACCACCTTCTGCCCGTCGATCACGCTCTGCTGCATGGGGGAGGCCCCCCGATACAGGGGCAGGAGGGAGCCGTGGACGTTGATGGCCCCCAGGGGCGGGATGGACAGATTCTCCTGGCTGAACAGCTGGCCGAAGGCCACCACGGCGTAGAGATCGGGCCCAAAAGCGCGGATGGCGGCGCAGCCCTCCGGGCTTCGGATCTTTTCAAACTGATACACGGGCAGCCCCAGCTCCAAGGCGGCGGCCTTCACCGGCGGCGGGGTCAGGATGGCCTTGCGGCCCACGGGCCTGTCCGGCTGGGTGAACACGGCCAGGGTATGGTCCGTCCCGGCCAGGGCGCGCAGCGTGGGCACGGCGAACTCCGGCGTGCCGAAGAATGCGATACGCATGGGCTTATTCTTCCCCCTTGTCGTAGTCGGCGGGGGGCTCCGTCACCAGGGACAGATACACCTTCCCGTCCAGATGGTCGCACTCGTGGAAGACCGCCCGGGCGAAGAGCCCCTCGCCCTCATACTCGTACAGGTCCCCGTGGCGGTCGCAGGCTTCCACCTTAACATAGTTGGGGCGCTCCACGTAGCCGCTCTGGCCGGGGAAGGACAGACAGCCCTCCATGCCCCCCTGGAGACCGGAGGATTCCAAAATGCGGGGGTTCACCATCTCCACCGGGGCGTTCCCGCCTTCAGGGTCCCCCACGTCGATGACCACCACCCGGCGCAGCACCCCCACCTGGGGGCCGGCCAGGCCCACGCCGTCCGCGTCGTACATGGTATCGAACATATCGTCGATGAGCTGGGAGAGCCGCTCGTCGAAAACGGTGACCTCCCGGCACTTCTTATACAAGCAAGGGTCCTTTTCCTTGCGGATCGTTCTGAGCGCCATGGCATACTCCTCCTGTTTACATCATGCCATTATACCCTGTCCACGCGATTTTGTAAAGAAATCCTGCCATTTTTACCCGGGTCCCAAACATGAACGAATTATCGGAGGCACAGAGTGAAAAAAGGGTGTAAGATAGGCTCCGGAGGGGAGACATATCCCCCATACGGGAGGCAAAAACATGGGAAAGCGGCAAAGTTTTTACACACGGGCGGACCTGTTCGAGGCTAAGGTCAGCCCCCGGGCCAAGCTGGTTTTGGCATACCTTTCCCGCATCAGCGACAAGCAGGGCGTGAGCTACCCCTCCATTCCCACCATCGCCGAGAAGTGCGGCTGCTGCCCCAACTCCGCCCGCAAGGCCCTCCGGGAGCTGGAGCAGGGGGGCTTCATCTCCATGACCGCCGCCACCATCCCCACCCGATCCGGCAAGACGCGCTGGACCTCGAATCGCTACACCCTTCTTTTTCTTCCCGCACAAAATGAAGTACCCCCCCTTCAGCCGTTGCAGGAGGGTACTTCAACGGATGCAGGACTAAGCTATGATAGAGTAATTAAAACAGACGTTCCCAAAGGTCACAGTCAGTCAGTAGAGAAAACTGACCGTGACCGTGACCATGACGGGGACGAAAGGGGCCTGAAGGCCATCCTTTCCCGGCTTCAGCTGGACCTCTTTGAGGACAAGCCCTTTACGAGGGCTGTTCGCCATGCCCTGAAGCGCATGTACAATGCCGAGAGCATCCGGGTGAAGGGGGAGAGGATCCCCCGAGAGCAGGTGCGAAGCGCCATGGAGCTGTTGAGCGTGGATCATATCGACTTCGTGTACCGGCAGCTTCGGGAGAAGACCGGCGCGGTGACCTGGGGCGAAGGGTATCTCGTCGCCTGCCTGTACAACGCCCCCCTGGACTGCATGGCCCGAAGCCGCTGCGGGTGATCCTTCGGCGGGACAGGGCCCGGTTGAGGAGCGTTCAACCGCCGGTTGACCCCGTTTTCGGAAAATAAAACGTCCGATGATGGCGCAACCGGCAAAAACGTGCTATGATGTGGCCATAGAAAAACACAGGAGGTGGCTATGGAATACAAGGAGACCATGGGCAAGCGGATCGCCAATCTGCGTAAGCAGAAGGCCATGACCCAGGAGCAGCTGGCCAATCAGCTGGGCGTCACCGCCCAGGCGGTGAGCAAGTGGGAGAACGATCTGAGCTGTCCGGACATATCCATCCTGCCCCAGCTGGCCGAGGCCCTGGGCGTGACCACGGACGAGCTGCTGGGCAAGGTCCAGCTGCGCTCCCTGGCCGTGGAGGACGGGGAGAAGGAGAAAAAGAAGAAGTATACGGTGAACGTGTCCGTGCCCATGAAGAAGTGGGAGAAGATCCTGTTCGCCCTGCTCGCCATGGGGGTGGGCATTGTGTTTTTGCTGAACGCCCTGCACGTGATACACCTGGGGGAGGCCGTCACCTTCTGGAGCGTGCTGTGGCCCTTCTGCCTCTTTTGCATGGGGGTGCTGTGCTGCAGGTCCGATCTTAGCCCGGTGAGCCTGGGCATCGCCCTGTTCGGCCTCTATATGCTCCTGTACAACGTGGGCGTCATCCCCGCCCGGTACAAGCTGACCTGGTCCATGATCTGGCCGGCGGCGCTGGTGCTCATCGGCCTCACGGTGCTGCTGGGCTTTTTGTTCCCCAAGCGCAGGGAGGAGGGCAAGGGCTTCTTCCACGTGGAGAAGGGGGATCCGGTGTTCGAGTGCGCGGAAGAAGGCGGTTTCGTCAGCGTAGAGGCGGCTTTTTCCAACCAGATCAAGAAGGTGGTCGGGGATGAGCCTTTCAAAGGGGCCAACATCGATATGTCCTTCGGCACCCTCACCTTTGATCTCACGGAGGCCAACATCGAGAACGGAGCCACCATCGACGCGGACGTGAGCTTCGGCGCCCTGACGCTGCGGCTGCCCGCGTCCGCGGGGGTGAAGTCCGAGAGCTCCGCGGCCTTCGGCGGCGTCAGCTGCCCGGCGGGGGCCCCCGACGCGGCCATACGCGTGAACCTGAAGGGGGACGTGTCCTTCGGGAAGATCGAGGTGGAGTACATATAAACTGGACCATGAGAAAAGGAGCGAGGCGACTCGCTCCTTTTTTGTGCACTGCTTCCTCATTCCATGCCCGCGTCCTTCATGGCGCTGTGGAGCCGCTCCTCCCTGAACTGGTGCTCGTAGAGGTCGTGGTAGTAGCCGCCCAGGGCGAGGAGCTCCTCGTGGGTGCCGCTCTCCTGTATCCTGCCGCCGCGGATGACCAGAATGCGGTCCGCGCTGCGGATGGTGGAGAGCCGGTGGGCCACCACCAAACTGGTGCGGCCCTTCAGGACCGTGGTGATGGCCTCCTGGATCAGCTGCTCCGTCTCCGCGTCGATGGAGCTGGTGGCCTCGTCCAGCACGAAGATGCGGGGGTCGGCCAGGATGACCCGGGCAAAGCAGATGAGCTGCTTTTGGCCCGTGGACAGGCGGATGCCCCCTTCGCCCACCTGGGTGTCATAGCCCTTGGCCTGCTCCGAGATGAACTTGTCCGCGTGGACCAGCCGGGCGGCTTGCTTCACCTCCTCCACCGAGGCGTCCGGGCGGCCGTAGCGGATGTTGTCCGCGATGGTGCCGGAGAACAGGTGGGGGGATTGGAGCACGTACCCGAGGCTGCTCTGGAGCCAGAGCTGGGACCGGGTCCGGTAGTCCCTGCCGTCGATGTATACGGCCCCCGCCGTGGGCTCGTAGAACCGGCAAACCAAATTGACGATGGTGCTCTTGCCGGCCCCGGTCTCGCCCACCAGGGCCACGGTCTGCCCCGCTTCGATGTCCAGGTTGAAGTCCGTCAGCACGGGCTCCTCCGGGTTGTAGGCGAAGCTCACGTGCTCGAAGCGGATGCTGCCCTCTATGCTCTCCCAGTTCTCCCGTTTGGGTTCGATGACGTCGCCGTACTTTGCCGCCACCTCGGGGCTGTCCGTCACCTCAACGGGGGCGTCGATGAGGCTGATGACCCGCTCCGCCGAGGCCTGGGCGCTCTGGAAGTCCGCGAAGATGGACGCCAGCTGCTGGATGGGGTCGAAGAGGCTGGCCGCGTAGGTGACGAAGGCCACCAGCGTGCCGGCGGAGATCCGGCCGATGAAGGCGCGGTCAGGGTCCAGCACCCCCTGCCCGCCCAGGTACAGAGCGAGGCCGGTGCCGATGGCCCCAAGGGAGATGACCAGGGGGAAGAAGACGGCGTTGATGAGGGCCGCCTTGATGGAGGCGCGCCGCATGCTCTCGGTGATCTTGCGAAACTCCCTCCCGTTCTCCTCCTCGTAGACCAGCGTCTTAGTGGTCATGGCCCCCATGATGCCCTCGTTGAAGGCGCCGGTGATGCGGCTGTTCTGCTTGCGGGCCTCCCGCTGATACTTCAGTATGGCCCGCTCCAAAAAGAGGGCGGCCACGGCCAGCGGCGGCACCACCAGCAGCACCAGCAGCGCCAGACGCCAGTTCTTCACCAGCATGATGATCAGGCACAGTACGGCGTAGGAGGAGGACCATAACAGGTCCACCATGCTCCAGGCCACCATCTCGGAGAGCCGGTTCACGTCGCTGATCATCCGGGCCATGATGTAGCCCACGGCCGTCTTGTCGTAGTAGGAGAAGGACTGGTTCTGGAGCTTCAAAAAGCCGTCCTGCCGGATGTCGTAGGAGATGGTCATCTCCATCCGCCCGCAGCGGGTGATGAAGCCCAGCGTGCCCAAGCCCTGGCTGAAGGCCAGCGCCACGTACAGGAGCAAAAACAGCCATACGCCCTCGCTTCTTCCGGGGAGGATGAAGCTGTCCACCGCATAGTTGGCCATGAGGGGATAGACCGCGTCCACCAAGGACGTAAAGAGCAGGCAGGCGATGGTGGTGAGGAAGGTCTTTTTGCTGCGCCAGGCGTAGGCGTACAGCCGCTTCCAGAGCTTCAAGTCCACCTTTTCGTTGGTGAAATCCTGTTCGTTCTGATAACTCACGCCGCGTCGCCTCCCTTCGGCAGGGCGTCCTGTATCTCGGCGATGCGCCGGTACAGGCCCGGTTTTCCGATCAGCTCCTCATGGGTGCCCACGTCCGCCAGAGCGCCCCCCTCCAGCACCAGGATCTTGTCCGCCTCACAGAGGGTGGTGATCCTGTGGGAGATGATGAACAGGATCCCGTCCCGCTTCATGCCGTAGAGGGCGTCCCGTATCCTGGCGTCGGTTTCCGTGTCCACGGCGCTCATGGAGTCGTCGAAGATCAGGATGGGCGCTTTCTGCATGAGGGTCCGGGCGATGGCCACCCGCTGGAGCTGGCCTCCGGAGAGGGTCACGCCCCGCTCGCCCACCACCGTGTCGTAGCCCTTTTCAAAGCCCATGATCACGTCGTGGACGGCGGCGATGCGGGCCGCCTGCTCCACCTGCTCGTCGGAGGCGGCGCTATCCACGATGCGGATGTTCTCCCGGATGGTCCGGGAGTAGAGGAAGGGCTCCTGAAGGACGATCCCGATGTTCCGGCGAAGGCAGGCGTGGTCGATGTCGTTGATGTCCACGCCGCCGATGGTGATCCTGCCCCGGGTGCAGGTGTAGAGCCGCTGCAAGAGCTGCACCAGGCTGCTCTTGCCGGAGCCCGTGGCCCCCAATATGGCCACCGTCTCTCCGGGCTTCACGGTGAAGGAGATGTCCTTGAGCACGTCGTCCGGGGCGTCGTAGCCGAAGCACACGTGCTCGAAGCGGATGTCCCCGGTCATGTCCACGGTGAGGGCCTTGCCCGGCTCCTTCTCCGGCTCCGCGTCCATGATCTCGCATAGCCGCTTCAGGGACACGGAGGCCTTGCCCATGTCGGCCAGGATCCGTCCCAGCTGCCGCACGGGCCAGGTGAGCATGGCGGTGTAGGTGGAGAAGAGGGTCACGAGGCCCAGCGTCATGGTGCCCTTGGCGCAGAAATAGACGCCCGCCGCCAGGGAGATGCCGATCTGGGCAAAGCCTACCGCGTCGGAAAGGCCCCAGTAGTAGCCCAACAGCCGGTTCAGCCGGATGTTGGCGTCCCTGGTGCCGGCGTTCAGCTTCGTCAGCTTCTCATACTCCGCCCGCTCCTGACCGAAGGCCCGGACGATGCGTACCCCCGTCAGGTTCTCCTGCAGGGCGGCGGACAAAGCGCCTTCCGCCTCATCCGCATCCTTGAAAAACTTCTGTACATAGCGGAAGTACACGAAGGAGGACACGGCCAGCAGCGGCAGCGTCACCATGGAGATGAGGGCCATGGGCACGTGGATGTTCAGCAGGATCACCAGGGCCGTCAAAAACATGACGGCGGTGCGGACGATGTCCATCATCTGGACGCTGAGGAACTGGCGCACGGTCTCCACGTCGGAGGTGCAGCGCTGGACCAGGTCCCCGGTGGACACGTGCTTATGGTAGTCGTAGGGCACGGCGTTGATGTGCTCGTAGAGCCCGTCCCGAAGGCCTTTGGCCATGCCCTCGGCGGCGTAGGCCGTGGAGCGCCGGCGCAGGTAGGTGAACAGGCCGTTGAGCACCGTGAAGATCAGGTACACCGCGCCGCACAGGATCAGATGCTCGGCGAAGTATTCCCGTCCGCCCAGGCCCTTCACCAGGGCGAAGATGGGCTCGGGGATATGGGGGTCCACGCCCCGGATCACGTAGTCCAGGGTGAAGCTGGTCACGAAGGGGGCCAGATATACGCACACGGCGGCCAGCAGCACCATAAGGGCCGCAGAGACGAGATGCCCCCAATAGGGCCTCAGCGCCTGAAAGAACAGCCGCCAGGGGGATCGTTTTCGTTGTTTCTCGTTCATGGGGATACCTCTAAAGCATATCCTGAGGGTTGATCTCTATCTTCAAAAATCCGTCCGTCCGATGGGCGGTCTCGAAGGCGTACACGGCCCGGAGGGCCTCTGGGAGCCGCCGGGTCCTTAACAGCTTCACCAGCACCTGATACCGGCTCTGCCCCGCGATCCGGGCGATGGGGGCGGGGGCCGCCATGAGCAGCAGCAGATCGTCCCGGCCCTCTGTTCCCAGGGCCGAGCGAAGCTCACCTTCCAAAGCCCGGGCGTATTCCTTTCCCCGCTCGATCAGCGAGACCTCGTTTTCCCCGGACAGCAGCAGCCGGATGAACAGGGAGAAGGGCGGGTAAAGGCACTTTTTGCGCTGGGCGATCTCGTACTGATAGAAGCCGGGATAATCCTGGCTCCGGGCGAACTGGAGCACCGGGTGGTCGGGCACGTAGGTCTGCATGACGACCTCCCCGGGGTCCTTGTCCCGGCCCGCCCGGCCGGAGACCTGGGTAAGGAGCTGGAAGGTCCTTTCGCCGCTGCGGTAGTCGGGGAAGCGCAGCGTGGTGTCCGCCGCCACCACCCCCACCAGCGTCACGTTGGGGAAGTCGTGGCCCTTGGCGATCATCTGGGTGCCGATGAGGATCTGGGCCTCCCCGCGCCCGAAGGAGGTGAGGATCTGCTCGTAGGCGTCCCGATGGGAGACCGTGTCCGCGTCCATCCGCACCGTTTTCGTGCCGGGGAACCATTTCTGTATCTGTTCCTCCACCTGCTCCGTGCCGATGCCGAAGTATTTGATGAAGGGCTTGCCGCAGTTGGGGCATACCGAGGGCAGGGGCTTTTTGGCCCCGCAGTAGTGGCAGCGGACCGCGTTCTGGGCCTTGTGGAAGGTCATGGAGATGTCGCAGTTGTCGCAGGTCAGCACGTATCCGCAGCCCCGGCAGGACACGAAGGTGGAGTACCCCCGCCGGTTCAAGAACAGCATGGCCTGGTGGCCCGCCTTCAGACACGCCCCCAGCTTGGAGAGCAGCAGGGAGGAGAAGATGCCGTTGTTGCCGTTCAAAAACTCGGCGCGCATGTCCGCCATGGACACCCTGGGCAGGGGCCGCCCGCCCACCCGATGCTTGAGCTCGATGAGCTCGTAGCTGCCGTTCAGCGCCCGAAAATAGCTCAGCAGCGAGGGCGTGGCGCTGCCCAGCAGGAGCTTCGCGCCGCTCGTTTTCACCCGGCGGCGGGCGATGTCCAGGGCGTGATACCGGGGCGTGATCTCGCTTTGGTAGCTGTTCTCGTGCTCCTCGTCCATGATGACGAGGCCCAGATCCTCCACCGGCGCGAACACGGCGCTGCGGGCGCCGATGACGATGGGCGCCTTCTTGAGCCGTATCCGCCGCCATTCGTCGAACCGTTCCCCGGCGGACAGGCGGCTGTGGAGCACGGCGATCCTGTCCCCGAACCGGGCGGCGAAGCGGCCCACGGTCTGGGGCGTCAGGGCGATCTCCGGCACCAGCACGATGGCGCCCTTGCCCGCTTTCAGGCAGTCCTCGATGCACCTGAGGTACACCTCCGTCTTGCCGCTGCCCGTGACCCCGTAGAGAAGGGCCGTCTGGCCGGGGGCCAGGGCTCTTACCGCCTGAAGGGCCGCCTCCTGCTCATAGGTGAGCTCGGGGACGGTATCCGCTTTCAGGCTGTACACGGGCCGGCGGAACACGGGGGAGGAGCTTGTTGACAGGACCCCCTTTCGCACCAGAGCCGCCACGGCCGGGGAGGAGCCGGGCAAAAAGGCGTGGATGTCCCTGACGGACATGGGCTGGCCGGTCCTTTTGAGCAGGTCCACCACTTCCGTCTGCATAGGGGACCGGGACGAGAAGGGGGCGTCGGGGTCCGCAAGGCACACGATGCTCTCCCGCTTCTCCCGGATGCGGCCGCCGCGAAGCTGGGCGGGGATCATGAGCCGCAGGGCGTCCACCAGCAGACAGTGGTACGCCTCCTGCATCCATTCGGCGAGGGCCAGCTGCTCCGGGAGCAGCACCGTGTAGGGCTCCGCCAGGGAGAGCACGTCCTTGACGATCACTCCGTCCTCAAGGCCGCTTTCCTCCGTCAGCTTCAGCACGAAGCCCTCCTTCACGGAGCTCCCCTGGCCGAAGGGCACCAGCACGTGATGGCCGGGGCGAACGTCCAGGCCCTCTTTCACCCGATAGGTGAACGCCCTGTCCACGGCCGTATGGGCGATGTCTATGATCACCTTGGCGAACATTGGCCCCTCCTTTCCCGTCGAAATGGGGTTAAAATCAAAGAATGCCCGCTTCGTAACCGGGTGCGAAGCGGGCCGGACTCAACGCAAGTTCTCCTTATGCCTCCTTGGTGGGAATGACGATGAGTTTATCCTCATACAGCTCTTCCACAGCCATGGACAGGGGCTTGTTGTTCCCCAGGGCGTCGGGGTCATCCTGCAGTTGACGGGCCCGATTGGCGACGGCGGTCACCAGCTGATAGCGGGAACCGGCTTTCTCGGCCAGCTCAAAGACCGGCGGACGATTCATCATAGCGTTTTACCTCCCAATTTCCTCGATTGCTTCTGATAGATATGCGCTGCGGGCGGTGCGGCACCGCTCCGCTTCCATAATGGCTTCCAGGCGATGGACGGCCACGTCCACCACGTCGTTGACGATCACGTAGTCGTACTGCGGGATCATCTTGATCTCCTCGAAGGCGGTGGCGAAGCGCTTCTCCACCTGCTCCATGGTTTCCGTGCCCCGGCCGATGAGGCGGGACTTTATCTCGCTCATGCTGGGGGCGGTGATGAACAGCAGCACCGCGTCGGGGAAGGACTGCTTCACCTTCATGGCCCCCTGCACGTCGATCTCCAGTATCACGTCCCGGCCGTCGGCCAAATTCTGCTCCACGAAGGAACGGGGGGTGCCGTAGTATTTGCTGCCGAAGACGTGGATGTATTCCAAAAACTCGCCCCGCTGGGCCATGGCCTTGAACTCCTCCTCCGTTTTGAAGAAGTAGTGGACCCCTTCGATCTCCCCGGGACGGGGCTCCCGGGTGGTGGCGGACACGGACATCTTGATCCGGCTGTTGCGGTCCATCAGGGCCTTCACCAGCGTGCCCTTGCCTACGCCGGAGGGGCCGGAGATCACCAAAAGCAGACCCTTTCTCTGTTCTTTCATGGAATGCCCCCTTGCTTATTCTATGTTCTGTATCTGCTCCCGCAGCTTCTCGATCTCGGCCTTGCAGAGGAGCACGATGCTCGTGAGCTCGCCGTCGTTAGCCTTGGAGCCGATGGTGTTGCACTCCCGATTCATCTCCTGGATGAGGAAGTCCATCTTCCGGCCCACGCTCTCCTCCGCTTCCAGCAGCTCCCGAAAATGGACCAGGTGGGTGTTGAGCCGAACGATCTCCTCGTCGATGGCGGCCCGATCCGCGAAGATGGCCACCTCCGTGGCGAGGCGGGCTCGATCCACCTCCGTTTCGCCCAACAGCTCCTCGATGCGGGCGGTGAGCTTCACGCGGTATTCCTCCGCCACGGCGGGCGCCCGCTTCTCGATGGCGGCGGCGTAGCCGGTCATGGTTTCCATGCGGGCGGAAAGGTCCAGCTTCAGCCGTTCGCCCTCCTTGCGCCGCATGGCCTTCAGGCTGCGGATGGCTTCCGTCATGACCTCCCGGGAAAGGTCCGTCAGCGCCTGCTGATCCTCATCGGCAGGGAGGATGGCGGTCACGTCCGGCAGGGCCAGCGCCCTGGAGAGGGTGAAATCGTCCGTAAGGCCCAGGGCCTGTGCGCTCTTGCGGGCGGAGGCGAGGTAGGCCTGAAGCAGCGCTTCGTCCACCCGGACGGTCTTCGAGTCGCTCCTAAGGTTCCGATAGTTCACGTACACGTCCACGTGGCCCCGGTCCAGGGAATCGTTCAGGAGCTTACGCAGGGCGTCCTCCAGGAAGGAGAGCTGCCGGGGCAGCTTCATGCCGATGTCCAGGAACCGGTTGTTGACGCTCTTCAATTCGATGGTGAGCTCCCGGCCCTCCCGGGATGCCGCACCCCGGCCGTATCCGGTCATGCTGTACATAGGCCACCTCCAAAATCATCGTATTATAGCATAGCCCGTCCGCCGAATGCAAGTCCCATCTTACCGGGCGAAGGCGTCGTACAGGGCGTCCTCCCGGGGCGGTTCTATGGCCGAGCCGTCCGTGAAGACGTATCCTTCCCTGATGGCCCTGCCGATGACGCTGGCGGGGATGCCGGACGCGCGAAGGGCTTCTGAC
>LXOW01085544.1_pt2 | contig 12116 bp, 14 predicted proteins | sample 1368591 | NCBI WGS metagenome assembly LXOW01 (sample SAMN04884650, study PRJNA319009) | bovine gut metagenome | isolation source: Cow rumen | host: Bos taurus | place: Italy: Legnaro (PD) | collected 2014-07-09
ACAATTAAGATAAAATTATGCGTATAATAAATGGTATTTGCTATCCAAATAAGGAAACAAAAGAAATAAAAGTTTTGAAAGTAGAAGCCGAAAAAGATTTTATTTTAAAGCTTCTGTTTAATACTGGTGAAACTAAAACTTTTGATTATAGTTAATAAAAAGCTGTTTAAAATTATCTTGATTATAGCAAATTTTTAAATATTTTCTTTCTATAAGTACGCAATACCGTTTTAAANNACCGCATAATGGTGGTTATTTTTATTTTAGCTCAAATAAAAAGCAAAAAACTCTTGATGTTTTTTTATATAAAGGTTATAAAAATAATATCTATAAATACGGAGAGCATTATGGAATTTTTTAAATCAGAAATAGATGAAGAAATAAAATCAGGCAAAAAACTTACAGAAACCAAAGAATGGAAAGCACTTTCCGAACATTACAACACAATAAAAGACAAACACATGAGAGATATGTTTGCCTGCGACAATAAGCGTTTTGAAAATTTCAGCCAGGAATTTGAAGATATTCTTCTCGATTATTCAAAAAACAGAGTTTCAAAGGAAACAATGAAACTTTTATTCGATTTAGCAAAAGCTTCTGGCGTTAAAGAAGCAGCAAAAGCCATGTTTGAAGGCAAAAAAATAAATTGGACTGAAAATAGAGCCGTTCTTCACAGTGCATTAAGAAATTTCAGTAATAAACCAGTATTTGTTGACCAAAAAAATGTAATGCCAGAAGTAAAAGCCGTATTAAATAAAATGAAAGCTTTTTGTGAAAAAGTTAGAAGCGGTGAATGGAAAGGATTTACTGGCAAAAAAATTAAGACAGTTGTAAATATTGGTATAGGTGNNCCGTCATGATTACCGAAGCTTTAAAACACTATGCCGATGGGCCAGCTGTTAAATTCGTTTCTAATGTAGATGGCACCGATTTTGTTGAAAAATGCAAAGGCTTAAATCCTGAAGAAACTTTATTTATTGTTGCTTCCAAGACCTTTACAACCCAAGAAACCATGACAAATGCCCATACAGCAAGAAAATGGCTACTTGACGTTTTAAAAGACGAAAAGGCAGTAGCAAGTCATTTTGTAGCTCTTTCAACTAACAAAAAGGAAGTAGAAAAATTTGGCATAGACAGCAATAATATGTTTGAATTTTGGGATTGGGTAGGTGGAAGATATTCCTCATGGTCTGCAATAGGCTTATCTATAGCTCTTAATATAGGTTTTGAAAGATTTGAAGAATTGCTTAAAGGTGCCTATGCAATGGATAACCACTTTATGAATGCGCCTCTTGAAAAGAATTTACCTGTAATTATGGCTCTTATAGGTATTTGGTATAATAACTTTTTTAATGCAGCAAGCATAGCTATATTACCTTATGATCAGTATTTAAGCAGATTTGCAGCTTATTTCCAGCAAGGAGATATGGAAAGCAACGGTAAATACATAGATAGAGATGGTAATAAAATAGATTATCAAACAGGNNCCAGTTAATCCATCAAGGGAAAAAATTAATTCCATGCGACTTTATTGGTTTTATAAATACCCTTAATCCTGTTGGCGACCATCATTTAAAATTAATGGCCAATTTCTTCGCTCAAACAGAAGCTTTAATGAAAGGCAAGACGCCCGAAGAAGCAAAATCAGATTTAGAAGCAGCAAATACTGAACCAGAAAGATTAAAAATGCTTCTTCCTCATAAAGTATTTGAGGGTAATCGCCCTACTAACAGTATTTTAATCAAAAAACTCACACCCTACAATTTAGGTGCTCTTATTGCAATGTATGAAATGAAAATTTTTGTACAAGGTATTATTTGGCGCGTAAATAGTTTTGATCAGTGGGGCGTTGAATTAGGAAAAGTCTTAGCTAAGAAGATATTAGCAGAAGAAATTTCTCTAACAGAGGGAAAAGAAACAGATCTTTCTTCTCATGATTCTTCTACAAGTGGATTACTTAAGCATTTCGCTAAAAATATAAACAAATAACTTTTATCAACACATGGAGGTAAACAGTCATGGCTTTGCTAAATAATGTTTCCTACAGACCTTTAGGAATTGACTTTACCAGACAAAATCCTGAAGTTAGCCAATTAAGGCAACAAAATGAAGAAAGTCGTATAGCCCAAGCCGAAGAAAAAACTAACGAACGTTATCGTAAGGAATCAGAGCTTACGCCTACATCACTAGGAAGATACATAGACGTAAAGGCTTAAAATATAAACTATTCGAAAGGAATATTTTACAACGATGAGTAAAAACATGCATTTTACAGCTCCCGCAGCAGACATTAAACCTGCTGAAATGGCACAATTTATTGATCATACTTTGTTAAAACCAGAAGCTTCAAAAGACGACATAATTAAATTATGTAAAGAAGCAAAAGAACATACTTTTGCATCTGTGTGCGTAAATCCAACAAATGTTGCTCTTGCTGCTGAACAACTCAAAGATTCTCCAGTAAAAGTCTGCACTGTTATAGGCTTCCCACTGGGTGCTAATACAAGTCTAGTAAAAGCTCTAGAAACAAAAGATGCAGTAGCTAACGGCGCAGATGAAATAGATATGGTTATTAATGTAGGCGCTCTTAAATCAAAAGATTATGAGTTTGTAAAAAAAGATATAGCTGCAGTCGTTGATGCTGCAAATGGCAATCTTGTTAAAGTAATTATTGAAACCTGTTTACTCACAGATGAAGAAAAAGTAAAAGTATGTGAACTCGCTAAAGAAGCTGGTGCAGACTATGTAAAAACTTCAACTGGATTTAACAAAAGCGGAGCAACAGCTGCCGATATCGCTCTTATGAGAAAAACAGTCGGAAATAACATGGGCGTAAAAGCTAGCGGCGGAGTTAGAAATACAGAACAAGCTAGAGAAATGATAAAAGCTGGTGCTTCAAGAATAGGTGCTAGTGCTTCAATATCAATTATTAACGGATAAACTTATTTATATAAAAAATCCCGATACATTATGTTTTGTATCGGGATTTTTTATGGCGACTTTTATTAATTGTCAGAAACTAACGATTCTTTTACCAACAATACAAGAGAAACGGCCGTCATGCACCAGAATAAAGCCATAATACTTTCCTCCACGACTTAATCGCAAGATATTATAAAAAATTATCGTCAAAAAAAAGAAAATATTTTAGCTTAATAAAAACTTATCTTAAATTACCAAAATTACTAGGCTTATCATTCCAAAAGCCACTTAATGATTTACTAGTTGTAGACTCTCCATATAACGGAAAATACAATTCAGTATTACGCTTTAATTCTACAGTTTTTCTAGAAATATTCTTTACCCATGCGTAACCTTCGCCAAACATAGCAAAAAAAGTCCCAGAATCGGGCGTAACTTCTATTTTAAGATTGCCATAAACATATTCACCTACATATTTTTTTGAACAAAACTTTAATCCATGACAATTTTCATCTTCATTATTAAGTTCTATACGTCCACTAAGGGGTATAAAACCATCTTTTAAAATTTTAATAGAAGATGNNGCTCCCTATCAACACCATAGAATCCGTTGCTAATGGTGCAATAGAATTTGGAGGATTGTATATTACATCATTTTCATAAATATCACATTTAACGTTAATACTTTCTTTTTCATTTACAATATTCTTTTTAGAATCTGTTGATAAAATTTTGCACTTGCCTGTAAATGAAACCTTTTGCTGTAATTCATCAGGTATAGCTATTAAATCTTTAAAAACAAGCAATAAAAAAACAAAAAACAAAAAAACTATTCTTTTCATTACGATTCAAAAGCCTCATCTACAAGTTTAGGATTTTTCTCAAAAACAGCTAATATTTCAGCGTCTAATCTAAAAGGTTCATCTTTCATTCCTGTTATGTGCTCTATTTTTTTTACTTCAAAACGATGTCCTAACCTAAAAGCATTTAAAAGCTTCATAGCTTGCCCCATAGCCGATTTTTTACTCCTATAGTAAATAAACCTATCAATTATAATTTGAAAATCTTCAGGAGTTAAATTTATCGTATTAAGATTATTAGCTAAATTTTTTTGGTTTAAATCTTTCCGATATTCTAAATAAAATTCAAGACACTTTTCCATTCTAACTGGATTTACGCTTCTTCTATTACAAAGTATTCCTATAGTAAAAGCAAATGTAGCTGCTAATAAATATATAAAAATAATTTTAATTTTACTCATGAAAGTATTATACTATACATTATAAAGAATTTCTAACATTTAGAAAAAAGTTGCAAACATATTTATAGCGTGATAACATTTTTCGATGTTAAAGTTTATTTACATATTTTTTCATTTTACGGAGGAATTTAATGACTCAATACGTTTACACTTTCGGAGCAGGCGAAGCTCAAGGTAATGCTAACATGAGAAACCTTCTCGGCGGCAAAGGCGCAAACCTCGCCGAAATGAATAAAGTTGGTATTCCTGTTCCAGCAGGTTTTACTATCACCACAGAAATGTGCGATGTTTATTATAAAGGCAACTGCCAATACCCACCAGAACTCAATGTCGAAGTCGAAAACGGTCTTAAGCACATTGAAAAAATCATGGGTAAAAAATTTGGCGACAAAGAAAACCCACTTTTGGTTTCTGTTCGCTCTGGCGCAAGAGCTTCTATGCCTGGTATGATGGATACCGTTTTGAATCTCGGTCTTAATGACGAAACAGTTCAGGGCATTATAAAAGCTACGAATAACGAACGTTTTGGTTGGGATTCATATCGCCGCTTCGTTCATATGTATGGCGATGTTGTTCTTGGAATGAAACCACAATCCAAGACAGAAAAAGACCCATTTGAATCCGTAATGGAAGAAGTCAAAGTAAAGAATGGTCTCAAAGCAGATGCTAAAGACAACGAAATGACTGCTCCTATGCTCAAGGAACTCACCGCAGCTTACAAAAAACTCATTAAAGAACGCTTGGGAAAAGAATTCCCAACAGACCCAAAAGAACAGCTCTGGGGCGCCATCAATGCTGTTTTCGGTTCATGGATGAGCGAAAGAGCTATTGTTTACCGCAAAAAAGAAGGAATCCCCGATGAATGGGGCACAGCCGTTAACGTTCAATCTATGGTTTACGGCAATATGGGTAATGACTGTGCAACAGGCGTTGCTTTCACAAGAAATCCAGCCGACGGCGATGCTCACTTCTACGGTGAATATTTAATCAATGCTCAGGGTGAAGACGTTGTTGCTGGTATCAGAACTCCTCAGCAGATTACAAAAGAAGGTTCTCAGAAATGGGCTAAAGAAAACGGTATCAGCGAAGAAAAGCGCGTTGCCGAATTCCCATCTCTCGAAGAATCTATGCCAAAAGTTTATGAACAGCTTGTAGATGTTTACAAAAAACTCGAAGCTCACTACAAAGATATGCAGGATATGGAATTCACCATTCAGGGCGGTAAACTCTGGATGCTTCAAACCAGAAATGGTAAGAGAACCGCTCCAGCCGCTGTTAAAATGGCTGTTGACATGGTTAAAGAAGGCTTAATCACTAAAGAAATAGCAATAACAAGAGTTGAACCCAAGAGTTTAGACCAATTATTGCACCCAATTTTCGATCCTAAAGCCGAAAAGAAAGTTCTTACAAAAGGTCTTGCCGCTTCTCCAGGAGCTGGTTGCGGCCGCATCGTATTCAGCGCAGAAGACGCAGCCGAATGGAAAGCCAAAGGCGAAAAGGTTATTCTTGTTAGAATCGAAACCTCTCCAGAAGACGTTGCAGGTATGGACGCCGCAGAAGGTATCCTTACTCAGCGCGGCGGTATGACTTCTCACGCAGCCGTTGTTGCTCGTGGTTGGGGTAAATGCTGCGTATCTGGTTGTAGCGATATTAAGATCGACTATGAAAAAGCTACTCTTACAATCGGCGACACAACAATGAAAGAAGGCGATTGGATAAGCCTTAACGGTTCTACCGGCGAAGTTATGTTTGGTAAAGTTCCAACTATGGAACCAAGCCTCGCAGGTGACTTTGGTCAGATCATGAAATGGGCTGACGAAATCCGCCAAATCGACGTTCGCACAAACGCAGATTCTCCAAAAGATGCAAAAATCGCTAGAAAATTCGGTGCCCAAGGTATCGGTCTTTGCAGAACTGAACACATGTTCTTCGATGGAGAAAGAATCAAACACATTCGTGAAATGATTCTTGCTGACGATGTAGAAGGTCGCCGCAAAGCTCTTGAAAAACTTCTCAAATTCCAAACAGAAGACTTTGAAGGCATCTTTGAAGCAATGGATGGCTATCCTGTAACAATCAGAACTCTTGACCCACCTCTACACGAATTCGTTCCAAATGAACCAGAAAATCAGGCTCTTATGGCAAAAGAAATGGGTATTTCAGTAGAAAAAGTTAAAGCTAAGGTTGACTCTCTACATGAATGTAACCCAATGCTTGGTCACAGAGGCTGCCGCTTAGGTATCACTTATCCTGAAATTACTGAAATGCAAGCTACAGCTATTTTCACCGCTGCTTGCAAATTGACCCAAAAAGGTCTTGTAGTTCTTCCAGAAGTTATGATTCCATTAGTAGGAACCATACAAGAACTTCGCAATCAGAAAGCTATCGTTAAGAATGTTGCTGAAAAACTCATCGCTGAATATGGCGTTGAAGGTAAACTCCATTATAAGATCGGCACCATGATTGAAATTCCACGTGCCGCTATTACTGCTAACCAAATCGCAACAGAAGCTGAATTCTTCAGCTTTGGCACTAACGACCTTACTCAAATGACATTCGGTTATAGCCGCGATGACATAGCTTCATTCGTTCCCGAATACTTAAATAAGAAGATATTAAAGAATGACCCATTCCAAGTTCTTGATCAAGAAGGCGTTGGTCAGTTGGTAAGATGGGGTGTTCAACGTGGTAGAAGCGTTAGACCAGAACTTAAAGTCGGTATCTGCGGCGAACATGGTGGAGAACCTTCATCTGTTAAATTCTGCCATAGATTAGGCTTCGATTATGTAAGTTGCTCTCCTTTCAGAGTTCCTATAGCTCGTCTTGCTGCTGCTCAAGCTGCTATTGAACATGGTTCTGAACGTGCAGAAAATTTAATGTTGCAGAATCATACTCCTATCAGAGCAAAAGCTTCTGAAACCCAAGACTAATATAACTAAAGATAAGGACTAAGAAAATCATGACCTCTCCAAGGCGACGTGCTCGTGAATCAGCATTAAAAGCATTATATCAAGCAGAAATATCTAAAATAGACAACACAGAAGCTTTATATGAAGTTCTGTCAGAAACAGTCTGTCATGCGGTCATAGAAGCCGTCGTCAAAGATTTTCTTAAGTCCACTCAAGCTCAAGAAATTTTGTCAGGTAAGGTCGAGGAGTTTCTCCCTGATCTTACCGACAATTTATCTAGTTATCCTCACACAGATATAAACGAAATTCCATCTCAAGTTAAAAGTATACTTGAAAAGCATTTTCCAGGAATAACTTTTACACCAGATGTATCTCAAGATGTTANNTGACAGAATGGCAAACGTGGACAGGTGTATATTAAAAATAGCTGTCTGTGAATTTTTCTATTTTCCTAAAATTCCAGTTAATGCTACTATAAATGAAGCAATAGAACTAGCTAAAAAATATTCAGACGATAAAAGCTATGAATTTATCAATGGTATACTTGATAAAGTTAGCAAAGAACACAAATTAGATAAAATTCCAAACTTAAAGCCCTTAAAGGGTGAAAAAACAGAGTAATACCAAAGAGGGTTTAAGGACATATTATGGCATTACATACAATATTAATAAACCACAATACAGGAAGCCAAAGAAATTTATGTCTTGTTGCAGTTGCAATAGGCATAATAATGGGCTTTATGTTTGGTTGTTGCGGTATATTTTGTTTTTCTGACGCTAAATCATTTAATCAAATTTTATTTTTTGTTATTTGCTTAGTTTTGGGTGCCGCANNTGGTCTTAAACCCAATGACTATTATTCTAAAAAAATAGGCATGAATCGTGATCTAGATAATTTCAACCAAATGTTTAAGATGATTTTATCTGTTCTCAAACGCGTATTGCTTATTTCATTAAAATTAGAATCCGCTTCATCAGACCTAGACAATACAGCTCAAACCAGCTCTTTGGTTATTAAAGAAATAGTTGATGGCGTTGGTGCCATTGACAAAAAAGCTGGTAATAATGCTTCTAATCTTAGAGAAACAATAAATTCATTAGAAGATAGCTTTATACTTTCAAAAGATATTAGCAGTAAACTAACAACTGCAAAAGAAAGCAGTCAAAATGTTTCTGGAATAGCAGCTGGAACACAGATGTCAGTTAAAGCTGCAGTACAAACTATGCAAAAAGTTAAAGAATTAACAGATGGTTCCGCTTTACTAGTAAATGACTTAAATGATCGAAGCAAACAAATAGGAACCATTTTAACAGAAATAGCCAATATTGCAGAAAAAACAAACCTGCTTGCATTAAATGCAGCAATAGAAGCAGCTAGAGCAGGTGAACACGGCTTAGGTTTTGCTGTAGTTGCTGAAGAAGTAAGAAAACTAGCTAGGGGTTCTGCTGAATCTTCAAAGAAAATTAACATCTTAATTAATGATATTTTGCAAAAAACTGAAAATGCAGCCGAAATGATGCAAAATAATACTACTCACGTTAACCAGGGTATGCAAGTAATTCAGGAAGTAGAATCAACTCTAGGTACGATGGTTAATACAACAAACGATCTAAATGAAATAATCAATAACATAAGTTTATCGGCAGAAAGACAAAGTCAAACCTCCGATGAAATGTACAAAAAAGTAAATACTATTTCGCAAATAACAGACGATATATCAAATCAAATAAAATCAGTTGCTTCGACTGCATTAAGTCGTACAGTTATTGTAGACCAAACAAATAGTTCTGCAAAAGAATTACGTATACTGTCTGATGTTTTCCAAAATACTCTTGTTCCATTTGATTTTCATGTTGATGGTGCTAACAAACGTTCTGCAATAAGAACAGAAACCAGAATACCATGTAAATTTAGAGTATTATTATCAGGCGAAATGGTTGACAGCAATTTCAGCGGTAATGATTATACAATGCGTGGAGTTATTACAAATTTGTCGGCAGGCGGTTGTGTAATCGAAACTTCTGAAGATGTTGAACAAGGCAAATATCTTGTAATTGCCTTCCAAATAGGAACCAATTTCATTCAAGGCATCCAAGGAAGATTAGTAAGACAAAAATTGTCACTTGCTTCCAATCCATTACCAATTCCATCAAAGCCAAATCTGAACATCGGAGCTCAACAAGCCCCTGAGCCACAAGCAGGTTCTACTAGAGAATGTATTATTTCATTTAATAATCTTTCAAAAGATTTAGAAGCAATAATTGTAGAATTTGTTATGAATGCTCAAAAGCAATTTGAGTCAAATTTAGGTTTAACAGAGTAAAAAAATGGCAAGAATAGAAAGACAATTATTACAACAGGAATTAGTAAAANNGTAAAACAAGCAATACTTTTGGTTTTACGTTACTAAAACAAAAAATAGTTACAGAACAGCAATTACTTGATTTCCTAGTAACAAAACTGAATTTTAGCTATGCAAACCTCCGTAACTATGTTATAGACCCTAAAGTTGTAAAACTAATACCTGAAACCATTAGTAAAAAGTATCAATGCATTGCCATTTTAAAAGTTAAAAATGAACTTAATGTTACGATGGTAGATCCTCTAGATAGTTTCTTGCTTGAAAGTCTTGCTGAAACTACAGGATTAAAAATAAAACCGCTTGTATCCACATATACTGAAATTCATGATGCAATTGAAGAATTCTATAATGGAAAAAGCAGCGTTGCAAAACCTGGTTCAATTAGCGGAGCTCTTCCTGGCTCACAACAGGCCGTAACAAACATTCAAGATTATGTAAAAGCTGTTCAGGGCGTTGGTGAAAAAAAATTAGGTGATTCCGTTATCGACTTGACAAAAATGAGTGCTTCAGACACTCAAAGTGTCATACAACTTATAAACCTAATTCTAATGAGAGCTATTAAAGAAAAGGCTTCAGATATTCATATTGAACCCGATGAAACCGTTTTAAGATGCAGATTCAGAATAGACGGTATGTTGCAAGAAGTTATGTCCTTGCCTAAAACCTTCGAAGCTGCATGTATTTCACGTTGCAAAGTNNACAAGACGGTCGTATAAAATTACAGTTAAATAACAAAGAAATAGACCTTCGTGTTTCAACCTACCCTACCCTTCGTGGTGAAAAGGTTGTTATGAGAATTCTAGATAAAAGCAGCGTTGTTTATGGTCTAGAAGATTTGGGATTTCCAGATGATACACTTCAGCAGTTCAGTTCGCTGATTCGTAAACCAAATGGAATCATATTAGTAACAGGACCAACAGGAAGTGGTAAGACTTCTACTCTTTATGCCGCATTGCAATGCATAAAAGACCCAACAATTAATATCGTTACAATAGAAGACCCCGTTGAATATCAGCTTGCTAACATTAACCAAGGGCAAATTAATCCTAAGGCTGGTTTCACTTTTGCAGGCGGTTTACGTTCTATATTAAGACAAGACCCTGATGTTATAATGGTCGGCGAAATAAGAGACTTTGATACAGCAGAAATAGCTATTAGAGCAGCTCTTACTGGGCACTTAGTTTTCTCTACGCTTCATACAAATGACTCGGCAGGTGCAATGACACGTTTGGCCGACATGGGTGTTGAGCCTTTCCTCATTGCAAGTTCTCTTATCGGCGTTATGGCACAACGTCTTGTAAGAACAATCTGTAGCGAATGTAAAGAAGAGTATGTTCCTCAAGCTGCCGTTATTAAACGTTCTAAATTGCTTTATCAAGCAGGAAGAACAAAAGTTTATCAGGGTAAAGGTTGCGAAATTTGTAACCATACAGGCTATAAAGGAAGAACCACAATTACTGAATTGCTTATTCCAAACGAACGCATAAAAGAACTTATAGTCGAAAAATCACCAACCAGTTTAATAAAAAATGAAGCAATGAAACAAGGTATGAGAACACTTCGACAAGATGGTTTAGGAAAAGTTTTAAGAGGCATTACAACCCTTTCTGAAGTTATACGCGTTTCAGCTGATGATGAAATTTAATAATCAAAAATGTTAGCCCTGCAATCGCAGGGCTTTTTCAATTTTAGCGAAATATATTTTTTTTCAAAATTTATTGATAAAAACAAACAAAAAATGATAGATTATAAGAAATATCTTCATTGCGGTATTTAAATATTTCGACCGCTTATATAGGAACGGAGTGAACAATGTACAAATTTCCGAAAAATTTCTATTCAGACGTGCGAATTGAACGCATATATCACTCTGCCATAAGGCTAGAGCTTGGTCAGTTAGAAGAAATAAAAGAATCAACAGATTCAGGAGCCTTCATAAGACTGTATGACGGAAAACGTTGGTATTATTCTTCTACGACAGATTTAAACTCAATTAACGATGAATTGGCTGGTCTTGCAAAACTTGCTAAAGAAAACCCAAATGTAAACGAAACACCAATCGTTAAAAAAATTCAGAAAAATGTTGGCAACAAGTGCATATTTACAGATTGCCTTGTAGAAAAAATCGATTTAAAAACGAAAAAAGAACTTTTGGAAAGCTATGACGCAATTTTAGCTGCAGACAAGGAAATAACCCACAGAAGCTCAGTCTATAGCGACACAACAATAACAAAACATTTTTATTCTAGCATCGGAAGCGATGTTACCTTTGATTTTCAGCTTACTGGCGTAAGATCTGTATTCACGTTTGGCACTGGTGCAAATGCGTTCACCGAAATGTGGTGCAAAGCAGATACAAAATATGAAAACATCACAAATCTGCACGAAGAATGTAAAGCAAGAATAGAACAAGCAAAATACTTTTACAAAAACGCAGAAACCATACCTGGTGGCGATTACACGGTCGTTCTTTCTCCAATGGCCGCAGGAATTTTCGCTCACGAAAGCTTTGGTCATAAGAGCGAAGCAGACTTTATGGTCGGCGATGAAGAAATCCTCAAAGAATGGCAAATCGGCAAAAAAGTCGGTTCGCCAAAACTCAGCATAATAGACGATGGAAATGTAATCGGAAGCGGCTATACCTGTCTCTTATACACATCT
>LXOW01288951.1_pt2 | contig 12112 bp, 5 predicted proteins | sample 1368591 | NCBI WGS metagenome assembly LXOW01 (sample SAMN04884650, study PRJNA319009) | bovine gut metagenome | isolation source: Cow rumen | host: Bos taurus | place: Italy: Legnaro (PD) | collected 2014-07-09
CCTACGGCTATTGAGAGGTGACGCTTTCAGCGTCTTTCAATCGCAACAGCACGAATTATTTTAAGTAACTCAACTTCGCATGTAAGAATAACTACAACGGATTTCACGGATTATACGGATTGTCTGGTAGCTCAAAATCCGTATAATCCGTGAAATCCGTTGTTTATAGTTAGGAAGCTTGGTGTTCTATGAAATCAGCAGGCGAGATGCCTGTTCTTTCCTTGAACTTCCGCTGGAAATAGCTGCGGTCGTTGAAGCCGCACCGCTGGGCGATGTACTCGTTGCTCCATTCGCGATTGCTCAGGAGCATGTTCTTCGCCTCCTCAATACGCAGGTCCGTCATCCACTCGTTATACTTCATGCCCTTCGTCCGCAGCCAGGTAGACAGCAGGTACTGCGGCACGCCGATGCCCTCGGCGGCACTGGGCAGTTTCAGACCGCTCTTCAAGTGTCCACCCTTCTCCTTCCACTTCGCCACGGCCTTTTCCACACGCTGCATGTTCTCGCTGATTTCCTCCGTCTTCTCCTGTACCTTTGTGCTTTCGCTCTCCTCTTCCTCCTCGCTCTTCTCGGCCTCCTCCACCTTGGCCGGTGCCGAACTGACCACGTAGCTGCAGAAGCTGTCGACGAAATAGAAGATGCAGCCGAAGGCGAGAATGGAATAGACGGCCAGCAACATGCCCCAGCGGAAGATGAGCAGCGGGGCCATGATGGCCAGGACGGCCAGGAAGATGATGCTGTACTTCATCCAGCGCAGGATGCCATCCATGTCGCGGTCGTAGTAGTTGTGCATGGCCCGGCTCATGGCATGCAGGTTAATCAGGGAGCGGTAGGTGTAGAAGCACTGCATGGCGAAATAGCACAAGGCCGCGCCCACCTGTGCCGAATGGCGTTCTGGCGTGTCGGCGAGAAGCGGTTGCCCGTCGTAGACGATGGCACCTGCCATCAGCGCCGCAGCCCCCACCCAGGCTACCAGGCCAATCCACCTGTCCCAGAAACCGATGCGTCCCTGTCGCTGCAGGTGCTGAATGGCAATGGAGAGCAGGGCCGAGCAGGGGATGAACATCAAGATATTGACCATCACGGCCTGCGTCACGCCCATGGCACGCAGTTCCAGTTTGTATTGCAGGATGAATTGCACGTCCAATAATGATATGCCTGCCGCCATCAGCCAGCGTGCCCGGTTCACGATATTCTTCCCGGTCAGCCTGTTGGGCAGCAGCAACAGTTTCAGTGTGAGTAGCGTCATCATGACGATGGCTGCAAATTGCATCTGTTTCATATCAAGTGCAAAGTTAAGAAAAATTTTAATACGTTGTAACAAAAGGTGTGTAAATTTCGCGAATTTACACACCTTTTTTTTGAAAATTACACACCATTGTTGTTTTTTACACACTTTTATCCATTACTTTTGGCTAATTTTGCAACGTCAAACAAAATCAAGCAATAGATGGAACTTCAACTCTACCACACGGTATTGCTCTTGGCCGGAGGCATCAATATCCTGATTGCCTTCGTTCTGCTGCATAACAATTACTGGTATCACGACTACGGTGTCTATCATCGTTCCCGCCGTCTGGTAGCCCTCACCTACGTCATTTTCGGCATCGGCTTTCTGCTTCACGAGCATTTTGAGTGGCGCACGTCGTGGCCAGCCGCTGCCACGGCCCTTTCCCTCACCTACTTCCACTGTGCCGGCGTGTTCTTCGGCTGGAGCCACACTTCCCTGCTCAATCCCCTGTATTTAAATAAGATGGTGGTGAGGCGCGACCTTACCATACTATTCGTGAGTATCATAGCCTACTGGATAGCCCCCCTTACGGCCCCCGAGGGGGCTTCTATAGACTTGTCCCTCAACAGCAAAGCTATTGAAGCCCCCTTGGGGGCCGTATGGGGGGCCTTCTTCCTCCACGCCGCGTTCATTGCCTTTACGTTCTATCGCACCTACTACCAGGTGCGCCGCAACATCCTGCACATGCCTGCCGACGCGGAGGCTCCCCAATGGTGGACGCCCGAACTCAAGCGCACGGTGCTCAGCTCTCACCACTCATTCATCATCGGTGCCCACCTCATCATCCTGTTCGGGATAGGCGGCATAGTCATCACCGCCCTGCTGCCCACAGCTGTGTGGCCCTTCACGCTGCTGCTGGTCGCAGGCATCTGCGTGTTCATCTACATCTTCTACTCGCTCACCGAGTATGGCAACGTGATAGAATCGGGCGCCTGCGCCACCGAAGACGCGGCAACGGGCAACAAATCGAAAAGAATAATCAACAAATAATAAAATCTTATGAGACTAACAACCACTTTCACCATCCGCATGCTGCTGGCAGGATTCCTTTTCCTCACTGGCAGCATCCAGGCCGAGGCATTCGACAGGGAGCCTGATGCCAACGGCAAGTACGACGGTATCTACGACCGTCCCACCTATTATCCCAACTGGGAGCAGCCCACCACCTGGCCCAACGCCATGTACTACCGCTGTCAGGTGATGCAGGGACAGAACGGCCCCGTCCTCGAGAACTACGAGATTGCCGTCATCGACGAGGCGGGAAACATCCGCGAGTGCAAGCGTAGCATCTCCACGCAGGGCCACCGCTGCGTGCTCACCATCCGCGGCCAGGAGCCCGAGGTATTCCACTTCCGCATCATCTACGGTGGCGACAAGGACAACAACTACCAGGATCCCATCGTCTACGACGTACCTGACCTCACTTGCTCCTTCAAGACCAACGATGAGGTGGGTCTCGGCGATCCGTTCCTCATCTACGTGCCCGGACGCACCTACCTCTTTGAGACGGCCACCGAGGCACCCGAAGCCGAAGAGGATGCCGACGTCACCGTAGTACGCACCATCAAGGGCGGCGAGTGGGGCACCATCTGCCTGCCCTTCGCCATGAGCAGCGAGCAGGTGCAGGCCGCCTTCGGAGAGAATGTGCAGCTGGCCGACTTCACAGGATGCGATGTGACATACACAGACGAGACCGAAGAGACCGTGAAGAGCATCAACGTGAAGTTTGAGAATGTCACCGCTATCGAGGCCAACCACCCTTACATCATTAAAGTGGAGAACGACATGACTGAGATAAACGCCGACGGCGTGGACATAGAAGCAGAAGAAGAACCATCAGTGGACTGCGACCCATATCCTTATCAAGTACAGGTTGGCAAGAACAAATATGAGACCCATTATTGGTACAACAGTTTCATCGGTAACTATGTCAACGATTTCCTCGTGCCCAATCAGACCCTCTTCCTCAGCGGCGGCAAGTTCTACTACTCCACGGGTAAGACGAAGATGATGGCCTTCCGCGGCTACTTCGACTTCTACGACGATGCTGCCCGAGGCAGAAGCCGCCAGTGCCAACACCCGCATCGCCCTTTCCATCGACGGCGAAGAGGCAACTGCCATCCAGTTTGTAACGACGGAGCCGCAGCATGCAGAACGCACCAACGGCACTCTCTACGACCTGCAGGGCCGCCGCGTCAGCCAGCCCTCCAAGGGACTCTACATCAGCAACGGACACAAATACATCATTAAATAACAACGGCTATGAACAAGAAACAATATATCGCACCAGCCATTCACGTCGACTTCATTGAGACGGAACAGTTCCTCTGTGATTCTGTCACTGGCTCCGTGTCAGGGAATGAGAATGAGATACTATACGGTGGTATCGACGAGGACGGCGAACTTACGCCAGGAGCCCGTCACAACGTGTGGGATGATGAGGGAGGATTCGACGACTTCGGCTTTTAAATAGAACACAGAGACACAGAGGCACAGAGATTGAAAGCTCCACAGATAATAAAAAAAGAACCATTTAAGTATGGAAACGAAAAAAGTACTAATGAATTGGCGGGGTGCCCCGATAGGAGCGCGGACGCCAGNNCCCGATAGGAGCGCGGACGCCAGACGGGTGCGGCATTGCAAATGCCTATACTCGTAGCGGCCGGATTGCAAATCCGACCGAACGCCTCGGGCGGGCATTGCGGTGCTGCCTGACGGCAGTGCTGATGCTCTTTGCAACGCAAGGGGCAAGGGCCGCATACGAACCCGCGTTCTCAAACTTTTCTACGAGTGATGTGGGTATTAACGGGAAGCTCTATTACTCGTTCGATGTCGTGTTTTGGGATTGGAATGAAGCCAACTACTACTGGGGGTCTGATACCAAAATCACGGTAGAAGGCGAAGATCTATGCACCCTGAAGAATCTTCTTAGCGGCTATTTCACAGTAGGATCAAGTCTCTCATCTTCAAGTGATGAAACTAATGTTCATAATTTTGTCAAAAATAATACGGGCAAAGTGATTGTAACGAGGCAGTATAATTGTTGCAAGTCTCTAATGTATGTCACTGCAAGCAACCCCCGCAAAAGGGTTGGTACTGATTATAGTTACGAGATGACCATTACCATTGCTATTGAGCGATACTTCGTTAACAAGACACGGCAAATCAAATGGTATGGCACGTGGTATTATAGAGATGGCGGTCACAATTATTATAATAAAGTGCTGTTTAATGCCACTGCGCCTTCGGTGACGATGCCTTCTATTTCGAATAGTAACTTCACCCGCACAAGCAGCAAGAAAGTTAAGTTCACCTATCCATCTTACTCAAACTACTCCGGCTGGTCAACGCAGACCATTATGTACAAAGAGGATTGTACAAACTCTTGGTTGAACCCCTCTACCAATGCATACGCTACGCTTTCACAGACTGGGGAGTTCAGCGTGAACAGCAACTACGATCCTGAGACCATCTACCCGCGCTTTGAGTTCTACAAGGAAGCCAGTTATAATGGAACTGGCTCTGGATCATACGCATTCCGCTTCGACAAGGACTATGGAGCCATCACTATTCCTGGCTACCCCTGTCCGAAGGACGTGAAGGTATCGACCGTCGATGCCTTTACACGCAAGGTGAACGTGTCGTGGGGCTGGAAGGTGAGCGATGCCAGCCACTGCGACAAGAACGGTAAGTGGTATGTCTATCGTGTTTCCTCCAACGGGCAGCGTATCAAGCTTGGCGAGGTGAGCAACGGCTCGGCCGCGACTTACAACCTCAACTACACGGCTTCGTCGCCCAACGACAAGCCCGCCTACGACACCGACTACACCTATACGGTGTGCTTCGTGCCCAACGGCTGGAATAATGTGAGCAGCGAGGATGACGTCTCTGGGCTGTCGGCCTCTACAACTTGGAAGATTGTCCCGTCGTTCTCCATCCCCAGCACGACGGCCACGGTCTATGACAGTAAGATTACGCTGAACTGGGAGCACAACGCCATCAGCGATGCCTCCGGCTCGAACAAGTATAGCATTGAGGTGCAACGTTCAGATGACAACAAGGCAACATGGGTAACGAAGAAGACTTTGGAGATTAGCGACCCCAGCAAGACCACTGGCACCTGGGACGACACCGACATCACTGCGAAGAAGACCTACTGGTATCGTGTGTATTTCCCCAGCGTGCAGGGACAATCATGGACAGGCGACGAAATCAGTGCCAGTTCTGGCGGTTCCTCCTTTGTGGCAGGCAGCTTCAAGGCTTCGCGTGGTGAGTATTCCAATGTTGTGAAACTTTCGTGGCAGGTGAATCAGGTTGGCACTGGCGAGTGCTATTTCACCCTGCAGCGCCGACCGCTTGGCAGTGTGGGCAACAATGGCTGGGCCGACATCTACACCACCCACGGCACCGCCACCACCTACAGCTACGATGACCAGACGGCCCAGCCAGGCTCGTTCAACGAGTACAAGGTCACCATCTCCGAGAAGGAGGACGGAAAAATGGTCGTGGGCAAAAGCGAGACCTGTGACGGCTTCTGCATGGCCACGGGTACGATGAGCGGTCGTGTATCGTTCGGCTCAGGCACCGCCGTGGATGGCGTGAAAGTGACGATGCGCCCCAGCACCTCCGACGGCAACACCGTGAACCGCTTCCGCTCGCTCTACTTCGACGGTACGGTCAACACCACCGAGGGCGGTTCGGGCCTGACCTGCACCACCACCATCGACGACATGAAGAAGATGTTCGACGACGACTTCACTATCCAGATGTGGATTAATCCGTCGTCGGAAATGGATTCGGTAACGAATGGCATTTACCTCTTTGATGTGATCAAAACCATCAACATGATCATTACTAAGGTTGATTCAGAGAAAACCAAATTGTCAGTATCATTTAACAATAGCGGAAAAACGCTCAGCAAGGATCTCTACGTGCCTTACGACAAGTGGACCAACGTGGTGATGACTCACAAGAGAAACGAAAGTCTCATTACGGTATATACGCTGGATGGCGACACCATCTGTAAGGCTACTGCAAGCGGCAAGCTCAATGACAACCAAATAGCCAATCAGTCACGTGGCACCATGGGGCTGGGCAACTATGCCGAACGCACCTACTCATTCCCATATAGGGGTTTCATTGACGAGTTCCGCGTGTTCAACCGCTGCCTGACGCAGACCGAGATTGAGCGCAACTACAACCACCCGTTAGTGGGCACCGAGGACGGCCTGCAGGTGTACTACTCGTTCGACGAGGGCATCCAGAACCAGAAGTTTGCCTACGACTTCAGCAAGCAGAACGGCATCAGCAACGGCCACCACGGCATTACGAACATCCCGACCACCTCGTCGGCCGTCATTCCCTCTGAGAAGCAGTTCAGCTTGATGGGCTATACCGACCAGGAGGGTAACTACATGATTGGCGGCATCAGCATCTCTGGCGACGGCACCAACTATGTGGCCACGCCCACCTTAGGCATCCACCAGTTCTCGCCCGCCAACCAGAGCCGTTTCTTCTCAATGAACTCCTTAGTGCAGACAGGTGTGGATTTCGAGGATGTCAGTTCGTTCCCCGTGAGCGGCACGGTGTACTATTCGAATAGCAGCATCCCCGTAAAGGATGTGTATATCAAGGTGGATGGCATCACGGCCTCGAAGGACGGCCAGCCTGTGATGACCAACGCGAAGGGCGAGTTCAAAGTTGATGTGCCCATCGGCAAGCACTTTGTGTCGGTGAGTCTGAACGGTCACACCTTCGAGAAGGGAGGCCGCTATCCTGCAGACCCGAACGAAACGGGCGAGCGCATCAACTTCAACGCCGAAGTGGAAGGCCTGACCTTCTATGACAGCACCCTCGTGTGCGTGGCTGGTCGTGTGGCCGGCGGCGACATTGAGTACGAGAAGCCTTTAGGTCTGAAGCAAGGCAAGGCCAACATCGGCCAGGCCAAGCTGACCTTGGAGTTAGAGAACGGCGACATCGGTTATCTGAATGCCAAGCAGAAAAAGACGACCACTGTGGGCTATGACAAAAACGATGTAGACCGCACGTTTGAGGCTGCTTCCGGTTCGGCCCGCGTACCTGCCAACGAGAACTACATCGAGGTCGTGACCGACCCGGAGACGGGTGAGTTCGTGGCCCAGTTGCCCCCGTTGCGCTATAAGGTGAGCAGCGTCAGTATTCCTAAGAACACAGCCATCCACTTCAACAACCTGCCCGTAGTGGATGCCACGAACCCCAACCTCATCTACACCGACTCGATGAAGATTGACGATGAAGTGAAAAAGTTCGAGTATGTGGGCAGTGCCAAGATTAAGCACAAGGAGCCTGCCACCTTCATCGTGAAGGAGAATGAGGACGGCTCGTTCGGTATCAAGGAGTACACGGTGAAAGACGTGAGCGGCAATGAGCACAAGGTGGACATCTATGAGGTGAAAGCCGACGGCACCATCGACTATAAGTTCGGTCATCCCGTCTATGAGGAGATGAGTACACACTTCTTCCACATCTCGGCCAGCGAGCGCTATATCAACAAGGACAGCGGCGAGGACATCGTTGACGAGGTTCCCCTTGTAGGCAAGAAGGTGACGGTGAAGAACCCGTTTGCCACCACTGCCAAGATTGTATGCACCAACGGCAACAGCCAGTATCCCCGTGGCAGCGTGTATGAGATGGAGGACAACACCTTCGAGCTCGACTCCTTAGGCTTGGGTGAATATGAGTTCACCGTGGGCTATCCCAACGTTCAGGAACCCTATACCCGTGGCCTCACCATCACCTATAATAATAATGGCGCAGAGCAAAACTGGGAGGGCAATGCCTACGAGGGCAATCCTAACCCCTTCGCTGCCTATATCCTTGGTGCCCTGCCTACGGGCAACAACTTCGTGACTCAGGGTCCCGACGAGATTGCCATGGTGCTGCGCGATCCTCCCGGTACAGGCTCTTCTGCCACCTGGAGCAAGGGCTCTACCAAGAGCGTGACCAAGGGCCGCACCGTAGACGTACACTCCGAGACATCGGCCAACGCCAAGATTTATGCCGGTGTGGAGACCGAAACGGGTGAAGGTATCGGCTTCATGGTGATTCAGGATTTGGAGAGCACGGCCACCATCAGTGCCGGTGCCGAGCTGAACCTCTCGTTCTCGAACATGAAGAACTCAACTACCACCATCACGGCCACACGCGATGTCTCGACCAGCGACGGCTTCGACTTCAACGGTGCCGACGGCGACCTGTTCATCGGTTCAGCCAAGAACATCATCTTCGGTGCCTGCCACTATGTCGATATTACATGGGACAACGCTGAGGACAAGCCGGTGCTCACGATGGAGGACGGTATCGCCACAGGCGAGGAGTTCACCACGGGCTTCAACTACACCCAGAACTATGTGAAGAACATCCTCATCCCGAACTTCATCACCCTGCGCAACAGCCTGCTTACCAAGGTTGACAACGTGGATAACGTGGCTCGTCCTGGCGCTAACGTGAAAGATCCTATCTACGTGACGGAGCTGGATGAGGACGATCCTAAGTACGGCAGCAGCAACAACGACAGGGCTGTCTGGGGTGCTCGCGCCGTAGGCTTTAATACATTAGACAAGAATACCGGCCGATACAAAGGTCCTTCGTACACGATGATTCTGCCCGATTCGTGGGATAATGACACCACTGGTATGCAAGACATGGTGAACTTCTACAACGTGCAGATTGCCAAGTGGGAGAACGAGCTACGCAAGAACGAGGAAGCCAAGGTGACCGCCATCCAGAACAGCAAGGACTGGCTCATCGAGAACCACTCGTTCGATGCCGGTGCTGCTATCTCGGTGGAGAAGACCGTTGAGAATGCCAAATCGAGGGTGAACACTGAAGTGCAGGAAATCAACGCCATCATTGGCCTTGAGACTGGCTACCGCTTCGCAGGTCTTGGCCTCGGCGTGGAATTGGAGGAAAAAATAGGTGTTACCGTCACTGAGGAGCAACAGCTCGACGAATCGACCAGCACCACCATTGCCTACAACCTTGTGGAGGACGGCGATGATGACTACCTGACCGTCGATGTGTTCAAGGCTCCCGACGGCTTCGGTCCTATCTTCTATACCCGTGGCGGTGCTACTTCCTGCCCCTATCAGGACGAGGTGGTGACCGAATACTACGAGCCCGGTACCATCATCATGCAGAAGACCGTGCAGATTGAGAAGCCTGAGATTGAGGCCCAGGTGCAGAGCATCACGGGTATTCCCGCTGGTGGCAAGGGTGTCTTCAAGGTGAACATCCGCAACAACTCGGATACGGGTGAGGACGGCTGGTTCGACATCAGCGTGGTATCGACCTCCAACCCCGACGGTCTGAAGGTGTCGATGGACGGTTCGAACATCACTTCCGGACGCTCTATCCTGGTTCCCGCCGGCGAGACGATGGTGAAGACCTTCACCGTGGAGCAGACCAACGAGAGCGTGATGGAGTATAAGGATGTGAAGATTCGCATTGCCTCGCAGTGCCAGAAGGACAATACGGGTGTCTATCCCGAGATTGCCGACTCCACGAGCTTCAGCGCCTACTTCCAGCCCGCTTGCTCGGATGTGCATCTGGCAGCCAACCACTCGCTGGTGAACACCAATACGAAAGACCAGCTCGTGCTCTCCATCAGCGGCTACAACTACTCGATGGAGACCCTGGAGGGCATACGCCTGCAGTACAAGGGTAAGAACGATGCCGACTTCACCACCCTGCATGAGTATATCAAGGGCTATACCGGCAATGAGCCTAACAAGTCGGCACTGACCGCGCTGACAGGAACGAATACGCTGGACTACGCCATCGACCTGCGCCAGGATGACTTTGCCGACAAGACCTACGTGTTCCGTGCTGTCACGGTATGCCAGATTGGCGGCGAGGTGAACAACGAGAGCGAGGAGGTTGAGGTGATTCGCGACATGAGCCGTCCACAGCTCATCGCCACGCCGACGCCTGCCAGCGGCATCTTAGGCATTGGTGACGACCTGACCATCACCTTCAACGAGGACATACAAGGCAACGCTCTGACTAAGCCCAACAACTTCGACGTAGTGGGTGTGCTCAACGAGACGGAGGTAACCCACGAGGTGGCCCTGAGCCTGACTGGCGAGAAAGCTGCCAAGACCGATGCCACCATCGACCTCAGCGGTAAGTCGTTCGCTGCCAGTATGTGGGTGAACTACACCACCGATGGCCGTCTGCTCATGCACGGCATGAACGACAACAACTTCACCGTGGCCATTGAGAACGGCAAGCTTGCCGTCAGCGTGAACAGTAGCAAGGCTACATCTGTCAATACCCTGCCGCAAGGCGAGTGGATTTACCTGAACGTGAGCTACGATGCCGACAAACACTCGGTAAGTGCCGGCTATGCTGTGGACGCCTCGACCGTGACACTGCTCAACGAGGCTATCATCGACGCATACGATGGCAACGGCCCCGTGAGCGTGGGTGGCAACGACCTCACCGCCAAGGTGCAGGAACTGGCCATCTGGGACGACAGCCGCTCGATGGCTGAGGCCCAGGCCGACATGTACACCTCGAAGAGCCAGTTCACTAACGGTCTCATGGGCTACTGGCAACTGAACGAGGGTCACGGCGACGTGGCTACCGACAAGGCCCGCAGCCGCAACATGACNNCGACGGCACGAAGGCCGCCGCCGTGAACATCGGCTCGCTAAACACCACCGTTGCTGACGACTACCTCGTGGAAGCCTGGTTCAAGGCCGACGAGGAGCAGACCGGCGTGACTTCCGTGCTGAGCACACAGGCTATGGACCTGCGCCTGAATGCTGACGGCAAGATGGAACTGACTCTCGGTGAGGTGAGTGCCATCGACGGCGTCACTAATACGACAGCAGTCTATGACAAGAACCTGCGCGACGGACAGTGGCACCATGTGGCCGTGAACGTGCTGAAGAGCACCAACGGCTCGGGTATCATCTACATTGACGGACAGCAGCGCAAGCAGCTATCGGCCTCTGTGATGCCCGCCCTTTATGGCGACAAGCTGTTGCTGGGTGCCCATCAAACAGGAATGCTGTATGACCAACTGCTGAAAGGTGCCTTCGACGAGGTGCGCATCTGGAAGGCCCGCCGCACAGCCAATGTCATCAAGAATAATATGTACAACCGCGTGAAGAGCGACGAGGCCGGCTTAGTGGCTTACTACCCGATGGAGAGCCTTGGCCTGGATGACTACAACCAGTTGGTGACAACCGGCACATTCAGCGACAAGACCGCTGAGAGCACGAATGAACTGAGCTTCTACAGCACTACCAGTGGTACTACCCTCCCGGCTCAGACCTCTGACCTCTCATCTCAGAACACCGCTGCCCTGAAGACGGCTCCCACGCTGACGAACGTTGACTTCGACTTCGTGGCCAGCGAGCGCCAGATCAAGGTGAACCTGAACGAGCAGCCTTACAAGATGGAGGGATGCAACATCTACATCACCGCCAAGAACGTGAAGGATGTCTACGGCAACATCGCACAGCCCATCACCTGGAGCGTCTACGTGCAGCAGAACACCCTGCGCTGGCAGGAGAACACACTGGCCGTGACCAAGACGGGGACGGAGGACAACACCTTCACCGCTACCATCGAGAACCGCGGTTCGCAGAGCGAAAGCTGGAGCCTGAGCGGAATGCCCTCCTGGCTGAGTGCCGACTATGACGGCGGCAGACTCACACCGCTTGCAACGCAGAAGATTACCTTCACCGTGGCAGGCAGCCTGCCCATCGGCACCTACGAGACAACGGTCTATCTGACCGGCTCGCAGAACATCAACGCTCCGCTCAACATCAC
>LXOW01147544.1_pt1 | contig 12110 bp, 10 predicted proteins | sample 1368591 | NCBI WGS metagenome assembly LXOW01 (sample SAMN04884650, study PRJNA319009) | bovine gut metagenome | isolation source: Cow rumen | host: Bos taurus | place: Italy: Legnaro (PD) | collected 2014-07-09
CTTGAGGCTTCGAGCATCTACGGCCCCTATACCCCCACCAACAGCATGCAGAAGATGCCTGGCGCCGATGCGGACTATGGTCACGTCACGCAGACGGGCTTTTTCTACACCGTGCGCGGAACGAAGCAGGAGACGGTCATCTACTGCGGTGACCGCTGGGCAGGCTTCGCCGGCAACGGCAACGGCTTCAATCAGTGGTGTCCACTATCGTTCGTCAACGGAAAGCCCTATTTCAACTCCCTGAGCCAATGGCATCTCAATGCCGAGACGGGAGAGTGGTACGTGGGGCAGGAGAACAACTACGTAAAGAACTTCAGCTTTGATGCCGACCGTGTGAATATCCCTAGTGCCAACAAACCGTCACAGACTTATCTGCGTGGCTGGACCACTGAGGTGAAGAAGGGCAACAAGGTGGCCATCGGCGACAGCGACTCACCCGTGCTCAACGGCAAGAATTCCAGCACAGACCGCGCCACCGTCATGGGAAACTTCTGTCTGAACATCTCAGACAAAGTGGACTTCCAGCGCAAGGTTTATCAGAAGATATCCTCCACTACCACCGTTGCGCTGCCTGACGGGAAGTACACCCTGAAGGTCTATGTCAAAGCGAGCACCACCTTCAACGAATTATATATGTACGCGAAGAGCGGCGACGAAACCTTCAAGGCCGACATCACCGATACCGACACTCAGTGGCATGCCTACAGCATTGAGAACGTCACCGTGAAGGATGGAGCCGTGGAGGTAGGGTTCTATGCCGATGGCGCGGCAAATGCCTGGTGCCATATCGACGATGTGAGCCTTATATGTTCAAATGCTACTGGCAAGGGAGAGGAAACAGGGATAGAGGTTGTTTCTGCGATGGTATCGCAGACTCCAAGACAAAGAGCGGAATACTACACAGAATACTTCTCTCCCAATGGAACGAGAATCCCGTATCCTCAGAAGGGACTTAATATCGTACGCCGATTTACCAACGGGAAAATCGAGACTATCAAGATTGTGAAATAATCTGTGTCNNGACAAAGGACTCGCGGACAAAGGATAACAGAGGGGGGCTTATGGGCCTCCCTCTATCTTTAAGGCTTGTATTGTATGGCGAGCATGGTGAGGTCATCGCTCTGCTCTGTGTCGCCCACGAAGTGATGAACGGCGAGGGTCATGGCATCGATGAGCTGCTGTGGCGTTCCGCTGAAAGAGCTGATGATGTGCTGCATGCGTTGTTCCCCAAACTGCTCATGTGTGTGTGTCTCGGCCTCGGTCAGTCCATCGGTATAGAGGAAGATGATTGTTCCTTGCGACAGCTGTCTTTCCTGCAAGGTATAAAGATATCCGGGCAGCACTCCTATGGGCAGGTTAGCATCGCAGGACAGGGAGTCGGCACCAATGATGGCAGGAGCATCATGTCCGGCATTGCAGTAGCGTAGCAGTCCAGTATTGAGGTCGAGCACTCCCACGAAGAGCGTTACGAACATGCTATTATCGTTGCCCTCGCAGATGTTTGTATTCATTGTCTCCACAATATGCCGGGGCTCTGCGGTGTGGGCTGCTACATTGCGGAAGAGCGTTCGCGTGACCGCCATGACGAGTGATGCGGGGACTCCCTTTCCGCTGACGTCGCCAATGCAGAAGAACAGTTTCTCATCGCGAAGGAAGTAGTCGTAGAGGTCACCGCCAACGGCTTTTGCGGGTTTCTGCATAGCGTAGAGACCTATATCGTTGCGCTCCGGGAAGGGAGGAAAGGTCTTAGGCAGCATAGAATCCTGTATGCTGTGGGCCACATTGAGCTCACTCTCTATGGATGCCTTTGCGGCTGTGGATTCCTGCAGTTCTCTCACATAGCGCTTCAGCGACTGCTGCATGGCATCGAAGGAGTCGCGCAACTGTGCTACCTCATCGTTATGCCTGAAGGCGGGCAATGGGGTGTCGAAGTTTCCGTGTGCCACCTCCTGTGCCGAGTCGGAGAGATACAGCAGGGGCTTTACCGCGTGTTTGATTCCATACCAGATGAAGAAGATAACCACGATGGAGCTTAGGACCATGAGGAAGATGATTATGACAGCAAGGATATAGCCATAGAGCAGTACGAAATCTTTGTGCTGCGCCACCACGAGTGTCCAGCCGCTGTGGCCAAGGCGCTTGGTGGTTATCATGTAGGTTTCGCCGCTGTTCTGTATCTCCTGAAAACCAATGCTTTCCTGACCGAGTATGTTCTTGATGACCTGTGCGTCTAAGGTCTCCGAGCCTGCAATCTTCTTACCCTTGCTGTCGAGCACCTGCACGAAGAAGCTGTCGTCAAAGGAACCGTCAGCAAGAAGGGAGGCTTCCCTCACTTTCTGCTCCTCGTCGGCAATAGACTGCTTGAGCCAGTCGAGGTTTAGGTCTATGCCATATACCCCCACCTTGCGGCCCTGACGGTCGAAGACGGGCATGACGAAGGAGGAGAGGATGCGCATCCCGCCAGCATTGTCGTAGTAAGGGTCGGAGAGATAGCCCTTGCCGCGTTCGAGGCTGATGCCCTTCTTGTACCAATCCTGGGCGAAATAGTCATGATGGGGTGCACCCAGCTGCTTGCGCTCCACGAGTGTGCTGTCTTTTAAGTACACGTATGGCTCGAACCAATGTCCCTGCTTGGGAAAATAGCTTGACTCGAAGGCCACGTAGCTCCCCATGTCGCTTTTATTCAGCAATACCTCATGCTCAAGGGCGCTATAGACGGCCTCAGGGCTGTCGAGGTGGTCTTCAATCTCAGAGACATTGTTAATGGCTGCGACCTCCACCGCTCTGAACGTGGTGACCAGCTTGCCCCCTATCCCATTGATAATGTTTTGGGCACGCATGGCACTCTCTACCCTTGAAATGCCAAGGTCGAAAACTATTACTGCTGCAACGACAAATGCGTTGAAGAACAGCATTATCAGTATCACGCGCCACGTGATGCGGCGGGATAGCTTGCTCTTTCTTTTTTGGAAAATCTTATACACAGGGCGATACGAATTAAATGCTTAATGCTTAATGCTTAATGCTTAATGCTTAAAGCTTAATGCTTAATGCTTAAAGCTTAATGCTTAAAGCCCAACGCTCAGTAGTTCTTTGTTATTTCCTTGAGGGCTTTCGCCAGCTGGTCGGGACATGACGTGGTTTTTGAGCCGCACGTGATGCCCTCAAGACGCGCTATGACGTCTTCTGTGCGCTGTCCCCTCACCAAAGCGCTGATGCCGGAGGTGTTGCCGTTGCAGCCTCCGATAAACTGGATGTCGTTAATAGTGCCTGCCTGCTCATCGATGTCGAGCATGATGGCCTTTGAGCACGTGCCACGGGTTTGAAAGGTCTTCTTCATTATCTTACAATTAAAATTTAGGTTGTTAACCAAAACCTGAAAAACATTTGACGAAGTCAACGCCCCCTAACCCCCTATAATCTTAGAGGGGGAGTAAGTTGTTGGTCATTCAGCAATTCGATGATGTCTCCTGGCTGCTGCGCAAAGGTTGTGGCTCCATGCTCTATGAGGAAGTCCCTGTCACGGAATCCCCACAACACGGAGATGCAGGGGAGTTCGGAGTTGCGCGCCGTCATGATGTCTACGTCGGAGTCGCCGATGTATACTGCCTCAGCCTTGCTGGCACCCATCTCTCGCAATGCCTGCAGCACCATATCAGGTGCAGGCTTACGGTTGATGCCCTGCCGTTCACCGATGGCTACGTCGATGTATTGGGAGAAATATTCCTTGTGCAACTCGTCGACACCTGGCTGCAGTTTGTTGCTCACCACAGCCATTCGGAAGCCTCCCTCCTTCAGCGCCTGCAGCGTCTCGGCTATGCCGGGATAAAGGTCGGTATTGTCCTGACAATGGTCCACGTAGTAGGCCTTGAACTCATGAAAGACAGCCTCAAACTGCGGATTACCTTCACCATCGGGCACCGCCAACTGTATTAGGCGGCGCACACCATTGCCCACGAAGCGGCGAACCTCATCGAGGGAGCGCTCAGGCATGCCGAAGGCACGCAGGGCATGATTGGTGGCCAGGTAAAGGTCTTGCAGGGTGTCCATCAGAGTGCCGTCAAGATCCCATATTATTACTTTTCTTATCATTATGCGTTAAGCGTTAAACTTTAAGCATTAAGCATTAAGCTTTAAGCATTAAGCATTAAGCGTTAAGCATTAAGCGTTAAGCGTTAATTCGACTCAATGTATTGTATCAGCTTACGGTAGAATGTCGAATGGGAGAGGGTGTTGCTGTTACCGAAGATGATGAGTTTCATCCTTGCTCTTGTCATTGCCACATTCATGCGACGCAGGTCGGAGAGGAATCCTATCTGCCCGTGTTCGTTGCTTCTGACGAGGGAGATGAGTATGATGTCGCGTTCCTGTCCCTGAAAGCCGTCAACGGTCTGCACCGTGATGACATTACGGAAGGGTTTGAAGGCAGGTCGGCGGCGTATCTGCTGACGTATGTAGTGGGTCTGAACCCTGTAGGGCGAAATGATGCCCACGTCAAGACGCTCTTCGAGGAAACGCTCCCGTCCTATCTTGTTGATATAGCCTTCGAGGTGTAAGAGTAGCAGCTCGGCCTCTGCCTTGTTGATGCGACCATGCTGCTCACCCACATACTGCTCGGGCTCCTCGCTCTCCACCCATACGATGGGGGTGTCATAGTCGATGACCGAGCGATGGCGCACACTCTCCGAGGAGGTGAGCCTGCCACCATAGAACCATTCAGAGGAGAAACGCATGATGGTCTCGTTCATGCGATACTGCACGGTGAGCAAGGTGACGCTCTCCGGCTGACTCTCCACGATGCGCTGCATGAGGGTGCGTCCGAGACCTTCACGCATGGCCTCCACATTCTTTATCGTTGGCGGCAGCTGCTGATGGTCTCCTGCAAGGATTACGCGTCCTGCACGGCGTATTGCTATCCAGCATGCCGGCTCCAGAGCCTGGGCAGCCTCATCGATGAAGAGCGACGAGAACTTACGTCCAACCATGAGTCTGTTGGCCGCTCCCACCAGGGTGCACGCCACCACGCGTGCTTCGGAGAAGAGTGCGGCATTGATGCGCATCTCAAGTTCTGCCTGACGCTCACGCAGGCGTGCTATCTTCTGATGACGCCCCTGCGTATTCTTCGACTTACCCTCACGCAGTTGTCTGATAGCCTTGCGCACCGACCACAGCTCAGGGTAGTCGGGATGAGCCTCGAAGCGCCGTTCGTAGGTAAAGGAGAGCATCTTGTCGTTGACGCGAGAGGGGTTCCCGATGCGCAATACAGGCACTCCGTGATCAACAAGCTTCTCGCTGATCCAGTCAACGGCGGTGTTGCTCTGCGCACATACCAGCACCTGTGTCTCGCGTCGCAGCGTCTCATAGATGGCCTCGACAAGGGTAGTGGTCTTGCCTGTCCCGGGAGGTCCGTGCACCACCGCCACATCCTTTGCACGCAACACCTCATTGACGGCCTGCTGCTGGGAGTCGTTCAGCCAAGGCATCGACATGGGGGAGACGGTGAGTTTGTGAGCCTCCACATCGCCAGCGAATATCTCGCGCAGAGCCATGAGCCTGCCGCTCTTGCTGCCTATGACATCGTCGAGGGCATGAAGCATGGTCTTATAACTCGTCTCATCGAAATAGAGATGTACGCCAAGGTCGTCGGTACGCTCCAGCTCCATGACACATGCCGAAGAGGGCACGCTGACAACCATCCTGTTGCCATCAACAAATGACACGGTACCCGTCCAGCTTAGATAGGAGCACTTTCCGTCGGCACGGACGGAGAAGAACTGCACGGGCTTGCCATATTCGAAGGCTGTATCCTCAGTATCCTGCTCTGGAGCGTCTTCCTGCTCACTGCGGCTCTCATCCTTCTTCCATACCTCCACGACAAGCTGGTTAAGAGAGTTATAGTAGGAACGTCCCACTGCAAGGGGATACCAGCAGATGCCACGACGCATCTTGCGAGCAAGGCCCATCTTTTCTGACTGAAGACGAAATTCCTCCTTCTCCGACTCATATTCCATGAGCAGGAGCTGGCGCAGCTTCTGAAGATACAGTATGTTTTGAGTTGCCAAATTAACGAATTAATGGTAAATGTTAAGATTTTCCACCACAAAGGTAACATTTTTTCTTGGGTAGAACATCAAAAAAGATGATTGAAGGCATAAAATATAAAATAATGTGGCTTGTATGGGGTTATTTTAATTAATTTTCGTACCTTTGCACCGTTTTACACTCATGCGTCTCTAAAACTTTAAGCTTTGAGCATTAAGCTTTGAGCATTAAGCTTTGAGCTTTGATCTTTAAGTTCAAAAATCGGAATGCTTAAGAACCATCCCTACATACGCAAGACACTCAACGTGACGATGTCGCTGCTTCTCGGCGGTGCCATTCTCTATTGGATGTATCGCGACTTTGACTTCAATTCTGTCAGACACGTGCTGCTCCATGAGATGAACTGGTGGTGGATGCTTGCCTCCTTCCCCTTCTGCGTTATGGCCCAGGCCTTTCGCGGGTTGAGATGGAAGCAGGCTTTGGAGCCACTGGACGAGAAGCCGAAGGCCTCTTCGTGCATACACGCCATCTTCATCTCGTATGCCGCCTCGCTCATCGTGCCACGCATCGGAGAGTTCACGCGCTGCGGAGTGCTGGCAAAGAAAGAAGGCGTGAGCTTTCCGAAGGCTCTGGGCACGGTAGTGACGGAGCGCGCCATCGACTCGCTTATCATCCTCTTCATCGCTGCCACGGTATTCCTCATGCAGCTGCCGGTATTCCTGCGTTTCTTCACTAAGACAGGCACGCGCCTCGACGATATCACCGGGGTGTTGGGGCAGTTCTCTTCCACTGGCTACCTTGTGGTGGCGGCATGTGCTTTAGGCACGCTCATCGGCGCGTATATCTTCAGAAGGAAACTGGCTTTCTACGACAGGGTGAAGGCCACGCTGGGAGGTGTGTTTGATGGCATAACATCCTTGAAAAGCATCAGTAACGTACCCTTGTTCCTTTTCTACAGCTTCGGCATCTGGGTGGCATATTTCCTGCATTATTACATCACCTTCTTCTGCTTTGAGTCAACGTCGCATCTCGGTATCGTCTGCGGCATAGTAAGCTTCATCGTTGGATGCATGGCGGTGCTCGTCCCTACGCCCAATGGTGCCGGCCCCTGGCATTTCGCCGTTAAGACAATGCTCATCCTCTATGGATTAGCCGACACAGAGGCACTCATCTTCGTAATCGTGGTGCACAGCATACAGACGCTGATGGTAGCCCTGCTTGGCATCTATGCACTTATAAAGATTGAAAATTGAACATTGTCGCGGGCGAGACGCCCACGTCCCTGAAATTGAAAATTGAAGCATAAAGCATGATAATATCCAGTACACAAAACCCGAAGATTAAGCATCTTCTTGCGTTGCAGCAGAAGTCATCGCTGCGGCGTAAGGAGGGACTGTTCGTTGTTGAGGGACAACGCGAGCTAAGCCACTGCCTTGGGGCAGGATATGAGGCTGAGAGCATATTCATGCTGGAGCATGCCGACCTTGGAGAGCTACATATAGCGGGAGGATGTGAGACCTACGAGGTGACGTCCAACGTCTATTCCCGCATAGCCTATCGCGAGAGCACCGAAGGTGTCATCGCCATCATGAAGGCAAAGCAACGCAGGTTGGAGGAACTTTACAATAACGGGAGCCTATATGTAGTCATCGAAGGAGTGGAGAAACCCGGTAATATCGGTGCAATACTGCGTTCTGCCGATGCCGCTGGCGTGGATGCGGTGATAGTGTGCGACCCGCTGACTGACCTCTATAACCCCAACCTCATACGCAGTTCCATTGGAGCGGTATTCACCGTCCCCACCATAGCGTGTACATCAGAGGAGTGCATAGCATTCTTAAAAGAACACCACATCCAGATACTCACGGCCCAGCTGCAGGACTCCTCACCCTATTACGCCACCGACATGCGACGCCCCACAGCCATCGTCATGGGTACGGAGGCAACGGGCCTCACCCAGATATGGCGTGAAGCTGCCGATGCGCACATACGCATCCCTATGCTTGGGCGCCTCGACTCTCTCAACGTCTCGGTCAGCGCAGCCATACTGATGTTCGAGGCCGTGAGGCAGAGAGAACAATGACTTCGGCCAAGCCAATTAATAGTTCCGCTCGCGCCTGAGCACCTACGGAGCGCAAGTTCCGCTCGCGCCTGAGCTTCAGCGAAGAACCCACCTAAAATGAAAATCCTTACTACCCTTTTCCTCTTTCTCGCTACATGCGGAGCAGCCCAGGTGCCCCTCGACTGGGGCGATCAGGGCAACGGCACCTATAAGAACCCCATACTCAATGCCGACTATTCCGACCCCGACGTGATACGTGTGGGGGAGAAATACTATATGGTGGCCTCTGACTTCCACTTCATTGGTATGCAGGTGCTGGAATCTGACGACATGGTGAACTGGAAGATTGTCAGCCAGATATACAATCGTTTCGACCTGCCCGGCTGGGACACGAACTCACACTATGCCGGTGGCTCATGGGCACCGAGCATCAGATGGCACAACGACCGTTACTATGTGTACTTCTGCACACCTGACGAGGGGCTCTTCATGTCGTCGGCGACAGATCCTCACGGCCCGTGGGAGCCCCTGCATTGTGTTAAGGCTGTGGAGAAATGGGAAGACCCGTGTCCGCTGTTTGATGATGACGGCCAGGCATACCTTGGACGCAGCCGTCACAGGGCCGGCCCTATCATCGTTCATAAGATGTCTGCTGACGGCAAGACCCTGCTCGACGATGGCGTGACGGTATATACGGGTCCCGTGGCAGAAGGAACGAAATGGCTGAAACGCAACGGATATTACTACCTTATAATACCCGAAGGAGGTGTGGGGACAGGGTGGCAGACCGTGCTGCGCTCAAAGAGCATCTATGGTCCATACGAGAAACACGTAGTGTTGGAGCAAGGCTCCACAAATGTCAACGGCCCTCACCAGGGAGCCCTTGTCGACACCCCTGAGGGAGAGTGGTGGTTCTATCACTTTCAGGAGACCCCGTCGCTGGGACGTGTGGTACACCTGCAACCCGCACGGTGGCATGATGACTGGCCACTCATCGGTGTAGACATCGACGGCAACGGCATCGGCGAGCCCGTGGCAGTATGGACCAAACCCGCCGTCAAGGCTCACTGCGCTCCGTCCATACCTCAGACCAGCGACACCTTTGACTCTCAGCAATTGGGATTGCAATGGCAGTGGTGTCATAATCCCGACAACAGTCATTGGAGCCTTAGCGAGCACAAGGGATGGCTCACTCTTCTCGCCCTGCCCTCTGCAGATATCAAGAACGCACGCAACCTGTTGACGCAAAAGGTAATGGGATACAGAGGAGAGGCTACGGTAGTAATGGACTGTCGCAACATGACGCAGGCAACCTCTGCGGGGCTGTTGTGCATGGGACGCACCTATCGCGGCATCGGCGTTTGCGGTAAGGGGATATATATGGAGTGTGACGGTCAGAGAACAATTGTCAGCACGAAGAAACCCGCCAAGATATACCTGCGCATCACGCTCAACACCGTTGCCAACCAGCAACAGTTCAGCTACAGCCTCGATGGAAAACGATATATCACGGCAGGAGAGCCTTTCGAGATGCGCAACGGCAACTGGAAAGGCATGAGGATAGGGCTATATTGTTATGGGGAAAATGGCAAGGCGAGGTTTGACAACTTCTTGTACTGAGACCCTTTTAGCTTTNNCTTTCAATTCTTAATTCTTAATTCCAAAAACCGCCTTATCTCCGTCTCTGCTCTTTCCTGCGCCATCTGCATGTTATGTTTTGACAGACAGCGTTTCTTCATCATGAGGCGTGCCCGCTCGGCCAGAGCGTGACGGTCTTTGTTTGTCCATGTGCCCGTCTCGAAAAACGACTGCGTGCGTGTCTCATCGAGGAAATTCTCGTCGAGGAGCTGCACCGGGGGCAGGTCGAGGATGATACTGTCTCCCTCCACCCTTATCCATGTGTCGTCACATTGCGAGAAGTCTATGCCGATGCGCAACGTGCCGTAATAGATGCGAATCAGCTCCGACGAAGACAACAGGCTTCTCTTCACGGTGTCAACAAGTTCTTCGTCGCTGACAGCCAGAAACTCCCACTGACCTATCTCCTTAATAGCCGTGACGTATGTGCGTGTAAGGTCGATGTCGTCATTTTGCTTTAGGGACAACATGTCCTCCTGCGTGCTGCAGTAAAGCAGGCCACATAGGATGATTGCAATTGCAACCGTTGCTATGATGAGTTTTCTGCGAATAGACTTCATAGGCTTAGTGTTTTATCATATTGACAATCTTGGGCTTCTCATCGGCGAATGTGATGATGACATCCTCCTGATTCAGCCCTACCCTTGCGATGAGCGGTATGAGCATCTTCGCAGCAGAACTGCGAGCCACTGACACTATACCCATCTTCGGGATATCGTTGATGATAGCCTGGCGGCCACGCTTCTCATAGCCCGACAGCTCGGCATCGCTGAAGTCACGCCCGAAGAGCGATACATGGTCTCTAACACCGTCGTGGTCTATGCTCGAAGAGGTCAGCATCACCTCCGGCTGAGGCAGGCGAATCTCTATCTTACCGTCATCGCGACGAATGACGTCTTCTTCCGTCACCTTCGAGAAGTCTATGAATGCCTTCAGCGTAGCATTGATGGGTATCGCCACCTTACGATCGCTTGCCGGCACCTTGATACTGCCCAGTTTGCTGCCTATTATCGGCAACGAGACATTGAGACGCGTAGTGTCGCTGTGGGTCACAATCTTACGCACCTGATACTCGGCGGTATAGAGGCGTGAGCATTCCTGGATGTGCTGCAGCATATAGGGTATGGTGTCGATATATGCCACTTCCTCTGCCCCACCCTTCGGGTTGGAGCTGCATGCCATAAGAACGGCACTACAACAGAGCAGTATGAAAGACCTATGCATTTAGAATTATTATCGTTTTACCGTTATATCGTAATACCGTTATCACGACCTTTTTCTTTACCTCTTAAAAATAATGTATATTATCACCGGTGCTCCGAAGAGCGGTGTCACCGCATTGAGTGGTATGACGCTATGTTCGGGCAATACGCTCACGATGTTACACAGCAGCGCTATCGTGGCACCGAGGGCTATCGTGGCAGGCAGTAATACGAGGTGATCAGCCGTGCGTGTTATGAGACGTGCTATATGTGGCACCGCCAGACCTATGAAGGCTACCGGTCCGCAATATGCTGTGGCCACTGCTGTCAGCATTCCTGTCACCAGGAGCAGATGTCTGCGTATTCGCGGCACGTTGATGCCGAGGTTTGTAGCATAGTCGTCGCCAAGCATGATAGCGTTTAGCGGCTTTATGAGCAGTATGGCCATGAGGAGTCCTATGAGCGTGACGGCGGAGAACCACGGCAGCTGCTGCAAGGTGACGTTATTGAAGCTTCCCATGCCCCACATGACGTAGCTGTGGATATTGTCGGCACTGGCTATGGTGTAGACGAGCGACACTATGGAGGATACAAGGTAGCTCACCATGATACCCACGATAAGCAGCATAAGGTTGCTACGCACCATTGTCGATACGGCGATGAGCAGCGCTATTACCGCTACGGCTCCAATGAAGGCACTGAGGATGACGGCACTGGCTCCGGCCAGCTCGCCTATGGGCGAGAGTGGTGTGACGAGCATACCGCCCGTAACGAGCATCACTATCGCCACTCCCAACGAGGCTCCGTTGGTGATACCCAGTATCGACGGGCCGGCCAGGGGATTGCGAAACACCGTCTGCAGCATCAGTCCCGAGGCTGCCAGCGACGAGCCGCACAGCATCGCCGTGATGGTCTGAGGCAGACGCGACTGAAGGATGATATAGCGCCAACTCTCCTTCTCCGTCTCACCGCCCGTAAGGGCGGCAAACACCTCACTCGGCGGAATGTTCACCGAGCCTATCACCAAACTGCCAACGGCAGCAAGGAGAAGAAGGAATATGAAACCTAAAGCCTTTTTCATCAGTAACCTCTAACCCCTAACCTCTGACCTCTAACCTCTAACCTATTGCAGTCTTTTATAATAACGTAGGCTATGGTCTTTTATT
>LXOW01234122.1_pt1 | contig 12100 bp, 6 predicted proteins | sample 1368591 | NCBI WGS metagenome assembly LXOW01 (sample SAMN04884650, study PRJNA319009) | bovine gut metagenome | isolation source: Cow rumen | host: Bos taurus | place: Italy: Legnaro (PD) | collected 2014-07-09
CGGAGGTCGGTGGGGTCGGTGGGGGTTTGGTTCCATTGGTGGAATTCTTTTATGGCTTGGGCGATGGGGGTGCTGGGCATCTGCAGCTGCCTACGGGCTTTGTCGCAGCAGTAGTATTCACGCACCATGAGCTGGCGCACGTTGCAGGACGACAGCTGGGTGCGCAGCCCCAGGGCACGCAGCATGTCGCCCAGCCAGCCTGCCACCAGCAGCAGTCCTTTGGGCAGCGACAGACAACGCTGCCGGTAGCCGCAGACACGGACCTGCAGCTGGTAGAACTGGCGCAGCGACAGGTTCTCGCCCGTGGCCAGGTAGCGCTCACCCGAGCAGCCCAGCGTGAGGGCGCCGACGACGGCCGCCGCCACGTCGGCGGCGGCGACGAAGCTCTTGCCCCCCTTGGGCACCACCATCAGGCGACGGCGGTAGGCCGCCAGCAGCAGCTGGCCCGACGACGGCTTGGCGTCGTAGGCGCCGATGATGAAGCCCGGGTTGACGGTGACGATATGCCAGTCGGGATGACACCGCGCGGCATCGGAGAGGATGATCTCGCCCTCCCGCTTGCTGCGGGCGTAGTAGGAGTGGCTGAAGGGCGTCTGCATGGGGGCGTCCTCGGCGGCCCAGCGGTCGGGCGTGCCGTAGCCGATGGTGTTGGCGGTGCTGACATGCACCAGCGTGGCGATATGGCGCTGCTCCATGAGCTGCACCAGCCGGCCGCAGAGGTCGCGGTTGACGGGATGGTAGTCCGACAGGCGGCGCAGCGACATGTCGGTGGTGCCGGCACAGTTGACGACGGCCTGGCAGCCCTCGGCGGCACACATCAGGTCGGCGTCGCAGAGCAGCGAGCCCCGCACCACGGTGACCGCAGGCACCGGCCGCGGCGTGCGGGCGCCGTCGCGCAGCAGCAGCGTGACGGCATGGCCCTGCTGCAACAGCTGGCGCAGCACATGCTGCCCCAGCAGTCCCGAGCCACCCAATAGCAGCACTTTCATAATTGAGAGTTGAGAGTTGAGAATTGAGAATTAACCTAGGAGTGCCTAGGAGAACCTAGGATTGCCTAGGATTGCCTAGGACTGCCTAGAAAAGCTAACCGCTAACCTCTTTTTAGTTTAAAAAAAGGGGATGCGCCACCTTTTGCAGCGCATCCCTCTTTGTTATTCGTAAGGCCACGGCTATTCGACAAAGAGTTTGCGCACCGTGCAGTAGCTGTCGGAGGCCACACGCACGAAGTAGGCACCCTGTGCCAGTCCGTCGACCTGCAGCGTCTTGACGCAGGTGGCGTCGCACTCCATCTGCTCGCTGCGCAGCACACGGCCGCTGAGGTCGAGCACCGAGATGGTGACACGGCCGCTGATGCCGCTGACGTCGACCGAGGCACTCTTGGTGGCTGGGTTGGGGTAGATGCGCACCGATGCCGCGTCGTCGGCTGCGTCGATGCCCGCCGACGAGATGGTGGTGAAGTGCGTGGCCACGCTCCAGTCGCTGGTGTCGCCCACGGAACAGATGGCGCGGGTCTTGACATTGTAGGAGGTCAGCGGACGCAGTCCGCCCACCACGACGTTGGGAGAGTAGGCACGGTAGAGACTGTCGAAGGTGGCGTTGTAGACACGCACCTGCCATTTCGACTCCTGGCCGCGCGGCGTCCAGGTGAGCACCAGCGACGAGTCGGTGGCGGCGATGGCCGTCAGACCCGACGGGATGAGGCACTCGAAGAAGGCCTCCTGGGTGGTGACGCTGACTGCCGTACACCAGTCGCTGTAGTCGCCCTCGCCGCAGATGGCGCGCACCTCGACATGGTACTCGGTGGCGGTGTCCAGACCGTCGACATGCCAGGTGGAGGCGGTGGCGATGAAGGTGCTGTCCATATCATCGTTGTAGAGGTGCACCTCCCACTGCTGCTCGCTGCCCAGCGGGATCCACGAGAGGTTGATCTCGGTGGTCGATGCCGCCGTGGCCGTCAGGCCGTAGGGCGGGAAGCAGATGGTGATGGTGCCGTCGAGCGTGGTGGCGGTAGCCTCTCTGAAGAGGGTGTCGCCGTCGCACACCACACCGACACGCAGCTGATAGGGGGTCTCGGGCATGAGGCCGCTGATGACGGTGGAGGTGACGGTGGAGGTGGTATAGGTCCAGCTGTTGCTGCCGGTCCGGTAGCCAACCACCCACTCAGCCTCGTTGCTGATGGGTATCCAGCTGATCTGGATGTCGTTGGAGGCCACATGACCCACCATCACCATGGGTGCCACACAGCCCATGACCGGGCAGGCGGCGTCGAAGCGGATATCAGGGACCGTAGTCGTAGTGCCCGATGTACCGCCCGGCGACGTGGGGTCGATGGGGGTTCCGTCGCGATACCAGTAGATGGCGTTGCCTACCGATGTCGAGTGGTGGCTGAAAGAGAAGGAGCTATAGCTGCCCGTATGGTTGGTGAAGGCCACCACGATGTTGCTGGTGCCGTCATAGATGAACGGTGTGGTGAAGGGGATATAGATCCAGCCCGGCGTGCTGACATCCATCGAATAATGGTTGACCACCTCGGTCAGGTCGGCATAGGCGACATAGTTGGAGGTGGAGACAGAGGTGCGGGTGGTGTTGCCTATGGCCACCGAGACGGGGCGTGTGGGATAGGAGTACGGCGCCGAGGTGGTGCGGTAGGAGATGCCGCGGATGGTGTCGACGCCCGCCAGCGCGGTGCCCGGGTAGATGGTCTGCGTATAGCTGTAGCCGTAGTTGCCGTTGAAGGGCACATAGCCGTTGGTCGTGGTGCCGCCGGCGTACTCGTGGCAGGCCGGTGTGGTGAAGGGCAACGACAGCGTGCTGCTGGAGTCGCTGCCGCAGACCGACGTCAGCGTCAGCTCGTAGGAGACGCCCGACCGCAGTCCGGTGATGACGGTGCCGTTGATGCCTGTCACCGAGTTGGTGCTCCAGGTGCTGTCGCCCACGGCGCGCCATTTGACGACTACCTGTGTCTGCGGGAAGCCCACGGTGGTGTCGACATCCCAGGAGAGGGTGACGTAGGTCTGGCTGGTGTCGTCGATTTGTGCGTTGAGCAGGCTGGCGCAGGCCAGCAGGGTGGTCACGCTGACCGGTGTCGACCAGAGGGAGGTCTCCTCGCCGCAGACGCTGCGCACCCAGATGTAGTAGGTGGTGTTGTTGCGGAGGCCGTTGAGCGTGAAAATCTCGCTGGTGGCAGGGACAATCACCGCCGTGCTGTCGGTGGGCGACATGGAGGTGTTGTAGCACACCTCATAGCTGTCGGCCAAGGTGCTGGTCCAGGAGAGGTCGACGGTGTTGTAGGAGAAGAGATCGACGTTGAGGTCCGTGGGACGGAGACAGCTGCTGGCCGATCCACCGCCGCAGTCGGCATCGAAACGGATGTCGGGCACCGTGTTGGTGGTACCGGACGTACCGGCCGGCGAAGCGGCTGTGATGACCGTATTGTCGCGATACCAGTAGATTGAATTACCCACGGTGGGAGTATGGTGGTCAAACGACATCGAGCTGTAGTCGCCCGTGAGGTTGACCACGGCGACCACCACATTGCTGGTGCCGTCGTAGGCGAAGGGGTTGGAGAAGGGGATATAGACCCAGTCGGCCGTGCTGACATCCATCGTCACATTGGTAGCCACCTCGGTCATGTCGCTCACCGCAATATAATTGGAGGTGGTCAGCGAGGTGCGGGTGGTGTTGCCCATATAAACCGTGACGGTACGCGCCAAGGTGCTGGTGCTGTGCGGACGGAACGAGATACCCGAGATGGTAGTGACGCCCGCCAATGCCGAGGAGGGATAGATGGTCTGGGAATAGCCATAGTCATAAAGACCGTAGAACGGCACATAGCTCGACGTGGTAGTGCCTTCGGCGTATTCGCCGCAGGTCGGCGTCTCGAAGGGCAGCGTCACGATGCTGCTGGTGTCGCGCTGGCAGATGGATATCAGGCGCACGGTATACGACGTGCTGGCCGTCAGTCCCATGATGGTGTAGCTGTTGATGCCGGCCAGCACCGAGTCGGTGGTCCACACCGACGCGTCGTCGGCCTTGTACTGCACCAGCACATGCTGCTGGGTCTGCCCCACCGTGTCGACATCCCAGGAGAGGGTGGCGGTGGTCTCCGTCACGCTGTCGACAGCGGCGTTGGTCACGCGGGCGCAGGCCACCTGGGTGGTGAACGAGAAGGAGGTCCAGGCCGTGGTGTCGGTCGGACAGAGGCTGCGCACCCAGACATAGTAGGTGGTGCTGTCGAGCAGGTTGTCGAAATAGTAGTTCACGCCATAGACCGCCGACGCCTGTGCCTCGTAAGTGGCGAGGCTGTTGGTGGTGCCGTAGCACAGCTGGTAGCTCACCGCGTCTGTGCAGCCGTCCCAGCCCAGCGTGGCGCTGGTGTCGGTGAGGTCGCTGATCACCATATTGCGCGGACGCACACAGCCCGATATGGCGGTGTCGATGGCCATCTTGATGTTGGCACGGTACGACGAGGTGGTGCCCGATGTAGAGGTGGTCAACGACGAGAGGTCGCCGCAGGTGACGTCGGTGTCGCTGCGACGATACAGAACGCCGTTCGTGACAGAGGTGTAGCGCCACGTCAAGGAACCGTTGTACGCGGAGGCTGTTTTGGTAACAGCAATCACCAGGTTGTCGCCCGTATAAAAGAAGGGGGTCTGCAGGGGGATGGCGTACCACCCGTTGATACCGCCGATGGTTATCGATCCGCCGGCGTCGAAGACCTCTTCCAAATCGGCAGGCATCACCCAAGCAGAGCTGGAGGAAAAGCTGCTGTTGGTTGTGGTACCCATATACACCTTCAAGCTGCTGCAGACCAACGACTCGGACGACGTTGCCGAATAGAACCAGATGGTGTCGATGGTGCCCACCGTGCCAATCTCCGATGCGGTGTATATCATCTCCGTGGTGGAGTTCTTGTAATAGTTATTGAACGGAGCGGTGTTATTATCCGACGTGCCCGTGCCCACGGTCACAATCTGGTGACCGCCCTGGGCCACTGCATACTGCGGCAAAACCGCTCCTGCTACAAGCAGGAGCGTGAAAAATAGTTTTTTCATGCTATTTTCGGTATTCAATTTTCGTTGCAAATGTACGAAAATAAATTAAATATGTTAAGATGTTAAGTTGTTAAGTTGTGAAGATGTTAAGATGTTAAGACGTGAAGACGTTAAGTTCACAACTTCACAATTTCACAACTTCACAATTTCACAACTTCACAACTTCACAATTTCACACCTTCACACCTTCACACCTTCACAATTCAGAATTCTCAATTCTCAATTTCTCCCACTCCTCTACCCTTTTCATATAGCGCTTGTTGGCTTGGGCCAGCGCCTCGTCGGCGTTGACGCCCTGCTGCCGCAGTCGGCGGCACCAGGCAAAGAGCAGGTCGCCCACCGCAGCCTCGTCGTCGGGCAGCCGGTCGAGCAGCGCCTGGCGGTCGGCGTCGGGTGTCTCGGCATAGCCCACCCCTTCGGCTTTCTCCTGCAGCCGCACGGCCTGCACCAGCGACGGCAGCGCCCGCGGCACCCCGTCGAGCACCGAGCGGCGCCCTTCGCGCATCTTCACCTGCTCCCAGCCGGGGTGAGTGTCGGTGAGCGGCGGCCGCAACGTGCCGTCGCGCAGCGGCAGCGCGATATGCGGATGCCGCGCCTCCAGCTTGTCGCAGACGGAGTGGCAGACCTCGTCGAAGGTGAAGCGACGGTCGTCCTCGGCAATCTTGGCGTAGAAGAGCACATGCATCAGTATGTCGCCCAGCTCCTTGCGCACCTCCGCCGCCGCTTTGTCGTCGCCAGCCTGCTGCAGGGTGAGGATGGCGTCGGAGAGTTCGTAGACCTCTTCGATGGTGAGGTAGCGCAGGCTGTCGAAGGTCTGCGCACGGTCCCACGGACATTCGCGCCGCAGGATGTCGAGGATATCGTTGAGTCGGTCGAAGCCGGAATAGGCGGTCATAGCGCTGGTCAGATTCGTCGCACCTGCTCCACACCGTCGATACCGCTGAGGGTGTCGATAAGCCGGTTGAGGTTTTCGAGGTTATTGATATACAGCATGATGATGCCGCGCACCACCCCTTCGGAGGCCTCCAGCGTGATGGCGCGCATGTTGATGCCCATCTCCTGTGAGATGACACGGGTCAGCTCCTGCAGCAGTCCCTTGTGGTCCATGGCCGTCAGCGTGATGCCCGTGAGGAACGACACCTGCTCGCCCTCGCGCCATTTGGCACGCACCACGTTGTTCTCGTGGTTGGCCAGGTGGTCCATGGCTATCTTGCAGTTGGTGCGGTGCACCACGATTTTGTCGCCGTCGGCGATGCCAATCACCTGGTCGCCCTGCACGGGGCTGCAGCAGGTGGCGGGCTCGATGGTGAGATGCTCGTAGTCTTTGTCGAGCAGGAAGGACTGCACGCCGGCGTCGGCCTTGCCGGCATCGGCGGCGACGGGCTGGTGGACGGGCTCGCCGTCGAACAGGTCCTTGTAGGCGTCGAGGAACACCAGGCGCGGCTGCGGCTGGGCGAGGCCCAGCGACAGCTCCAACTCGCGGCGGCCCACCTTGCCTGTCGCCACGTCGTAGAAGAGATCCAGATCGGTGGCGTAGTGCAAGTATTGGCGCAGCTGTGCCACGCGGTTCTCGTCCATCTTGACACGCAGCTCACGGTAGAGCTTGCGCAGCTTCCGCTCGCCCTCGTCGCGGTGCTCTTTCTTGCACTCGCGGAACCAGTCTTTCAGGCACTCCTTGGCGCGCTGGGTGCGCACCTGGCTGAGCCATTCAGGCTCGGGCACGGTGTGACGGCTGGTGAGCACCTGCACCTGCTCGCCCGACTGGAGCACATGGGAGGGGCCCACCACCACGGCGTTGACTTTGGCGCCGATGCAGTGGAGTCCCAGGTCGGTATGGATGGCGAAGGCGAAGTCGAGCACGGTGCTGTGCAGAGGCAGGCGCACGGTCTGCCCCTTGGGGGTGAAGAGATAAATCTCGCGGGTGTAGAGGGTCTCGCGGAACTCCTCGACCAGGTCGACGGCGCTCTTGTCGGCATTCTCGAGCGAGGCGCGTATCTGGCGCAGCCAGTCTTCGACGGGGTTGTTGACGTCGACCAGCTCGGGGTGCGCCTCCTTGTAGAGGAAGTGCGCCGCCATGCCCTTCTCGGCGATGGTGTTCATGCGCTCGCTGCGTATCTGTATCTCCACCCAGCGGCCGATGGGGGTCATCACCGTGGTCTGCAACGACTCGTAGCCGTTCATCTTGGGCGTGGTGATCCAGTCGCGGAAACGGGTAGGGTTGGGTGGGAACTGGGTGGATATGAGCGAGTAGACCTTGAAGCACTCCTCTTTCTCGTGCGCCTCGTCGACGTCGAGGATGATGCGCATGGCGTAGAGGTCGTAAATTTCGTCGAACGACACCCCCTTCTTCTCCATCTTCTTCCAGCAGGAGTAGACCGACTTGATGCGGGTCTTGATGCGGTATTTGTAGCCCCGCTGGTCGAGCATGTCGCGGATGGGCTTGGTGAGGCAATCCTTCAGCAGGTTCTCGGTGCCGGCCGACTGGTTGATGAGGCGGGATATCTCCTCGTAGCGTTCGGGGTTGGTGTAGCGCATCACCAGCTCCTCCAGCTCGGTCTTGATTTCGTAGAGTCCCAGGCGGTGTGCCAGCGGGATGTAGAGGTACTGTGTCTCGGACGAGATGGCCAGCTTCTTGGTCTCCTTCATCGACCCGAGGGTGCGCATGTTGTGCAGACGGTCGCACAGCTTGAGGAAGATGACGTAGGCGTCCTTGCACATCGACAGCAGGATTTTGCGGTAGTTCTCCGCCTGCTTCGAGCTGCCCTGGTGCAGCTCCATCACATCCTCTATCTTGGTCACACCGTCGACGATGGTGGCCACACGCTCACCGAAGACCGACCGCAGCTCGTCGAGCGTGATGTCGGTGTCCTCCACCACGTCGTGCAGCAGCGCGCAGATGACGGCGATGGGACCCAGCCCTATCTCTTTGACGGCGATGAGCGCCACCGCCAGGGGATGGAAGATGTAGAGCTCACCCGACTTGCGACGGGTGTCGGCATGGGCACGCCGCGCAATGGAGAAGGCACGCACAATCTGCGACTCCTCGTCGGGCGTCAGCTCCTTGATCTCGCGGCAGGCTGTCAGCAGCTCCTGAAAGCGCTCGTCAACTTCCTGCTCCTCGAGCAGTCTCTCTTCCTGTTCTTCCAAAACTATTCCTCCCGGGTTTTCATGTTGGCACGTATCTTGGCCTCCAGCTCTTCAGTGAGGTCCACATTGTCGCGCAGCAGCTGCTTCAGCGCCTCGCGGCCCTGCGCCAGCTTGGTGTCGCCGTAGCTGAACCACGAGCCCGACTTGTGGATGATGTCGTATTCGACACCGAGGTCGATGATCTCGCCCAGCTTACTGATACCTTCACCGAACATGAGGTCGAACTCGCAGACGCGGAACGGCGGCGCCACCTTGTTCTTGACAATCTTGACCTTGACGCGGTTGCCCACGTTCTGGTCGCCGTCCTTGATGGCCTGGATGCGGCGGATGTCGATACGCACCGAAGCGTAGAACTTCAGCGCGTTGCCACCCGTGGTGGTCTCGGGGTTGCCGAACATCACGCCGATCTTCTCGCGCAGCTGGTTGATGAAGATGGCGCAGCAGCGTGTCTTGCTGATGGTGGCCGTGAGCTTGCGCATGGCCTGGCTCATCAAGCGGGCCTGCAGACCCATCTTGCTGTCGCCCATCTCGCCGTCGATCTCGGCCTTGGGCGTCAAAGCCGCCACGGAGTCGATGACGATGATGTCGATGGCACCCGAACGAATCAGGTTGTCGGCAATCTCCAGCGCCTGCTCGCCGTTGTCGGGCTGCGACACCAGCAAGTCTTCGGTGATGACACCCAGCTTCTTGGCGTAGTAGGGGTCGAAGGCGTGCTCGGCGTCGATGAAAGCGGCGATGCCGCCGTTCTTCTGGCACTCGGCGATGGCGTGGATGGCCAGCGTGGTCTTACCCGACGACTCGGGACCGTAGATTTCGATGACCCTGCCCTTCGGGAAGCCGCCAACACCCAACGCGGCGTCGAGGTTGATGCTGCCGGTGGAGATGACCTCCAGGTCCTCCTCGGGACGGTCGCCCAGCTTCATGATGGAGCCCTTGCCATAGTTCTTCTCTATTTTGTCGAGCGTGCTCTGCAAAATTTTCAACTTTTCCAGTTTGGCGTTGTCTGTTTCGTTCGTCTCTTTAGCCATAGTAGATTAAATATTTTTGGGTTTATGAATTCGAAAGAACAAAGATACAAAAAAATCGGAAAATAATGTGTACCTTTGCCCAAGAATATTTCGCTAACCGCTAAACTAAAAAGTAAAAGCTAAAAACTAAAAACTAAAAAGTTAATTGAACACGGATTTAGTACTAGTAAAATAATAAGGTGAAATGATTATGGAGTTAAATTGGAAGTTAAAATGGGAGTTAAAAAGGGAGTTAAAAAGGACAAATGATCTGTATTGTCCTGTGCGAAGCACATAACTTCCATTTTAACTTCCATCGAAGATTAACTTCCTTTTTTACTTCCCTTCGTTTTACTTTATTTTTTAATCATTACTTAATAAATTTTTTAATCATTACTTAATAAGAATATGACGAAATTTGAGATAGGCGATAAAGTAAAATTCCTCAATCAGGTGGGTGGCGGTGTCGTCACCAAGGTAACCGACGACTTTGTCTTTGTGCAGGACGACACGGGCTTCGACATGCCCATGCCGCCCGACCAACTGATACGCATGGCCGACCAGCAGGGTGCCGCCAAGATGTTCAACGCCACGATGGAAGAACACCTCAAAGGCAAGGGTACGCCGCTGCCTTCGGTGTTCGACGCTACGTCGAAAGCCGCCGCTGCGCTCAAGAAGGCGGTGCCGCTGACACCCGAGGAGGAAATCAAGCAACTCAAGAATCAGATAGCCAACCTCAAAGACCAGGTGGCGCGACTCAAAAAGCAGCTCAGCGCTGTACAGCAACAGAACAGTCGCGCGTTGAGCGACAACATCCTGCTGCAACATGAGACCGCCCCCGGCGAGGCGGAGGTGGACTTGCATATCGATATGCTTAGCGAGCGCCCCGCCGACCTGACTGCCCACGAGGCTTTTGAGATACAGATGCACTATTTCCGTCTCTGCATGAACCATGCTTTTGCCAACAATATGAAGAAGGTCACCTTTATCCACGGTGTCGGCAAAGGCATTCTGAAAGACGAGATAAACAAAGAGTTGAAACAGTACGACAACGTCCACTTCTTCGACGCCCCGATGTCCAAATACGGCGTCGGCGCTACCGAAGTGTATTTTAAATAGAGAATTGGACCAATCGGTTCAATCAGACTTATCCCCGTAAATTATGAGCAGACAAATCAAGATAGGAAACCTGACCCTCGGTGGCGGAGCCCCCGTCCGCGTGCAGAGCATGACCAACACCGACACCATGGACACCCAGGCCACCGTCGACCAGACACTGCGTCTCGTCGAGGCGGNNGCACCCGACGTCAAAGCCGCCGAGAATCTGTACAATATCAAGAACGAGCTGGCCAAACACGGCTGCAACGTGCCGCTGGTTGCCGACATCCATTTCAATCCGCTGGCAGCGGAGACGGCAGCGCAGATTGTCGAGAAGGTGCGCGTGAATCCCGGCAACTACACCGACCGCAACACAGGCAAGATCCACTTTACCGAACAGGAGTACAACGACGAGCTGAAGCGGATAGGGGAGAAGATGTCGCGACTTATTGCGATATGCAAGCAGCACCACACCGCCATGCGTATCGGCACCAACCACGGGTCGTTGTCGGAGCGCATCATGAGTCGCTATGGCAATACGCCCGAAGGCATGGCCCACAGCGCGCTGGAGTTTGCTCAGGTATGTCGGGAACAGGACTACCACGACCTTGTCTTTTCGATGAAGGCCTCCAATGTGAAGGTCATGGTGCAGAGCACCCGTCGTTTTGTGGAGCTGATGCAGGCCGAAGGCATGGACTATCCCATCCATCTGGGTGTCACCGAGGCGGGCGACGGCGAGCAGGGACGCTTGAAGTCGGCGGCGGGCATCGGTGCCTTGCTGGTCGACGGCATTGGCGACACCATCCGTGTGTCGCTGACCGAGGATCCTGTGGCCGAGATTCCCGTGGCTTACGACATTTTGCAGGCCGTCGGCGCCCGCATCTCCAAGGCGGAATACATCGCCTGTCCATCGTGCGGCCGCACGCAATACAATATCCAGGAGGCGCTACAACAAATCAAAGCCCGCACGCAGCATCTCAAAGGATTGAAGATTGGCGTCATGGGTTGCATCGTCAACGGACCCGGCGAGATGGCCGATGCCGACTACGGCTATGTGGGCAGCGGCGCAGGCAAGATAACGCTCTACAAAGGGCAGGAGGTGATGAAACGCAACATCGACCAAGCCGACGCTGTCGACGAACTCGTCGCCCTCATCAAAGCCCACGGCGACTGGGTCGAGGCGTAAGAAGAACCGACTGAAACATACATTTTCTGAGGAATAGAAAACACCCCCGCCCGAGGCGTATGCCTCGGGCGGGGGTGTGGATTAGTGTTCTGTTTGGATGGAGTAGGGGATTAGACGGCTACCACGCTGCCTGCCATTATGGAGTTGGAGATGCGGGTTTTGTCTTCGCTGCGCGTGGCCACGTAGAGATAGAGCGTGTCGCCTGCCCACAGCGCGGGATAGTGCAGCACCGCCGACTGGTCGTCGCGACAGGCCGTCACCAGGTCGTAGGTCGACGCCTGACGGGTGGGGTTGTAGAGACAGAAGAGCACCTGGTCGTTGTCGAGCACGTCGCTGTCGACGCCGGCGTTGTTGGTCCAGCTGACGTTGACGCTGTGGCCCGAGGCGGCGACGGTTGCCGAGGGCGACTCCACGTTGAGCAGCGAGCCCTGCGACAGCATGACGCGGTTGTAGTCGAGGCTGACGTTGGTGCCCGACCCCGTGACGGCTTGCGCCAGGTTGAGGCGGGTGGCCACGTTGCCGCTGGTGATGGCCTCACGGTCGGCCTGGGCACGGAAGCCCTCGGACACGAAGGTGTAGACTGCACTCACCATGCGGCTCACCAGCGA
>LXOW01385331.1_pt1 | contig 12100 bp, 16 predicted proteins | sample 1368591 | NCBI WGS metagenome assembly LXOW01 (sample SAMN04884650, study PRJNA319009) | bovine gut metagenome | isolation source: Cow rumen | host: Bos taurus | place: Italy: Legnaro (PD) | collected 2014-07-09
GGCGTTGAAAACCGTCCTGAACTTGTTCACATGGTCGATGTGCGCCCAGTAGTTTCCCTTGCCGGGCCACTTCACCCTCGGACAGTTTATGAAGGTAATATCATCGCCGGTATCGACCACGGGATGGCGATCACCGACAACAACTATCAGGAAGTCCTCCTTGAAATGTTTTCTCCATCCTGCGACGGCGAGTTCCAGCTCCGTGCCCTGTGCGTCCTTGGCCAGGTACGGAATGACGACAAGGATCTTATTCTTCTTATCACTCATGGTATTTTCTGTATTTGTTCAGCCACTCCTTGGGTGTTTCCCTCTTGTCTTTCCTGAAAGAACCACCACCATAATGAACAATATAGTCTGTAACTCTTATCTCTCTGTGAGGAAGGTTCCTCGTAGCATCCAGAAACCAGGCCCCGGTATCAAACCACCTTCCCCTTCCTCCTGACAGCTGCCACATGTGTTCGCTGTCAAAGTACCGCACGGAATTATCCCTGCACATCTTGGTATTGATGAAGCAACAGAAAGGATAGAGTCTCGGGACATTCACCGGATGCTTTCCGCTCACGTGAGGCTGTCCGACCCACGCGACAGCCCAGTCGAAAAGAGGGGACACATCGCGAACGACAAGAACATCGGAATCAAGAAGAAGGAATCCATCGCCAAATCGGTCCATCAGGTAATCGACGGATCGGCAATGCTTCGCACTTCCGTAACCGTTGTCACTGTCCACCCTGTCCGAATGCTCGAATATCATCTTCTCAAAATCAACCAGCTGCCCTCTCGTATTATCGAGGACAGTCACTCCGTCCATCTGCCCGAAAGGAAGGGAATCCGAGTTGTCGAATACAGTTATCTTGGCGTCAGGCGTATGCTTCCACACGCTCCGTATCGTGGCACGAGTCAGTTCAGGCGTGTTGAAATGAACTATGCAGACATTCTTCTCCATAGAAAGAAGGGGCGAGATTTCTCCCGCCCCCATCCTCATTTATGTTACGTTGACCCTTCGGTTAGGAAGAGGCGACGCCAGCCATAGCAGCGGCGACGGCATCATAGATGTCCTGCGCCTCGCTGGTGGCCTGGGAGCCGGAACCGGTGACCTCGCAGGCGAGCTGGATCATGCGCGGGCTCTTCTGGATGTTCTCGGCGTTGCCCTGCCATGCGAACTCGATGCTGACCACATCGTAGGTCTTGGAGAGGTCGACGAGATAGGTCGGCTCGTAGTTGTACGGATAGAAGTAGCCGCGCTTGTCATCGCCGCGCTCACCCATGGTGAACCACTCGAGGTCGGCGAGCACATAGCTGCCGGAGATCTCGGTGAGACCGGAAACGTCGCTGTCGGCGACAGTGTCGGTACCCCACGCGACATCCTCGAGGTTGCCGTCATGGAGCTTGAACGCGACGGAGAACGGATACGGCTCGTTGCTGAGCAGGCCGCGACGATACTTCTGCGGGGTCTCGACGAGGACGACGCCGCTGGCGGAACCGACGGCGGAACCAGCCTTGGCTACAGCCTTGGTCACCTCGCTGCCGTTGCTGTAGACCTTCAGCAGGGGATAGTTCCCGTGAGCCGGAAGGGCGAGGGCGATGGCTTCGGCGAGGGCCTTGTGGAAGGCGGTCGCGGTGGCGGTGTTAGTGGAGTTGCCCACGAGGGTCACGGCGACGGTCACGGTATCGGCGTCGTCGTAGGAACCGACCTGATGCAGGGTGATGAACAGGGTGAACGTCTTGCCGACGCAGTTAGTAAGGGTGACGGCGCTGGTGTCGACGGCGATGGTGTGCTTCTTGAGCTTGGTGGCCATATCCGCGGCCTTGGTCAGCTTGAGGCTGGCGATGGAGGCGGGGCGGATAAGGTCCGTGCGGGTGACAAGACCGTCGCCGTTGAAGTACTTGAAGAAGATCTCGCCGGTAGCGGTGGTGCCCATCGCCAGTTCTCCGGCGGCATCCGGCTCCCCGCTGGTGAGGTAATCCTTCACGACGTACAGGTTGCGGGTCTGGTAAGTGTTGAAATTTGCCATAAGCTTATGAGTTTTTTAGTTGATTCGATTATCAGGATATCCAGACTGCCTTAGCCGCCTTGACGGCTTCCATCAGAATGGTCTGGTGTAGATGCTCTGGGAGCTTGCAGGTCTTCGGCGCAGTCTCGCCGTTGACGCTGTGGCCCTCCTCGGCAAGGTCGACAAGGATGATGGGCTCGGGCTTCTTGATGTAGCGAACGGTATACTTCACTATCTCGTTGTCGCTTATGAGCTCGGAGTACTTGGACTCATAAAGCTCGCCGCCAAACTTGTCAGACGAACCGTAGGAAAGGCGGAGGACGCGGGACCTGTTCTGTTTCTTGAACGGGTCCCTCGACGTCCTCCATACCTCGTCCTGCGTGACCGGGACAACATTGGCGTCCATCTCGCCGCAACCGTCGACGGAGATCCTGCACATCTCGAGAGTCCGGAAGAGAAGATCCTCCGGAAGCTCGAAGACCTTCGAGTTGGAGAACACCTTGGGAACGCCGCCATGAGCCTCGTGGCAGTCCTCCTGGCAGACGAGCGTGTTCAGATAGCTCGTGAACTCCTCTGTCTCCTCGAAGGAACGCTTCATGCTGCCGTTGTACAGCATCACGACCACAGCCTCCTCGGCGCGGGTGAGGAAGACGGACTTCTCATACTCCGTCAGACCGGGAGCCTGGTTGCTCGTTATGTTCTGGTACAACAGGTCGAACTCAAGCGACCATTCCTGTTCGTTCTTCATTACTTCTTGGCCTTGCCCATTTCACTCTCGATGATGAACTTGATGTCCTGATGCGACGGAAGATTGAGATACTTCGCGGCAACGGACAGCGTAGGATCTTCGCCGGGATCGCACAGGGGCGAGTTGTCCGACTTCAGGTAGTAGTAGTCTCCGCGCTTCGCAAGGATGCCGAGCTCCACTCCGCGGCGAAGGAGGACCTTCGCGTGAAGGAGAGGGTCGGTAACCTGGCGGAGGAACTTCTTGGGATCGGCCTGGATGATCTGGCTGATGCGGGACTTCAGGAACACCGCCTTCTCGTTGGGCGAGTAGGGACGGGAGTCGAGCAGCTCGACAAGGACGCGCATGGTGTCGGCGTCGTTCTCGATCTTTCCGAACTCCCTGAAGCTCTGCATCGTCGCATCCATCTTCGCGGTCTCCATCGAATCCTCCTCGCCCTCGCTGACGATCTCGAACTGATAGGTTGTCTTGTACCTTTCGATCCGATCCTTCACCGAAGGGGCGACCTGGTCGGAATTGGCGAGGAGAACCTTGTACTTGATGTAATCCTCGGGATTGTTCAAGTTCAAGTGCAGGCCCTCCTTCGCGTTCTCGATGCGGACCTTGAAGTCGTCCCAGAAATTGTTCTCCGCCTTGTAGACGGACAACGCACCGTATTCGAGACCCAGGGCCTCCTCGAGGAAATCCTTCTCCGCATTCGTGAGCACGTTCTTGTACTTGCCCGTGGAGCGGAGGGTCGGTACGACGAACTGGACATACGCACCGTCAGCCTTGCCGCCGGAGAGCACGTGGTTCTTCGGCAGCTTGTCCTCCTTGGGGACCCAGCGGACGTATATCTTCTCGTTCCTCAACGGATTGACCTTGGTCTCTTCCATCTCTTCCTGTTTGTTCTTGGCAGTCTTTCTTTCCATAATTATCTTCTCCTATTGTTACAGATTAAGCCTGAAGGATAGCGGGGATAAGGGAGATGCACCGGGTCGGGTCCTTGATGATGATACCAAGGCTGGCCTTGTAGTGCACCACGGCGGAATCCTCATCGTAGGAAGCGGAGCTGTTGTTCGACTCGCCGGTGAACGGGTTGTAGAACGGGCCCCACTGATAGCCACGACGCTCGGGGTTGTTCTTGATGACGCACTTCTGGACGTTCGGCTCCTGCTCGTCAGCGGCATAGAAGATGTCGAAGCGGTAGGACTCGGCGGGACCGCCCAGCGGGTGCATGATCTTGTTGGTCATGAGGTCGTCCTTGGAGGAGTCGATCATCACGGTGAACTCGGCGCCGTTCGGCATGAGCCAACGGGTGACCTGGAGATCGGCGATGGTGACGGCGTTGCCGTTGGTGAAGTTGGTCTCCGGGCCCTTGCTCATGTAGGACGGGGTGTTAACGGAGTAGATCGGGAACCAGCCGGACATCTCCTTCTTGGCCTCCTTGGAGAACATCTTCGCACCGCGCTCGCCCATGCGACCCACGAACTTGCGCTTCTTGAAGTCGATCTTACCGGCGGTGATGCCTTCGATGGCGTCCTCGACGAGACCGATGGTGAACTTGTTGTAGTACACCATGTTGCCGTTGGCCTGCTGCTGACGGAAGCCCATGCCCTGCTCGTTGGGGAGACCGGAGAGACCGAAGTTGGAGATCTCGCCGTTCTCGAACTTGGTGGACTTGCCGCGCTCGAGGGCGTTGTTCTTGTAGGCGGCCCAGGTCTCCTCGATGGTCCAGGTCACGGCGTGGATCCAACGGTCGACGGTGGTGTGCTGGATCTTGCCGTTGACCTCCTTGGAGATCGGGATGCTGCAGCAGAGACGCTGACCAAGATCGCGACCACCCATCTTATACTGGAGGCGGACATGGGAGAAGCCGTTGCGCATGGAGACCGGAGTGGAGAAGCGGACGTCGCCGACCTTGCGGGAGAAGTCCTTCTCGACGGGGGCGTAGGCCCAGCTGAAGCGCTCACCGGCAAGCAGGCGCTCGACGGGGATGCCGTTGGCCATGTCGGCGCCGAAGCACTCGACCATGTACACGGTGTTGGTGCCTTCGGCGTGGCCCATCTCCTTCACGATGACGGGATAGTCCTCGTTGTAGTTGCCCCAGAGGACTTCGCCGAGGGCGAACCAGTCGGTCTGGAAGACGAGGTAGAAGGGCTCGAAGCCGACGCCGACGTTGTCGGTCTGGTCAGCCTCGACCTTGGTGCCGTCGCAGCGGCGGGCTTCCACCAGCGGAATGTTCCGGCGGGCGGAGGACACGATGTCCCAGAAGATCTCGGAGTCATCATCGTACTCGCGGACGGGAACCTCGCGGGAGAGGTAGGTGTCGAGAGTCGGAAGATGCATCTGGCTCATGAGGACGGTCATGATGTTGCTGGCCATCTGGGGGTTGGAGCGGAAGATACCGTAAAGGTGGTTGTCCTTCGTGACGGTACCTCTCCAAGCAGTGACGCCAACATTAGTGGAATTGACTAAAGGTCCTGGCATAATGCTATAAAAATTTGGTTAAACAAAAGTTGCTATGATGGCTCCGGCTACATTCCCATGTCCACGTTCCAGCCGTCGTTCAGCAGGTTGTCGTTGTCGATCTGCGAACCCGACATGTACTTCAGTGAGCCATCGGAATCGAAAGCCGTGGAGTTTATCTTTCTTTCAAGTTCACGGATGCCCTTGTTCTTCTCGGCGATGACCTGCTTCTTGACGAGCCCGCTGAGGTTCTTCCCTCCGTCGGTCAGCACGTACCACATGCCGATCTGCTTGAGGAACTCCATCGGGTTCTCCCTCTGGAACTTCTGGACCTGCGTGAGCAGCTGGCCAGTGTCGGGGTCCTTGTAGACCGGTTTGGACACCGCGTCAAACACGCTCTGCCTCGTCTTCTTGTCAAGCTTCGCGTCGCCGATGACAATGTCATCCTCGAGGATCATCTTGCGGAACTTCGCCTCGTCCTGCTGCCGCGCCTTCCTCATGTTCTCCGCACGGTCCTTCGCGTCCTTCTGGATCTTGTCGTAACCGTTCTGGTAGAAGTTGCGCAGCGCGTCAAGCGCATCCTTCGCGTCTTCCAGGTCGCTTCCGGACTTGAAGGACTTCTCCAGCTCCTTCATGGCCTTCTCCTGGGTATAGCCGCGGTTGATGAGGTCGTTGTAGATGAGCTGCTTCCGCACGTTCTCCCCCTGCTCGCCCTCGTCGTTGAGGATGTCGTCAGTGATGGACCCGAGATAGGAGAGGGTCTGCTCGTACATCTTGACCGTGTCGGGAGCGACACCGTTGCCAAGAGCCTCGTCAATCCTCCTCTGCCTCTCGTCCATCTTGGCGGAGATCGCCTTCTCGAACAGCTCGGCAAACGCCTCGGGCGTAGTAGCCGCATTCAGTTCCTCGTCGCTGAACTCGGGAAAGATGCCATCATTCTTCAGAGCAGTGGCTATGGAAGAATAAATGGATGGAGAAGAACCATCACCCTTGGGACTGATGGCATTTTCCTCGCGTTCTTCCGTACCTACTTTCTCCGAAGGAGCCTCCTCCTTCTCGGTCGGCGTTTCTTTCTGTTCCTCCTCAGCAGGCTGTTCGGGGTCCTGCAGAGGCTTCGTCTCGTCAAAGAGCTTTTCAGCTTCCTCCGCTGAGAGGAGTCCGCTGTTGATGTCAAAACTAAAATCTTCCATTTTTCTCCTTTTAAGTTTTGCACAAATTTATCGAAAGTCAATATGCGGATTGCCGCTACAAGTATTTCACTTGGCGGCAATTAATAAAATTATTTGCTTAAAGCGGCTTGCTTAATAAATTCAGTATCTGTCGCTTGCGTCGCTGCATCTATCACATCCCAGCTCGCAGATGATTCCGGCGAGCGACCTTGCGGTGTCTCCGGATATGTAAGCGGGATGTTCGGAACCGAGGTAAATGCCTAATCCTTCGGCAATTGCGTCCGCAAGATGCCTCGTCTCATGCACAAAAGTATCCAGAAACTCATCTCCGGATGATGCCGGTCCTATAAGCACAACGGCTCTTCTCCTTCTCTGGTCGGAATAGGTGAAGCCACAATTATACTTACAAGACAACATCAGTTCTTCTGCCTGCTCCAAAACAGAATCGCTTGCGCCTGCGTCATAGAGACAGGCAAGGACGCCTTCGATATCGTAGACTTCCTTTGCGAAAAGAAAGTCCACAACCCAGCGCCCTATGCCCATAACCCTATGAATCATCAGATAACGTCCTCCCATATGATAGGAATTCCTTTCCCATTGCAGTCTGCCATGAATCTGTCGAATGCTATTCCCTCATATCCGTCACGATCGTCCAACGTGTCCTTCACATATTGCGCAGCGTGCTTCTCATCAGAAACGGAACTTCCGAGATAGTCCGATACGCACATATGATAGACGAAGACGGCATCATAGCCGTAGTCGTTCTCGATTTCGACGGAATGTGATTTCAAGATGGAATCGACCTGCTCCTTCGTCTTCATCTTGACTCTGGAGCCGCCCATATCCCTCATCATTCCGACAGCCCATTCGCACATCCGCTTGGAAAAATGGTGGCCGTGATAGGAAAGATACGCCTCCATTCCTGCGGGCAGGATATCGTAGTAATCCAAGCGTCCCATAGCGGAATCAGTTAACGCATCCGGCGGCGCATGCCGCCTCTCTCGCGCATGTCGTCGTAATCACGTTCGCCACGCTCGCTGTAGCCATACTCGTCCTCCATGTCCTCCGTGAGCTCGCACAGAGTCTCGATGGACTTCTTGGCCATCTTCAGAGCTTTCTTGTACTCGTGGAGGTCATCGCCGCCACGTTCCATCAGTCTAATAAGACCCATAGTTTAATCCTCCTTGATTTTGGTTCCAAGGATGGCAGAGAGCATCTGCTTCATGTCCGACAGCTCGCTCCTGAGATCAGCAAGCTCCTTCATGCTCCTCGCCTCCCGCTGCTTCTCGGGATTGAGGGAAAGCAGAAGGGCATCATACCTTTCAAGCATTTCCTTATTCATTTCGTAACTGTCCACGATTCTCTTGCTGTTGTCACGCAGCGTGGTTATCTCGTTCACGACAAGCCCCTGGTCTTCGCTGATGAACAGGCCCTTGTCATTGAAGTTCGCGACGGACGCGTTTGCTGGCAAGCCGAGGAAAGGCACCGTATCGCCGCCGACGGAGACCGTGAGATCGGTCACCATTCCGTTGAACATAGCCTGAGGCTGGGAGGGATTATACTGCGGAAGATGCGTATTGGAAGATATTATCCTTCCGACATCCATCCTCGCCTCATTCTTGTGCAGGATATAGATAGACGCTCCCTGCTGAAGTCCTTGAAACATGATTGATTGAAATTAAAGTTTAACTTACGCAGCCGAAGTGTTCAGAAGCTGAAGCGTATCGGAGAACCTGTCATAGTAGAACAGGTACACGCCGACACCAGGCAGATCCGCCACGGTCAGATTCGCGCCTCCGGCAAGCGTCACATTGCTCGTGGTCCCAGCCATCGAAAAGCGGATAGGAAGGGTGGTTGTCGTTCCCTCCGGAATCGGCTCGGCAAGATAGACGAGGAGAAGTCCACGGAAGGGGCGGGAGTTCCAGTCGGGATTGAACTTGAAATCAACCGACGCATCCGAAACGGTCACGCTCTGCGCCTTGATTGTGGGGATTCCACGAACATTGACATACTGATAAGGGAACACAGCCATAGCACGGTCCTCCTATCGATTAGCCCCAGTACGATCCGCCGGGAACGCCGTAGCCATAGCCGTAACCGGCATAACCGCCCATGAGCGGAGTGTTGTTGACGGCGGTGATGTTTGGATAAACAACGGGTACGGTGTTTGGCTGGCGAGCGGCAAGCTCCGTCACCTTCTGGTTCAGTGTGTTGAACGCTGCGGTGAAAGCCTCGGTCTGCTTGTCGTTGGAGATCTGGTTACGGAGCTGGGTGATGATGTCAGCCTGCGTGTCGATCTTGGACTGGAGATCACGCTCCTTCGCCGCACAGAACTGGTCGTTCATGGCCACGGTCTGGGCGTTGATGGCGCTGATGATGGAGTTGGTGTTCCGGTCAGCCTGTGAGCCGAGCTGGTTGGTCTGGTTCAGCGTGGCGATCTGGGACTGATAACCCTGTTCGACAGTCAGGAGTTTCTGAGCGCAGCAGCACTCGGCGAACTTAGACTGGATAGCCGCATCGCCGCTCTGGATTGCATTGATGATCTGCGGAACGGAAACAGCCTGCTGGAGGGCCATCGAGGAGAGTGCGCTTTGGATAGCGGACACGGCGGCGCTGACCTGGCTGTAATCCTGACCAAGCATGGTGGCAAGGTTTTGAATTGCAGAACGGGAAGCCTCACCGTTGGAATTGATCGCGTTCATGAGAAGCTCACGACCGCTGTCGTTGTTGATTTGGTTGGAAAGGAATCCGGCACCAGCGGCATTACCGCCCCAGCCTCCGCCGAAGCCACCGAAGCCGCCCCAACCATTACCGAAGAAAAGACCGAGAAGGAAGCCAAGAATACCGCCTCCCCAGCCATTGTTCCCGCCAAACAGGCCGCCATTGTTCATAGCCATCCAAGCGGGTACAGTCGCCCCATTGTTTTCAGGGGTGTAAACTACTGTTTCAGCCATTTTGCTTTAGTTTTTTGCAGTTAATTACTTTGGTTTCTTGTTGCGCAACTACTGCAAAAATACTATTGATGGCTTATGAAAGACAATAATACTAAAAACCCCTGAAAGTCATTGACTAACAGGGACTTATAATAGCATCGAGTTTTATTTCCGTTTTAAATCCTTCTTATACCAGATCTTCTCCTTGAATCCCGGGAGTTTCCTTCCTTCCGGCAACCTGCCTTCCCGCACCAGATTGTCGAATGTTGCGCGACTGATACCAAGATATGTGTACGCCTGATACTTGCTCATCGGCGTATCAGACCTTGCAACCTCCTTGATGAATTTTGCAACGGCTACCGCCTCGTCCTCATCGAGGTTTGAGTTGCCCGCATCGATGTCGTCGATTATTCTTTCGAGATACGGCTTCAGATTTTTCATGCCTGTAGCAATAAAGTACGAGAACGGACAGAAGAAACAGAAGGAATACGTGGATGTCAAATATGACAAGATCTGATACAGGAATGCCGATTTCAAGATCGATCAGGCCGAGAACGTTCGTGACGAGAACATAATGCAGGAACATCCGATGATACGCACAGAATTGGAACACATACGACGCAAGGTAAAGGAACGCGAGCGTGAGGAATGAGACTCCTCCGAAATACGAAATCCAGAACGATTGCACTCCGAAGATGCAGAGAAACGTATTCAATGCGCTGGAGAAAGCGAGCAGGGCTGGAATCACCTTCAGCAGAATTATCACCGCCTTGTACGCAGCCTTACTTCTTAATCTTTCCTCCCTTGCCATATGGAGACTTGTCAAACCTACCGGCTCTCGTGATGTTCGGATGCTTGACCCTGTTGTCTCCAGACAACCGCGTCCTGAGCTTATTGATGGCGGTTCTTACTTTATTAGCCATAATGCAATTGTCCCGACGATGGAATATATCAATTTCACATACCACTTCTGCCCGAAGTTGAGGTCGCAGTCCTTCGTCTTTTCCATCCTGATCCCAAGGGAATTCGCGAGATTGTGCGCCGCCCATTCCCTCCTGAGGGATCCTTCGCTTCTGTTCCAGATCGGACAGGACGGATGAAGGTTTCTGATCGATCCCAATTCGCGGCTGAATCTCGCCTTCGGGACGACATTGGAATCGATCAGCTTCAATCTGTCGGAGAAGATTCGATACCTCATTTCTTCTCGTGCAGCTTCTTGTACTTCTCGCTCGTCGGATCCCATCTGCTTCCATGATAGAAGAACTGGGACAGTGTATATGCGAAGACCTCGAGGATGCCTATGATGACGAGCGTCATCACAACCCATTTGCCGATTTCTTCCCAGATGTTGGCCTCGATCACCTTGCCGAAGATGAGCCCGAGGATAAGCATGACCACGGCAACGATAATAGCCGTCCAAAGCATGAATTTTTTGCAGAATGTTCTCTGATCCATAATGATATTATTTAAGAATTGTTCTTGTATTGTCCTTCGTAACTCCACCACGTTTGAACCTTACCGCTCTCGACATATTGCGCCCAACTGGAATCCTGGCGGTAGAGTTCAAGAACTTCGTTGTCTCCAGCCTCAGAGAGGCCAGGACCGACATAGACGGTACCAGTAATTCTTCCAATCGGAATTCTGGACGGAGCGCATGCGACTCCGTTATAGCCAAGATGCAGTATTGCACAGTTGGAATAAGAATTTCCTTGATAAAACCACGTTGCGGTTGTTGCCCTGTCTGGATAAATATCGCATCCTAAAATCTCAAGAAACGAAAGTTTTACTCCATTGGATGAATTTAACGCACCGAATACGCCATACCGTTCTGGTCTTTTATTCGTTGTTCCATAATAAATATTACCTTTGATACGAACTTCCTTTAAATTTGTACCAATGAAAAAATCTCTATAGTATGAAACATCATTCAATACAACAATCTTTCTGCAATTACAGTAGTTCGATCCGGAGCCATCAACAGCCAGGTTTTTACATGTCAATGTAGCCGTACTCTTCATGCGCACTGTCAAGTAAGAAGAACGATAAATAGTTGCCAAGGGAAGATTTACATCGCCAAACGACAGGGAGGCACATCCTTCAAATACACCTATACTTATGACGGTAATAGTTTGCGGTAACGTAATCGATGTTATTCCAACGCACCTATAAAACTTGTACTGGCTGATTGACGTAAGCGAAGCGGGCCATTCTATAGATGTGACCTCAACGTCATTCATATACAAGCGAATGCTTACGTTCGCACCACTAAATCCAAATATTCCAGTGTTGTCCCATGTAATAGAATACCATCTCCTCATATTGTCAAGATTCACACGCTTCATTTTCTTAGTGCCTTGAAAGCAGCGAACCCCGACATACAGTGACTTGGTTCCTTTCAGCGTGATCTCCTCAAGCTCAGAGCAGTCATAGAACGCGCCATTATTAAGTCTCGTAACATTTTCAGGTATGGTTATCTTTTTAAGAGACGTACATCCGTGGAAGTCGCCATTGCTGGGGCCAGATCCGTTAACAGTTGTAAGTCCGGTAAAGTAAGAGAACTCGTCGAAGTTAATTATGCTGGTATTATTCGCGAAACACCCAGAAAGCGAAGTTACAGAAGATGCCTCCCTAAGACTGAGTTTACCGTTGTTGTCAGTATCGAAATTCGAAACGCATACGCTTTCCGCATTCGAATCTTCAAATCGAATGAACGTGGAAGCGGGGTCATACGCAACATAAAGGTTGGAGTTGAACAGGCTGCTCAGCCCTCTTCTCAACGTGGACTGATACACTTCCGTAGAGACAAGACGAAGC
>LXOW01121844.1_pt1 | contig 12098 bp, 7 predicted proteins | sample 1368591 | NCBI WGS metagenome assembly LXOW01 (sample SAMN04884650, study PRJNA319009) | bovine gut metagenome | isolation source: Cow rumen | host: Bos taurus | place: Italy: Legnaro (PD) | collected 2014-07-09
GGTGTAGTGGGTTTCCAACATCGAATATTTCCCTTTTCCACCTGTACAGACACCAACCCGCGCTCAAAATTTCACCCTGAGAGAATATTTGACAAATATTTAACATTTAGGATGCTGTCACGGCCAATACGGCGACGCTGATGCGGAGGCCCGGGATGGCCTTCAGGGCTTCGTGGCAGGCGGTGAGGGTGGCACCTGTGGTGAGGATGTCGTCGACCAACAGAAGGTGCTTTCCCTCAAGTTGTTCGGGGTGTCGCACAGCAAAGACGCCCCGCATGTTGTCTTGCCGTTGCTGTCGGTTTTTGTGTGTCTGAGTGCGGGTGTAGCGCCGGCGGTAGAGGTTGCCGTGGCTCACGGGGCGTGGCAGGGCCTTGCGCATGGCTTCGCAGAGCAGCATGCTCTGGTTGTAGCCGCGGCGCAGCTGCTTGAGGGGATGGAGTGGCACGGGAACCAGGAGGTCGACATCGGCATAGCGGTCGGACGAGGCCACCACTTCGCCCAGCAGGCGTCCGTATTGCTCCGCCAGACGGGTGTTGCGGTGGTATTTGATTTGGTGGACAAGTGTCTGTACGGGTGTTTCTTTGTGGAACAGCAACAGGGTACCGGCAGCTTCGAAGGGGATGAGGCCCTGGAGGCGTTCTTCGGCGGGGTTGCCTTCGGCGGTGGCGTTGGGGAGCCAGGCGATTTGCGTCAAGCAATGGGTGCAGAGGTCATGCTCGTCGCCCACAAGCGGCTGCCCGCAATGGATGCAGAGGCGTGGCATGAGGATGCCCAGGAGGTCGCGCAGTGGACGGAAAGGATGACGGCTGGGGGTGTTCATGGCATGAAGAGGCAACTGTCGCCGTAGCTCAGGAAACGGAAGCCGTGGTCAAGGGCGTAGCGGTAGCAGTCGTGCCAGGCGTCGCCCACAAGGGCAGAGACAAGCAGCAGCAGTGTGCTCTTGGGCTGATGGAAGTTGGTTATCAGTCCGTTGACGACATGATATTTGTATCCCGGGGCAATCATCAGCCGCGTGTCGCCGTGCAAGGTCTCCACGCCGTGGCGTTCCATCCATTGCAGCACATGACCGTAGGCCTCAGCCACGGGAAGTGCCTGGCGCTCCAAGGTGTAGGGGTCCCATTGCTGGACGTGCATGGCGTCGACGGCGGGGTCCAGGGCCAGACGGACGCCAAACCAGTATACCGACTCGAGGGTGCGCACCGTGGTGGTTCCCACGGGGATGACGGGTCGGGGGAGGTGGTTGAGGAGGCACAGGATGTTGTCGCGCCCTATCTCTATCTGTTCCACATGCATCTCGTGTTCGCCGATGGTGGGGGTGTTGACGGGCTTGAAGGTGCCGGCGCCGACATGGAGGGTGATGAAGTCGGTCTCGACTCCCCGTGCGCGGAGGCTGTCGAGGAGCTCGGGGGTGAAGTGGAGTCCCGCCGTGGGGGCTGCCACGGAGCCTTCCAGATGGGCGTAGACGGTCTGGTAGCGCTCATTGTCAGAGGCTTCGGCCTCGCGGCCCAGGTAGGGTGGCAGGGGGATGACGCCGGCGGCCTCGATGACCTCGGCAAAACTCAGCCCGCCCGTCCAGGTGAAGTCGACCAGCCAGGCGTTGCCGATGCTCTCACGGCGGGAGGCCTGGATGGAGAATTGGCAATCGAGTATGGAGAATTGGAGGGTTAGAGGACCCTCTTTCCATTTCTTGTTGTTGCCGATGAAGCATAGCCAGGTGCAACGCTCGCGTTGCTCAAAGGCCTGCGCCACAGGCATGTCGTGCGGCTCCAGGCAGAAGATTTCGACGGTGGAACCCGTCGGCTTGCGGAAGAAGAGACGGGCATGGATGACCTTGGTGTCGTTGAATACGAGGAGGGTGCCGTCGGGCAGGTGGTCGCCGACATGGCGGAAGATGCTCTCGGTGATGTCACCGTGCTGGTAGACAAGCAGCTTCGACTGGTCGCGCTGCGCCAAGGGAAACTTGGCAATACGGTCGTCGGGCAGGGGGTAGTCGTAGTCGGCGATGGCGATGGACTGCGGGTTAGTCATGGTCGTGTGCTTTGCGTTGGGTGAGTAGGGAGAAGAGGATGTACCAGAGGATGATAAGCGACAGGGCATACCATTGGCGGGTGGCGGCGATGATGACGGCGCAGCCGATGAGGAAGAGGTACTGGACGCTGTTGGTCTTCCACGAGAGGTCCTTGAAGTTGAATTTGAGTGAGAACATGGGCATTTCCGAGACCATGAGGATGTCCGTTGCCAGCGAGAAGCACAAGAGGGGGATCATCCAGCAGGGTGTCAGGGGGATGGCTCCCGCCAAGGCCACACCTACCCAGATGAGCGCGTTGGCTGGTGCGGGCAGTCCAAGGAAGCTGTGGCTTTGGCGTGTGTCGAGGTTGAACTTGGCCAGCCTGTAGGCGGCAAAGGCGGGGGTGAGCAGTGCAAGGTAGCTGAAGGCTTCGAGGTAGTCGGGTTGCCAGAAGAAGCCACTCATCTGGAACAGGATCAGTCCGGGTGCCACACCCGATGTGACCACGTCGCCCAGGGAGTCCAGCTCCTTGCCCATCGGCGATGCCACGCCCAGCAGGCGGGCAGAGAGGCCGTCGAAGAAGTCGAGGAAGATGCCCAGGCATATCCATATTGCGGCTTCCTTGAGGAGCCCTTGTGCGGCCATCCAACAGGCTATCACGCCGCACAGCAGGTTGCCGAGGGTGATGAGGTTGGGAATCTGACGTTTGATGTTGTTGAGTAGTTTCATGGGTCGGGGTATTAAAAAAGGATGCAGAAGAGTGCCGCATCCTTTGTGCTATGATTGATAGGTGTGTGGTTAGTACAGTTTGATGACCAGCTTGAAGTCGGGGTCGTTCCAGTAGGCGCGGAACTCGACGTCGACGGCGGCCTTGCGCTTGTATTCATACTCCTGGTCGACAGAGGCCTGCAGGTTCTTGAGGCAGTTCTCGCGGTCGCCGAGGCGGGCGTAGGCCACGGCGCGGAGGTAGTTGACCTCGGCGGTCTGGTCGAGACAGCAGTTGAGCGTGCGGATGCAGTTGTCGGTCTCGTCGTTCATGAGCTGGGTGTATGCCTTGTTGTAGTTGCAGTTGGCGTCCTTCTGCAGCTTCTGGGCCTCCTCGTAGTTGCCGCGCTTGAGGTTGAGGATAATCATGTTGGCGTCGGCGTCGGAGCTGCCCTGGCGCTTGGCTTCCTCGAAGTAGTACTTGGCCAGGGTGTAGTCCTTCTGTGCCAGGCAGAGGAGGCCTGTGTTGTTCAGCACGTCGGGGTTGTGGGGGTTGAGGTCGCGCGCCACCTTGAGGTAACGTTCCGCCTCGGGATAGTCGCCCAGGTAGAAGGCGATGGCGCCGGCGTTGTTCCAGGCGCCCCATTCGGCGCTGTGGTTCTCGGTGGCCCACTTGTAGTACTTCATCTTGGTGTCGTAGTTGTAGTTGATGTAGGCGGTGTACATCAACTCGTCGAAGGAGAGCTTGGCGGGGTTGAGGGTAGCCTGCTTGGCCAACTCGGCGTCGGTCTTGCGGGCCTCGGAGTAGTAGAGGGCTATCTGGGCGCGGCGCAGGCTGGGGAAGATGTCGCGCTCCAGCTGCGGGTAGGTCTCGGTGTAGTTCTTGATCATCTGCTCACGCTTGATGAGGTTCTGCTGGGTCTCGACGACATTGACGATGGCGTGCTTGTCCTGTATGGTGCTCTCTTCCACCATGACGACGAAATGCACCCAGTCCTCGCCGGCGGCGCGGGTGGTGATGATCATCTTCTTCAGCTGGTTGTGCTTGTAGTATTCCAGGTCTTGGGGTTTCACCTTGGCGCGTTTGGCCATGACCACCAGCACATCGTCGAGCACGCGGCGCAATTCGCCGGTGGCGATGTCGGCGCGGTTCTTCGAGACGCCTGTGTTGGCGGTCTCTTCGCCCTCGGGCGAGGCCCAGCCGGTGATGGTGATTTGCTTGGGCAGGCCGTTCTCGAGCATGATGCGCTTGAGGTCCTCGACGGTGTTGCGGGCGTCGAACTTGATGTTCATGTCGCAGTTCCAGTCGAGTGTGGAGGTGCCGTTGGGGAAGTAGATGTCGGCGGTCTCCACCACGCCCTGTTTCTTGTTGTAGTTGAGGGGTGCGATGGAGATGTTGCCGCGGATGTCAATCCATTCGGAGGTGATGTTGACGCCGTCGGAGATGAGCACGTTGGGGAAGGTGACGCCGCGGTGCTGGCTGACAATCTGGTCGGCGAAGAGGGCCTCGTCGTCCACGGTGGAGGTCTTGTAGCCCACGGGGGCGAGGGTCACCATGCCGGTCTCCATGCCGGGCTTGTAGTCGAGGTAGTCCTCATAGGTGAAGCGCCCGCCGGTGGTGTAGTTGATGGTGGTGCCGGGGCCGCCCACGTTCTCGCCCTTGATGGTGATGGGGTCGAGGGCCGTCTCGCCGCCTTCCCACGAGAAGACGGGCTGGATGAAGAGCGCCACGCCCTTGTCAAAGTATTTGGCAGGGATGGAGCCCACAAACTTCACGACTACCTTGTCGTCGCGCACCTCCACGGGGTCGGGAGTGGCCTGATAGCGGATTTTGTTGCTGTGGGACTTCATTTTCGACAGTCCGCTGCACCCTGTGAGCAGTACGGCGGCCATTACGAGGAGTGTAAAAAGTCTTGTTCTCATCATATATGTGTTCTATTCTTTTGTCGTATATATGGCATATCTCTCATGTACTTAGAGTATTGCATACTCTGAAGCGACATGTTTACCAATCTGCAAATATACACATTTTTTTTGTATTGACAAGTTTTTTTTTGCGGTGGTGCCCGATAGAAACGGCAAAAGTGCCACGCGCCGGCAGTGTCGCGCTGGAACTGAAACGCCGGAACCGTTGCCGGCAACCCTCTGCGCGGCGCCTTTCCCGTCCTGCGGGAACAGGTGCAACGATGATTATAAAATCCTTGTTGTCAGAATTTTCCATTTCGGACAGCTTTTTGTGAGTTGCGGTGTTTTTCCGTTTCTGTTGTCACCCCGCCCGCGAGTTGAAAACAGGCACCCCTTCCGCCCCGGTTTTTTCGTTTTTCAGCGAGAAAGGGAATCGGTTTCAGTCATATCTCCGCCCCTTATAGCGGAAAAGGAGCGGATAACGAGCGGAAAAGGATCGGATATATGAGAACGGCGCTGGCGATGCGGAAGATTTTCGGGATTGGTGGGCGAGGCGGGATTTGGAGGGTTTCCCGCGGGGCAGTTTTAGCAGCAGGTTTCGTGGAAAGGGCAGTATTTGCAGCTGTCGCTATCGGTGTTGGCGACGAAGGGGATGGCGGGATTCATGAGGTCGGCGAGGAGTTGGCTGAGGAGGTCGCCGAAGTGCGCCATGCGGTCGGCGGTGAGGAGCTCTTCGCCACCCCAGCTGACGGGCAGCAGCGGGCTGTCGAGACGGCTGAGGGGCTGGATGCCCGAGAGGCAGGGGCTGCCGCAGCCCGACTGCCGCTGGTAGAGCCAGGCGTAGAGCATCACCTGGAACCATTTATCCTTGACATCCAAGAGGTTGATATCGGTTTTGTCGACACGCAGGTCGCGCTCCTCGACTTTCCCCGACTTGTAGTCGATGATGCGCACGACGCCGTCCGTGCGGTCGATACGGTCGGCAATGCCTTTGACGGTCACCGTCCCGCTGTCGAGAGTAACGGTCTGGGCAAGTGGCTGTTCGAGGCCGAGGATTTCCATCTGTGTCCCTTGCCGCAGGCGGCTGATCTCGGCGGTCAGGAAGGAGGCTATCTGTTTCTTGGCGACGGATTCGAGGAAATGGTTGCGTCCCAGGTGGCTGCGGCCATGGCTGAACTGCGCTTGCAGCACCTGGTGGAGGAGGTCGTCGAGGTGGTCGAGGACCTCTTGGAGGGTCTCGGGACGGACGAGCCTGTCGCTGTCGTGGCTGTAGGCCTCCTGCAGGACGGCATGGATGCAGGTGCCCAGGTCGGACTGCGCCAGGTCCTCGCTGACCTCTTCTACCTCCTTGAGGCGCAGGACGTTCTCGTAGTAGAAGCGCATGGGACAGCCACGGTATTTGTTCAATGCCGAGGGCGAGAAACCGTCGGCGGCCATCTCCCTCAGCCGCTGGACGATGGCGGGCGTCTTGTCCTGCGATTGGGGGAAGGCTCTGTCAGGCGTGCTGTTGGTGGCTTCGACTACCTCTTCACGCACGATGATATGGCCGGGCAGCCGTTGTGCCATCTCGTGCTTCAGCTGGAGGACGAAACGGCTGGGCTCGCCTTTGCCAAGACCCTCGACGTCAGTGCTGTAGAGGATGTATATCTCTTCGGCACGTTGCAGCAGACGGTAGAAATTGTAGGCGTAGACGGCATCTTTCTCGTGGTAGGTGGGGAGACCAAAGGCGGTCTTTAAGTTATATGGTATCAGCGAGTTGTCGTTGTTGCCTGCGGGCATGACGCCCTCGTTGGCCGAGAGCAGGATGACCCGCCGGAAGTCGAGGTTGCGGGTCTCGAGCATGCCCAGGATCTGGAGGCCTTGCAAGGGTTCGCCGTAGAAGGCCACCGACCGGCGGCGCGCCAGGCGGCTGTAAATCTTCTGCAGGACAGAGAGGCTCTCGACGAAACGGTATTCCTCTTGGAGCCCGATGAAATAGTCGAGCGTCTGCAACAGGCATCCCATGGCTTCCAGTTCTTTGGCGTTGTTGTCGAGGATGTTGCGGCGGTATATCTCCACGGTCAGTTGCCGTGCCATGGCAAGGAACTCCATGGGCGCGGGTGGGGCAGGAGGGAAGAGGAAACGCAGCTGTTGGCCGTCGCATCGCAGGGCTTGGAACAGCTCGTCAAGGTCGGCGGCGTTGGCATAGATGATGTGGCGGTCGGCAAGGAGGTCGGTAAGGCGTGCGTGCATGTTGTCCACGCCGAGCAGACGAGAGACGCAATAGTCTGAAAGTATGTCAGTAAGGTCCTGGTGATAGAAGTATTCCCCGCGCCGCCGTTGGTGCAGTGAGAAGAGGGTGAGCATCAAAGCGTGCGCAGAGGTGTTGGTGAAGGGGTAGCCCATGGTGATGTTGGCGGCATGGACCTCGTCGGGCAGGGAGTTGAGTGTGGGCAGCAGCAGTTTCTCGTCGCCAAGCACCAAGGCGGTCTGTTCCTGTGGATGGGTGGGACTGTTGACATCACTGGTTCTAAGCAAGTTGCCCGCGTATTTGCATTGCAGCACCGCCTCGGGACAGCTGACCAGGGTGATTTGTTTCTTGCCTTCGGCAAAGTGGCTGGGATAGTGGCCGATGTCGGCAAACGCCGAGGCATGGCGCCGCAGGAAATGGCCTGCCTCCTGGCTGGGGTCGTCGTAGTAGTAGGCGTCGCCGTCGGTGTATAGCTTGCCTTTGCCGAGACGCACAAAGTGGGAGATGATGGTTTTCTCGCTGGCGGAGAGGGCGTTGAAGCCGACGAAGCATACCTCGCGGCAGTCCAGTTTGGGCGCAAGGGTCTCTATCTGTTCCGCCACGGTGCGGTAGGCCATGCCGCTGTAGGCCTTGCCTTGTGACAGCAGCCGTTGCCGCAACTGGCTATAGTATTGGTATAGCGAGGCGTAGAAATGCAGGTATTGTTCTTGGAAAGGGGTGAGGCTTCCGGTCTCTATGTCCCATTCCCCCAGGGCTTTCAAGTTGTGCAGGTTGCCGAAAAGCTGACGGGCGTCGACGCAGTAGAGGTCTATCTCTGAGAAGTCGCCTATCATCATGTCGCCGAAGGAGATAAAGTCCTCGAAAGTAGAGAATTTGCGTTCCGGATTGTCCAGGTGACTGTGGATGTCGAAAAGTTCAAAAAGGAGCAGTTCATTGGGCACAATCTCCAGTCCTCCAAGTTGTGACACCAGTTCGTCGATGCCCATGATGCGGGGCAGGAAGAAGGGATTCCCACCCATCTGCGCGAACTGTCGCCGCAGGAAGAGCCCCGAGCGCCGGTTGTTGAATACAACGGTCACTTGGTCAAGGTCTTCGGGGTGCTCGGCACGCAGCCGGCGTGCCACTTGTGCTAAGAATGTATCCATGTCAGGGCTTGTTGCAGTGTTTCGGGTTTCCCGACATCGAGCCAGTCGGCGCTGGAATGCTGGAAGCATCTGATAGCATGATGTTTGGCGATGTCCAGGTAGGCAGGGATGATGGGGTAGGGTTGTGAGGCTTCGGGCAGCAGGTTGAGGAATGCGGGTGACACGACGGCAATGCCACTGAAAGCCAGCGGGGTAATGCTTTCAGGGTGCTGTTCATGAACCCAGCGGATCGCGCCGCTGGCGCGGTTTTCCCAGCCGGCAAGGGTTCCCTCGCGGTCGAAAAGCAGTTGCCGCGAGGTGTCGCGACGGCTCACCGCAAGCGTTGCAATTGCCTTGGAACATGTATGTTGCGACAACATCGCGACGAGGTCGATGCGGGAGAGGATGTCCACATTGTGGATGACCACAGGCTCGTCAGGACGGAAGAGAGGCGCGGCCTTCTTGAGACCTCCGCCGGTATCGAGCAGCAAATCGCGCTCGTAGGAGACCAGTATTTCGCATGGCCACGGCTGCGAGGCGAGGTAGTCGACCACCATGCCGGCAAAATGGTGTACGTTGACCACGATGCGGTTGGCTCCTTGTGCCGACAGACGGAGGATATTGTGCTTCAGCAAGGGCTCTCCGTCGACCTCCACCAAGGCCTTGGGACGGCTGTCGGTGAGAGGTCTGAGACGTGTGCCAAGGCCTGCTGCGGGAAGAAATACTTGCATATCGAGTGGTGATTTTTTCGATGCAAAGATACATTAAAAATTGCGTTTCTAATATTTTTTAGTATTTTTGCAGTTGGTATTATCGCATGACAAAGATTGAAATTCTTGAATAATTCTCTGATATTCAGAAAAATATTGTTTTGTATATGAAGATAAATAAACTACTATTTGTTGCCGCTGCGGCAGTATTATGCCTCACTTCCTGCAGTCCTTCGCAGGAAATAGCCTACATCCACGATGCCAAACGCGACTCCTCCATGGTGCTCCAGGGGCAGTTCTCGGGTGGCATCCAGGCCAACGACCTCCTCAGCATCTATGTGGAGAGTGAGACACCTGAGTCGACCATCCAGTTCAACCAGGAGACCAACAAGATTGCCGTCTCTGGCGGAACCGTCATGAACCCTGGCTCCTCGGCAGTGTCGGGTTATTTGGTCAATCACGACGGCGACATCATTTTCCCTGTGCTGGGCAAAATCCACGTGCTGGGTCTCACCCACAACGAGCTGGCAGCCCTTATCGAGCAGCAACTCATCAGTGAAGGTCATATCACTGACCCAGTGGTGACGGTCAAGCTGATGAACTTCAAGGTGTGTGTGCTCGGCGATGTGACCCACCCCGGACAACTTGTAGTCTCTGGCGAGCGCCTGACCATCTTCGAGGCCCTTAGTATGGTGGGCGACTTGACCATCTATGGCCAGCGCCACAATGTCACCATTATCCGTGAGGAGAACGGCCTCCGCACCATTGGCGAGATTGACCTCTCGTCGCAGTCGGTGTTCGATTCGCCGTACTACTACTTGCACCAGAACGATGTCGTGTATGTCGAACCCAACATGCGCAAGAAGAAGAACGCCGAGCGCGACCCGATGGTCATGACTTATATCTCCAGCGCGGTATCCATCGTGTCAGTGTTGTCGTCCGTGTTCTACTACTACATCCTCTCGCGCTATTATACGAAAAGATAACCGTCTGACCAAAACCAACAACAAATATTCGATTATGGAAAATACTACAATACAAAACCTGCAAAATACCCAACTGCCGGTCGATGACCAGCAGAACAAAGAGGGTAGCATCTCGTTGCGCGACATCGTTTTTATTGTCATTAACAACTGGTATTGGTTTGCCATCTCCTTGTTCGTCTGCCTGGCAATATCTGCCGTCTACTACAAGACCAAGCCTAGGATCTATGGACAGACCTCCACTATTGTGGTGCGTGACGATGCCAACACCATGAAGTACCAAGCCCGTAACATGGACGCCATCTTCAACAACATGGGTATGGAGGTCGGCGGACAGTCCATTGCCAACGAATTGTACGTCATGAGGTCTTCATCGCTTATCATGAATGTTGTCAAACGTCTCGACCTCAACAACACCTGCAGCCGTAATAGTCTCTTTACCAAAATCTCTTATTACGATGACAGGCCTCTGCAGCTGAAGGTGTTCAACAAGAACCCCCTCGAAGAGATCCATTTCGATGTTCAGGTCACCCCCATCGACATGAGCCAATATGAGTATAAGGTCACACGCGTCAAAGGCCAGAACCTCAACATGAAGGGCAAGGCGCTCTACACTGAGCCTGTGGCAGTCAATGATGAGGTTACTTTCACTATCGATAAGACCTCCCACTTCAAGAGCTCCGACCTCAAGGTGAAGTTTGACCTGTCCCAGTGTCCCGCCAAGGACATGGCCTACCGTGTCAGAGGCCGACTCTCCGTATCCCGTGTTGACAAGATGGCCACCATCATCTCCATCACTTATCAGGACAACAACGACCGTCGTGCCAAGGAAGTCGTCGATGCACTTGTCGACGTCTATAACGAGGATGTCATCAACGATAAAAACAAGGTGGCCCAGAAGACTGACCAGTTCGTCTCCGAGCGTATCTCACTCATCATGGATGAACTTGAGGATGTCGACACCAAGGTGGAAAACATTAAGAAGCGTGCAGGTATGCCCGATTTGCAAGGTGCCTCAGGAACACTGCTCCAGACTGGAACCCGCTATTCAGAAGAGGTGGTATCCCTCGAGGCGGAACGCCAGTTGATTGAGTCTATCAAGCAATACATGGAGAACCCCGCCAACCGCGACGAGTTGCTCCCGGCCAACGTGGGTATCAGCGATGCTGGCGTCCAGGGCATGATTAATCAGTACAACTCGCAGATGCTGCAATACCGCAAGCTTCTCAACAACGCAGGCCCCAACAACCCGCAGGTGCGTAACCTCACCCAACAGATGGAGGCCAACCGTGGCGCCATCTTGGCTTCGGTCAACAACCTCCTCAATACCGTCACCGTGCGTCTGCGCAGCGCCCGCACACAGGAGGCCCGTGCCAAGGGTCAGATTTCAGCCATGCCTACACAGTCCAAAGCTGCAACCGAAGTGGCTCGCCAGCAGAAGATTAAGGAAGAACTGTATCTCTACCTCCTCAGTAAACGTGAGGAAAACGCCCTCAACCTTGCAGTCACCGTTGCCAACGCCAAGGTGTTGGAACCTGCTGCCCGCAGCAGTGTGGGTCCCAACCTCACCATGTATCTCCTTGTCGGTTTGGTGTTGGGTCTCGCTCTTCCGGCTGTCGTCATGTTCTGCATCAATTTCTTCAATGTGAAGCTCCGTTCTAAGTCTGATATTGAGAAAGCCCTCACCATCCCCGTGTTGGGCGAGGTACCCTCCAAGCCCGAAGGCCGTGAGAACGACGAAATCCTCGTCACCCCCAGCGGCAACGATGTCGTCACCGAGGCATTCCGTATCTTGCACTCCAACATCCCGTTCTTCCTCAAGGAGGGACAAAAGGTCATCCAAACCGTCTCCACCATCCCGGGCGAGGGCAAGTCTTACGTGGCACTCAACCTGGCTCTCTCGCTGGCCTACCTTGGCAAGAAGACCATCCTTCTTGACTGCGACCTTCGCAAACGCTCCCTCTCCAAGATTATCGACCGTCAGAATCGCAATGGTCTGATCCATTACATGCTGGACCAGGAGACTTCCTTCGAGAAGATAATCATGCACAGCGAGACGTCGCCCAACCTCGACTACATCGTCTGCGAGAAGACTCCGCCCAACGCCACCCAGCTGCTGCTCGACAACAAGATCGACACCCTGGTGGATTACCTGCGTGACCATTACGACTACATCATCCTCGACTCGACGCCTGCCCAGATTGTGGCCGACTCGTCCATCATCAACCACTGCGTCGACCTCACCGCCTTCGTCATGCGTGTCGGTTACCTCAACAAGAGTTCCTTCCCCTTCATCCAGGAACTCAACGACAAGAAGAAGTTCAAGAACATGGCCATCATCATGACCGACGTGCCTATCATCAAGCGCCGCTACGGTGGCTATGGCTACGGTTACGGCTACGGCTATGGTTACGGCTATGGTTACGGCTACGG
>LXOW01100181.1_pt1 | contig 12097 bp, 13 predicted proteins | sample 1368591 | NCBI WGS metagenome assembly LXOW01 (sample SAMN04884650, study PRJNA319009) | bovine gut metagenome | isolation source: Cow rumen | host: Bos taurus | place: Italy: Legnaro (PD) | collected 2014-07-09
GTGCAGAATGCAATTTTGGAATCGTAATAAACTGATACTATGGATATTGTACTTGATTTATCTTTGCGCCTGCTGGCTGCGGCCGGTTTTGCTGCCCTTATCGGCTATGAACGGGAACTGCGCGCCAAGGGAGCCGGCATTCGCACGCACGTGCTGCTGGCATTGGGCGCGGCCCTGTTCATGATTGTCTCGCAATACGGCTTTGAGGGGGCCGACAAGTTTGACGCCTCGCGCGTTGCCGCCGGCGTTGTGGGCGGTCTGGGTTTCCTGGGCGGCGGTATCATCATGAAGACCAAGAACCATGTGACCGGCCTCACCACCGCTGCCGGCCTGTGGGTGACGGGTGCCGTCGGCATGGCCTGCGGCAGCGCCATGTATGTGCTCACGGCCGTGTGCGTGGTGCTCTCGCTCATGTGCCTGGAACTGCTCAATTTCTATTCGGTCAAGCTGGGCGACAAAGAGTTCAGCGTACTGCTATCTTCCAGTGATGAAAAAGCGCTTACGGCGGCGTTGGTGCAGATGAAAAAACACATTAAGGGCTTCTCTATGTCCCGGCACGATAGCCGTCACATGGCACAGCTCACGCTCCGCTTTCCCAAGCGGCAGCACAATGTGGAGATTCTGAACTACCTGAGTTCTTTCCCGGGTGTTCAGCTGGACAACCTGGAGTAATTTTTATAGCGCAAGAGTATGGTGTGGAGCTGCTGTCCCAATTGAATTCCTACCCGAATGTAAAACTTGAAAGTCTGGAATAGATTATGGAAAGAAAACTGAAAACCATTGGCGTTCTTACTTCCGGCGGCGACGCCCCCGGCATGAATGCGGCTATCCGTGCCGTCACCCGTGCAGCCCGTTACCACAATATGAACGTGGTGGGTATCATGCGCGGTTACCAGGGCCTCATCGAGAATGAATTTGTCAAATTCACCTCTTCGTCCGTGTCCAATACCATCCAGCGCGGTGGCACCATCCTCAAGACCGCCCGTTGCACCGAATTCATGACTTCGGAAGGCCGGAAAAAGGCCTATGAGAACATGGTGGCGGCCGGCATCGACGCGCTTGTGGTTATCGGCGGCAATGGCTCCCTGACTGGCGCGCAGCTCTTTGCCCGGGAGTACGACATTCCCATCATCGGCCTGCCCGGTACCATCGACAATGACCTGTATGGTACGGACTCCACCATCGGGTACGACAGTGCCCTGAACACCATCGTGGAGTGCGTGGACAAGATCCGCGACACCGCCAACAGCCACGACCGCATCTTCTTTATCGAGGTGATGGGCCGTGACGCCGGCTTCCTGGCGCAGAACAGTGCCATCGCTTCCGGTGCGGAGGCGGCCATTATTCCGGAAAAAGCCACCGACGTGGACCAGCTGGCGGAATTCATCGAGCGCGGCAAGCGCAAGAGCAAGAACAGCGCCATCGTGCTGGTGAGCGAGGCCCAGAAGAACGGTGTGGGCGGAGCCATGTACTACGCCGAACGTATCAAGAAGGAGTTCCCGCAGTTCGATGCCCGCGTAACCATCCTGGGTCACCTGCAGCGCGGCGGTAAGCCCACGGCCTACGACCGCATCCTGGCTTCCCGCATGGGATACGCCGCCATCGACGCCCTTCTGGAAGGGCAGCGGAACGTGATGATCGGCCTGAAGAACGACGAAATCGTTTACGTCCCCATCTCCAAGGCCATCAAGATGGACAAACCGATCAATCAGGAATTGATTTCAGTGCTTAACGTCCTGTCGATGTAAGCAGGACAGCGGAGAAGTCGGCCTGCTCTTCCGGTGTGAGGAAGGCAGCTTCTACCGGAATGTAGAAAAGACGTTCACGGATGCTTTGCGGCACATTTTTGCAGTCGCGCAGCCGCTGGGCGTCTTTTTCCGTCGTGAAAAGGCAAGACGTGCCGGAGACGCGGATGGCGTGCTCGATGGTGCGTAGGTCCGCCTTGCTGTAGGCGTGGTGGTCCGGGAACTGTAGATGCCGGCCAATCTTATACGTATCTGACAGATAGCTTCTTAGCGGCGCGTCGTTGGCAATGCCGGTGAGCACGGTGCATTGCTTGGCGTACAGGTAATGGCTGTCCGCCTCCGGGAAAACGGGTAGGGGAGTGCCGTATTGCAGGGTGGTGAAGAAAAGCTGCTGCTCCGGTGAAAGGTGCAGGTCTTTCCGCCAGGCTTCCCGCTCCTGAGCGGAAAGTTCCGCCGGGCATTTGGTGACAATGACCAGCTGCGCCGCCTGCAGCCGTTTGGGAAGGTCCCTCAGGCGGCCCCAGGGGAGGAGCCGGTCCTTGAAAATGGGCCGATGGTAGTCCACCAGCACAATGTTCAGCGTGGCGCGGAGGCGGCGGTACTGGAAGGCATCGTCCAGGACGATGCAGGAGATCCCTCGACTGCGCTCGGGATGACAGGAGGGATGCTCGGGATGACAGGAGGCGAGCTGCTCGCAGCCGAGCACGCGGTCTTTGTCCACGGCTACGGGTACCTCCGGGAACTTGTGGGCAATTTGCACGGGTTCGTCGCCGTAGAGGGCGGCAGAGCTGTCGGCAGGAAGCAGTTGGAAGCCTTTCAGCTTGCGTTTGTAGCCCCTGGAGAGCACGGCCGGCTGCTTCCCGGCGGCCAGGAGAAGGCGCAGCAGCAGCTCTACATGCGGCGTTTTGCCCGTGCCGCCAACGGTAATATTGCCCACGCACACGGTGGGGAGGGGAGCGGAAAACTGTTTTTTCCAGCCTTTGTTATACAGCAGATGCCTTATTCTGAGTACAAGTCCGTAAATCATGGCAGCAAAGATAGCAAAAATTGCTTACCTTTGCACGCGATATGAAGATAGGATCCATCGACCTGGGAGAGCATCCCGTGACGCTGGCACCCATGGAGGACGTCACCGACGCCAGTTTCCGCATCCTGTGCAGGGAGGCGGGCGCTGCCATGGTCACCACCGAGTTCGTGAGTTCCGACGGCCTGGTGCGGGATGTCCAGAAAACCATCGCCAAGATGCATACCCTGGAGGAAGAGGCGCCGGTGGCCGTACAAATCTACGGCAGCATTCCGGAGGCTATGGTGGACGCCGCGCGCATGGCCGCCCGTGCCAAAGAACTGGCCGGCGGGCATGGGGCGGATATTGTCGATATCAACTTCGGCTGCCCCGTTTCCAAAATTGCGGGCAGGGGAGCCGGCAGCGGCATGATGCGGGAGCCGGACAAGATGGTAGCCATCACCAAGGCCATCGTGGAGGCCATCCCGGACAAGCCCGTCACCGTGAAAACCCGCCTGGGCTGGGACGACAGCTCCAAAATCATCGTGGAACTGGCGGAGCGCCTGCAGGACGTGGGTATATCGGCCCTCACCATTCACGGCCGCACCCGTTGCCAGATGTACAAAGGGGAAGCGGACTGGACGCTGATTGGCGCGGTGAAAAACAACCCGCGCATGCGCATACCTATTATAGGTAACGGAGACATCAATTCGGCCGTATGCGCTCGCGAGGCGTTTGATAAATACGGTGTCGATGGCATCATGGTGGGACGCGCCAGCTTCGGCCATCCGTGGATCTTCACGGAAATCCGCCACCTGCTGGATACCGGCGAGGAACTCCCGCCCATGAGCGTGAAGGACCGCGTGGCCCTGGCCAAACGCCACTTCCAGCTGTCCCTGGACCTCAAAGGCCCCGTCACCGGCGTGTACGAGATGCGCCGCCACCTTTCGTGCTACTTCAAAGGCCTCCGCGACTTCAAGGACACCCGCATCAAGCTGGTCACCTCCAAGGACCCCGAGGAGATTTTGCGCACGCTGGACTATGTCGCCGACCGCTGGGGAGGGGAGGCCCCGGAGGTAGAAGGCGTGTACGGCATATAATATTTGGTTTTCTGCCAAATAATGCTTACCTTTGCGGTCCCTCTAACTGTGGGGGGATCGCAACTTTTTATGTTAAACCATTAATTATCAAGACAGTGGACACACTTAGCTACAAAACAGTTTCCCTGAACAAGGCAACTGTGAACAAGGAGTGGCTCGTCATTGATGCAACCGACCTCGTGCTCGGTCGCCTGGCTTCCCGCGTCGCCCTGGTGCTGCGTGGCAAGAACAAGCCCGGTTACACCCCGCATGTGGACTGTGGTGACAACGTCATCATCGTAAATGCCGAAAAGATCCGTCTTACCGGCAAAAAGATGACCGACCGCGTTTACGTTCGCTACACCGGTTATCCGGGTGGCCAGCGCTTCTCCACGCCCCGTGAGATCCTTGCAAAAAGACCCGCCGAACTCATCCGTCGGTCTGTGAAGGGCATGCTGCCGAAGACCCGTCTTGGTGACAAGCTCATCAACAACCTGTACGTTTACGCAGGTCCCGAGCACCCGCACCAGGCCCAGAATCCCAAAACCATTAAGTTTAACGAAATCTAAACAGAGCACATGGAACAGAAACACGCCCTTGGAAGACGTAAATCAGCTGTCGCTCGTGTTTATGTAGTACCTGGCACGGGCAAGTTCGTTATCAACGACCGCCCCATGGAAGAGTACTTCAAGGAAGGCACTCTCCAGTACATCGCCAACCAGGCCCTCGAGGTCACCGGTACTGCAGGTCAGTTTGACGTTAAGGTTACCCTCGTAGGTGGTGGTACCAAAGGTCAGGCAGAGGCCGTTCGTCTCGGTATCGCCCGCGCTCTTTGCGAGGTCGATAAAGAGGCTTACCGCTCTACCCTTAAGGCCGCCGGTTTCCTCACCCGCGACGCCCGCGAAGTTGAGCGTAAGAAACCTGGTCAGCCTGGCGCACGTCGTCGCTTCCAGTTCAGTAAGCGTTAATCTTACTGGTGGATTTACGTCAGCACGGCTTAGGTACTTAAATCCTGAGACCCCGGTGAGGATGAGAATCTTCCCGAGCTACAAAAAGGATTGCCGGGCCGCGAAAAAATCCCGAAGACCAGCACAAGGCTGCTACTTCGGATTGATGAATGAGTTATTAAAAAGAACAAACAACCCATGTCAAGAACTAATTTTCAGGAATTGCTTGATGCAGGCTCCCACTTCGGCCACCTCGCTCGCAAGTGGAACCCCAAGATGGCTCCGTATATCTTCGTAGAAAGAAACGGTATCCACATCATCGACCTGCACAAGACCGTCGTCAAAATTGACGAGGCAGCAGAGGTCCTCAAAGAAATGGCCCGCAGCGGCCGTAAGGTCCTCTTCGTCGCCACCAAAAAACAGGCTAAAGACGTTGTGGCAGAAAAGGCCGCTTCCGTCAATATGCCTTCCGTGACCGAGCGTTGGCCGGGCGGTATGCTTACCAACTTCCCCACCATTCGCAAGGCCGTTAAGAAAATGAACACCATCGACAAGATGAAAGAAGATGGCACCTTCGAGAAGCTCGCAAAGCGTGAGCGTCTCCAGGTGGAGCGCCAGCGGGCCAAGCTGGAGAAGAACCTCGGTTCCATCCGCGACATGTCCCGTCTGCCCAGCGCCCTCTTCGTGGTCGACGTTCAGAAAGAGGCCAACGCCGTTAAGGAGGCCGTCCGTCTGAACATCCCGGTTATCGCAATGGTTGACACATGTTGCGATCCCACGCCCATTGATTATGTGATTCCGGCAAACGACGACTCCACGAAGTCCATCACCCTCATCATGGATGTGATGTGCAAAGCCATCAACGAAGGTCTGGAAGAGCGCAAGCTGGAGAAGGAAAAGGAAGCTGAGGCCGCTCCCGTAGAGGCCGCTGAGGCAACCGCCGCCGCTCCCGAGCGCAAGCTCCGTTCCCGCCGCGCCCCCAAGGCAGAACCCGTTGAGGCTCCCACCGAAGAGTAATTAACCGTTTAAAAAGCAAGTAATTATGGCTATCTCTTTAGCAGATATCAAGAAACTCCGCGACATGACCAGCGCTGGCATGATGGACTGCAAAAAGGCCCTCGAAGAGGCTGCAGGTGATTTCAAGCGTGCCGTCGAAATCCTGCGCGAGAAAGGTAAATCCACCCTCGCCAAGCGCGGTGAAAACGAGACCACCCAGGGTGCTGTGCTCAGCCGTGTAAACGGCGGCAAGGCCATCCTCGTCTGCCTCGGTTGCGAGACCGACTTCGTGGCCGCCACCCCGGACTTCAAAGCCCTTTCCGGAAACATCGCCGATGCAGCTATCGCTGCTTTCCCTGCTTCCGTAGAAGAACTGAAGGCCGTGAAACTTGCCGATGGTTACTCCATCGAAGAGGACATCACCAACCAGGCTGGTAAAACCGGTGAAAAGCACGTGCTGGCTTTCTACGGCGCCCTCGAGGCTCCGTTCGTGAGCGAATATGTGCACTTCAACGGCAAGCTGGGTGCCATCGTTTCCTTCTCCAAGGAAGTTCCCACCGATATCGCCCGCGGTATCGCCATGCAGGTGGCTTCCATGAACCCTGTGGCTGTAGACGCCGCTTCCGTCCCTGCTGAGGTTATCGAGTCCGAAAAGACCGTTGCCGTTCAGAAGACCAAGGACGAGCAGGTTCAGAAGTCCGTTGATAACGCCCTCAAGAAGGCCGGTATCAACCCCGCCCACGTGGACAGCGAAGACCACATCGAGTCCAACACGGCCAAGGGCTGGCTCACCATCGAGCAGGCCAAGCAGGCCCGTGAGATCATCGCCAAGGTTGGCGCCGAAACGCTGGCCTCTCTGGAGCAGAAGGTCCAGATGATCAATGGCATCGTGAATGGCCGTATCCAGAAGTTCCTGAAGGAGAACACCCTGATGGAGCAGGAGTACCAGCTCAGCGACAACAAGGAGACCGTGAAGGACGCCCTCGCCGCCGCCGACAAGGACGCCAAGGTTCTCGCCTTCAAGCGTTTCTCCCTGTCCGACTAATTGAAGTCCTCATCATTCAAAAACGTCCTCCGGTTTTCCGGGGGACGTTTTTTGTTGGAGGGTGTGTGTTAAAGCACACCTCCCGGCCCCAAAACCCTCTCTGTGGCCCTACCCCGTGCTTTAACCACCCTTCCTGCACCCGCTTAAAGCACAGCACCCATGCCCAGAACCCCCTCTGTGGCCTTGTCCTGTGCTTTAACCACCATACTAGCCAGAACGGGGGTGATCGGTAAGTAGCTATGAATGAGCACTTTATGGAAAATCCTCGTCGCAAAATCGAACGAGGATTTTCAGGAAGCAATTGATACTCAACATGTTGCCGATCACCCCGTATTGCGTTACCGACCAGCCCCCATGTACACATTCGGGCCAGCCCCCTCCTTGTGGGACACATCCAGGCCTAGCCACCCGGCCTTGTGAAGAATGCGGGAAAATTCGTATCTTTGCGCATATGATTTTGTACCTCACAGGCAGCCCAACCCGCTATGGAGAACCGCAGTTCACGCAGGATAACGGTTTTTTGGCCGATGTCCGGGCGGAACTGGCCAAGGCCATCCGCCGGGCCGGAGGAGCGGAGGGCGACAAGCCCCGCGTGCTGCTGGTGAGCGCCGCCCCGGATGACCGAGGCTTCACCGATTCCGTCCTCAAGGGCATGAGCGAGTGCATCCACAAGTCCGGTATCGACACGGAAAAAATTGTGATGCTGGACCGTCGGAACGCCGCTCAAACCCCGGAACTGGTCCAATGGGCGCACTGGATTGTGCTGTGCGGCGGCCATGTCCCCACGCAGAATAAGTTCCTGCACCAGATTCGTCTCAAGGAACTTATACAAGGCTTCGACGGGGTGATCATGGGCTGTAGCGCCGGCAGCATGAACTGCGCGGACAACGTGTATTCCCATCCGGAATTGCCAGGGGAAGCCCGCGACCCGCAGTACCAGCGCTGGCTCAAAGGCCTGGGCCTTACGGACATCAACCTGGTTCCGCACATGGAGCAGGTACGGTATGCCAAGGTCGATGGCCTCCGCCTGTTCGAGGACATCGCTTTTCCGGACAGTTGGAATCATCGGTTCTACACCTTCCGGGACGGCGGATATATAAAAATTGTCGATGGAAAGCCCACCCTTTACGGAGAGGCGTTCGAAATCACCCGCGGAGCCATGCGCCGCGTAAGCGAAGAAAACAAAACCTACAGTTTTATGAACTTAATATTCATTTCCCCCCATTTCCCGGCCACCTACTGGCACTTCTGCGCCGGGCTCAAGCAAAACGGCATCAATGTGTTGGCCATTGCCGATACAGAGTACTGGAACCTGTCCCAGGAACTTCGTGGCAGCATTTCGGACTACTACAAGGTGAACAACCTGGAGAACTACGACGAAATGTACCGCGCCGTCGCCTGGCTGGCCCACAAGTGGGGCAAGATTGACTGGATCGAGTCCAACAACGAGTACTGGCTGGAACAGGACGCCCGTCTGCGCACGGACTTCAACGTGACCACGGGTATCCAGAACGACCACATCGCCGCCATCAAGAACAAGAGCGAGATGAAGAAGTACTACGCCCTGGGTGGCATTCCTACTGCCCGCCAGATCAAGGGCGCGGAGGGCCTGGCCAAGGTGAAAGCCTTCACCAAGAAGACCGGCTATCCCATCATCGCCAAACCGGACAATGGCATGGGCGCCGGCGGCACCTGCAAAATCCAGAGCGACGCCGAGCTGGAGGCCTGGTTCGCATCCCATCCCAACGACGCGGGCTGCTTCGTGATTGAAGAGTTCATCACCGGCCTTCTGGTGAGCTACGATGCCATTTTCAATGCCGATGGCGAACCGGTGTTCGAGAACAACACCATCTTCCCTACGCCCATCATGGAAATCGTCCATGACAACCTGGACACCTGCTATTGGACCAACAAGACCGTGCCCGCCAAGCTGGCCGCCATCGGCCGTCGTACGGTCAAAGCCTTCGGCATTAAGAGTCGATTCGTACATCTGGAGTTCTTCCAGCTGGACCGCGACCGCCAGGGCCTCGGCAAAAAAGGCGACTACGTAGGCCTGGAAGTGAACATGCGCCCGCCGGGAGGCTACACGCCGGACATGATGAACTTCGCCCACAGCACGGACGTGTTCCAGATTTGGGCCGATATGGTGGCCTTCAACGAGGCTCGCAAGCCGCTGGGCGAGCAGTACTTCTGCGCCTACGCCGGCCGTCGCGACGGCAAAGCCTACGTCCACAGCCACCAGGAAATCATGGACCGCTACGGCAACGTCATGTGCATGGCGGAGCGCGTCCCGGATGCCCTGGCCGACGACCTCTGCAACATGGCCTACATGGTCAAGCTCAAGGACAAGAAGGACATCGACGTGTTCTTCGACTTCGTTACCCGCCGCGCATAGGGGCTAAGCCCTCATGGGGCCCCACAGGGTGGTGATCTGGCCTGGATGTGCCCCATACTGGGTGATCGGCAACATATTGAGTATCAATTACTACCTGAAAAATCCTCGTTCAATTTTGCGACGAGGGTTTTTCATAAAGTGCTCACTCTCAAGCACTTGCTGATCACCCCGTTCTGGCCAGTATGGTAGTTAAAGCACAGGGCAAGGACATAGATGGGGTTTTGGGCATGGGTGGTGTGCTTTAAGCGGGTGCAGGAAGGGTAGTTAAAGCACAGGACAAGGCCACAGAGGGGGGTCTGGGCATGGGTGGTGTGCTTTAAGCGGGTGCAGGAAGGGTAATTAAAGCACAGGGAGTAACACTAGAAGGGACTCTGGGCAGGAGGGCTGTTCTTTAACCGGAGGGGAGCAGATAAATTATGTTTTAACCCGAAGAGCACATTTAGAAAAAATACTATCTTTGTAAAAATGTTTGAACGATGAAAAGATGCATGATGTGGGCCGCGATGCTGGCCGTGCTGCTTTCCCTGGCTCCGCAGAGCCTGGTGGGGCAGGAGAAAACCATCAAACGGAAGGTGGCCATAGGCCGTTTTTCCAACGAAACCCAATACGCCAAGGGTATTTTTTACGACAAGGACAACGACCCTATGCGCAAACAGGCGCTGGACATCCTGTCCTCCAAACTGGCCCTCAGCGGCAAGTTCATCCTCCTGGAAAGGGAGGACCTGGATGTGCTGATGAAAGAAGCCGGTCCGGAAGGCATGGCCAAGATTGGTGCGGACTACCTGATCCTGGGCTCCATCACGGAGTTCGGCCGCAAGGCGCAGGGCCAGGAGGGCGTATTCACCAGCACCAAAACCCAGACGGTGGAAGCCGGCGTGAGCCTGCGCCTGGTAGAAGCCGCCACGGGACTCATCATCTACTCCGATGAAGCCAAAGGCTACGCGGAAACCACCTCCAAGCAAACCCTCGGCCTGGGTGGTACGGCCGGCTATGACGCCACGCTCAGCGACAAGGCCATCTCCGCCGCCATCAGCCAGCTGGTGGAAAACATCATCAACAAGTGCATGGACAAGCCCTGGCGCTCTTACATCCTCACTTATGACGATGGTTCCTACATCATCTCTGGTGGCGCCTCGCAGGGCCTCCAGCCCGGCGACGCCTTCATCGTGTACACAAAAGGCAAGAGCGTCAAGAACCCTCAGACCGGCATGATGGTGGAACTCCCCGGCAAGCCCGTGGGGAAAGTAACCGTGATCTCCTCCTTCGGCGACAACCCGGAGAACGAACTATCCTACTGCTCCTACGAAGGACAGGACATCGACGAAGACCATCTGGACAAGTACTATATTTCCGACAAATAGCATGAAAAAACTCATTTTTGCATTGACGGCCGCCCTGCTCACCCTGGCCTCCTGCGGTGTGGGCAACGTTACCGTGAATTCCGGCAAGGCGGACAAAGCCTATCTGTCCTTCTCGGCCGCCCAGGCCAAAGACATCCTTGTCACGGTGGACGGCAAGGAATACAAGACCGAGACCCTCAAGGTAAAGGGCTGGTCCGGCAACAAAGACCTCAAGTCTCTCTCCAAGAACATAATTACCCTGGAGCCCGGCACGCATACGGTGGTGGTAAAAGACAATACCGGCAAGGAAATTACTTCCCAGAAGGTGTTCATCTCGTCCCAGGAACACAAGATGATCGGCCTTGAGTTATGAGAAAAATTCTAACCCTGTCGATAGCTGCCCTGCTTCTGTGCTCCTGCGGTCCTTCCGTCGGCGTGCTGTACTATTGGGGTGGCAACGCCTCCAAGGGGGTAACCCGTTACGAGGACCGCTTCTACGAGGCCTATGGCAAGTCGCAAAGCCCGGAGAGCCTGTGCGCCATGCTGTGTGTCTATGAAGACATGCTGCAGAACCCCGGCGGAGAACGCGGCGTAGTGCCTCCGGGCATCTGTGCCGAGTACGGCTATCTGTTGCTGAAACCGGAGACGGCTACCGCCTTTGCCGAGAGCGCCTCCGACCGCGAACGCCGCTTCTACGGGCGTACGGACTATAGCACCTATTTCCCCGAATACGGCCTCAAGCTCCTGCAGAAGGAGCTGGAGCTGTATCCGGAGTCCCGAAAATTTGTGGAACCCTTGCTTAAAAAATTCGCAGGCAAATGAAAAAGTATCTGATTCTTCTGGCAGCCACGGCGCTGCTCGTTTCCTGCGGATCGTCCAGCAAGCTCACCCGCGGGGAGGTCTATGCCCCTCTGTACCATGAAGCGCCCGTCACCTTGCTGGTGATGCCGCCCATCAACAATACGGCCAACGTGGAGGCCAAGGACCTGCTGTACACGTCCATCAGCCGTCCGCTGGTGGAGGCCGGTTATTACGTCCTTCCGCCCATCCTCACCATGGATATCCTCAAAGCGGAAAGTGCCTATGACGCAGAACTCTTCTTCGAGGCGCCCGTCGGGCAGTTCGGCGCAGTTTTCGGTGCCGATGCCGTCATCTTCTCCGTCATCGACAAATGGGCCAAACAGGGCGTGGGTATCAGCGCCAAGATCCGTTATGTCATGCGCTCCACGCGCACGAACGAAGTTCTGTTCGACCGCAGCTGCGACCTGTTCCTGGATACGTCGGTACAAACAAGCAGCAGCGGCCTGCTGGGCCTGGTGCTGGACGTGGCCCTCACGGCCGTGAACACCGCCCTTACGGCCCACATCGAGGCGGCCCGTCAGGCTAACCGTTACATATTCAGCGACATCCCCTTCGGGAAGTTCAGTCCGTTCTATCAGCAGGACCAGGACTGGAAAGCCGAACCCGCCAATGTCAAGGCCGTAGTGAAGGATTAAGACGGGCCGGAAAGAAGTCTTTTTATATTTCAGTTTCTGCGAATATTTTGT
>LXOW01142608.1_pt1 | contig 12097 bp, 7 predicted proteins | sample 1368591 | NCBI WGS metagenome assembly LXOW01 (sample SAMN04884650, study PRJNA319009) | bovine gut metagenome | isolation source: Cow rumen | host: Bos taurus | place: Italy: Legnaro (PD) | collected 2014-07-09
ACCCAGAAGCGCCGGCCCCTGGGCATGGCCGAAGTGACCCTTTCCTTCGATAATTCGGACCACTCTCTGCCTGCGGAGTACGCTGAGGTGGCCGTGACCCGCCGGGTGTACCGCAGCGGAGAGAGCGAATACGCAATCAACGGCAAGAGCTGCCGACTCAAGGACGTGCTGGAGCTGTTCCGGGACACGGGCATCGGCCGGGACGGGTATTCCATCATCTCCCAGGGCAAGGTGGACGAGATCCTGTCCAACAAGTCCGCCGACCGTCGCTCCGCATTGGAGGAGGCGGCCGGGGTCATGCGCTACCGGGTGCGGCGCACGGAGGCGGAAAAGAAGCTGGAGAGCACCCAGAAGAACATGGAGCGCATCGGCGACATCCTTCACGAGCTGGAGGGCCGCATAGGCCCCCTGCAGACCCAGCGGGAAAAGGCCATCCAGTATCAGGGGGCCAGGGAGGAGCTTCGGCGGCTGGAGGTCAATCTGTTCCTCCACGACACCGAGAAAAATCGGCTCAAGGTCATGGAGCTCCAGGCGGCGCTGAAGGAATTGCAGGAGAAGCTGTCCGGCATAGAATCTGAGGACGGCATGCTGCAGGAGGCCAGCCATGAGATGGAGGATCGCATTCGAGCGCTGGACGAGAAGCTTGACGAGGGGCAGAAGCGTCTTTTGGAGCTGCTGTCCCAGGTGGAGAGCCTGCAGGGCGAGGACAGGCTGTCTCAGGCCCGTCGTGAGAACCTGGAGAAGGAACGGGATCGGCTTCTTGCGGAGGCGGAAGCTCAAACCAGGGAGGCCGCTGAACGGCAGCATACGCTGGACAGCATGGGCACCCTTTCCGATGAGGATAAAACCAGCCTGCAGCGGCAAATAGAGGAAATGAACCAGGTCCTTTCCGACATGCAAAGGGCCTGTGAGCAGGCGGAGACGGCTCTCGAAGAGAAGAAGAATCGGATCATGGAGGAGTTGAACCGCCTGTCCGATAAAAAGAGCAGCCTTTCCAGGCTCACTGCCCTGGAGCAATCCCTCTTGGAACGAGGGGCGGCCATTGGGAGCGATATAGAGCGAAACGAACAGCGGCAAAGGGAATTGCAGGCGGAGAAGGACCAGGCGGAAACAGAGCGCCAGCGGCTCTCCCTTCGCCGGGACGCCGGCCGAGAGGAGCTGAAGCGGGCCCGGGAGAACCAGGCAAAGCTCCTTTCGGAGCAGGAGACCATGGCGGAAACGGTACGCCAGAAGGAGCAGGAGAGCGGCGCCATGTCCTCTCGGCTCCACGTGCTGGAAGAGATGGCCCGTAAGCGCGAAGGGTATCAGAACAGCGTGCGGCTCATCATGGACCTGGCGGAAAGGGACGTGGAGCTGCGGCAGAAGATCCTGGGCGTGGTGGCGGAGCTGATCCACGTGCCGGAGAAGTACGAAATGGCCATCGGCACGGCCCTTGGCGGCGCCCAGCAGAATCTGGTGAGCCGCACAGGCCGGGATGCAAAGTTTATCATCGAGACCCTGCGTCGAAGGGAGTTCGGCCGCTGCACCATTTTGCCGCTGGACCTGCTTTCCGAGAACGGCGTACGGGAGAAGGATCGTCACTTTTTAGCGGAGAAGGGTGTCGTTGGCCTTGCGTCCGATCTGATCCATTGGGATGACGGCATGGACAAGGCCGTGGAATATCTTCTGGGCAGGACTGTTGTGGTGGAGGATCTGGGCGTGGGCGTGAGCCTCAAGGAGCGCTCCGGCGGCGTCTTTCAGATCGTCACCCTCAAGGGCGATCTTATCACCCCCGGCGGCGCCATGACCGGCGGCAGCACCCAAAAGAAGAGCTTCGGCATACTGGGCCGGGAGCGGGAGATCGCCGATCTTAAAAAACGGTACGCCGAGATGGAGAAGGAGCGCAAGAGCGCTATCGCGGATCTTACAGAGAAGAAGCAGCAGGTCATGCTCGCCGCCGTCCAGGTGGACGCTCTCGTGCAGGATCTGCACGACAGGGATATGGACCTGGAGAAACAGAACGACAAGCTGCGGATCATCGAGCGTGACAGAGAATCGGCCCAGGTGGACGCCGAAACGCTTTTCGAGGAGCAGAATGCCAACGGGGAGAACGTCCGTTCCATTCGGGAAAGAATAGCCCTGCTCAACAGCGAGCAGACTGACCTGGAAGCGCATGAGACTGTGTCCCGTCAGGAGGTCATGGAGGAGAGCAAGGCCCTCTACGCCATGCGAAAAGAGCGGGACGAGCAGGCGGAAGCGTTGACGGAGATCAGGCTCCGGTATACCGCCGTCATGAAGGAAGCTTCCGCTCGGGAGGCGGAACGGGCGCGGCTCATGCAGGAGATACAGCGCTGCGGTCAAAAGCGGGCGTCCCTGCTGGAGGAAGCCCAGCGGGCGCTGGAGGAAAAAGAATCGGAGAGCGCGGCTCAAAGGACTTTACAACAGCAAATGGAGGAAGCGAAGGCCACTTTGGCCGCCGCCCAGCAGGAGCAGCAGAAGCTGGAGGACCAGCGGACCATACAAAAGGAGGAGCTGCGATTGCGCCGCACCCGGCGGGACGAGCTCTTGGGCAGCACCCGCGAGCTGTTGGACAGCAGGACGCGGACGGAGATGACCCTGGGCAAGCTCCAGACGGCGTTGGAGCAGCAGCAGGACAGGATCTGGCAGAACTATGGGCTGACATATGAGAATGCGCTCCAGCTCAAGGAGGACATCCCCATTACCGCCAGCAGCCAGCGGGCGGCAAAGCTCAGGGAGCAGATCCGCGCCCTGGGCGCGGTGAACCTGGACGCCATCGAGGAATACGCCCAGGTATCGGAACGGTATACGAACCTGAACGCCCAATACGAGGATCTGACCCATGCGGCCAAGGACCTGTACACCCTCATCGAAAAGCTGACCCGGACCATGGAAAAGGTCTTCGCCGGAGAGTTCGACCGGGTCCAGGCGGAATTCAAGCAGGTGTTCGTGACCCTGTTCGGCGGCGGCCAGGCGGAGCTTCGGCTCAGCGATCCTAAGGACGTGTTGAACTGCGACATCGACATCATCGCTCAGCCTCCGGGCAAGAAGCTGCAGCTGTTGAGCCTTATGTCCGGCGGCGAGCGGGCATTGACGGCCATCGCCCTGCTGTTTGCCATGCTGCGGGTCAAGAGCCCGGCCTTCTGCTTCCTGGACGAAATCGAGACCAGCCTGGATGAAGCCAACGTGGGCCGCTTCGCACAGTTCGTCCGGGACTATGGGAAGCAGACACAGTTCATCCTCATCACCCACAGAAAGGGGAGCATGGAGGTGTGCAACACCCTCTACGGCGTGGCCATGGAGGAGAAGGGCGTGAGCAGCATCGTGTCCGCCAAATTTGAGGAGGCATCGTAATGGCGAATTTCTTTTCAAAACTCAAGGACGGGTTGAAGAAGACCCGGAACAGCTGGTTCGACGCCATCTTCGGCGAGGATCGCATCAGCGACGAGTTCTTTGAGGAACTGGAGGAGAGCATGATCCTGGCGGATATGGGCGTAGAAACGTCTATGAGCCTGGTGGAGGCGCTCCGCAAACAGATCAAGGACGAGAAGCTGAAGAATAGGAGCGAGGCCCGTGAGGCGCTCGTTTCCCTGATCGCTGAGCGGGTGGCGCCTGAGGGGCCCTTCCCTCTGGACGAACAGGCGGGGGCCATCCTGATCGTTGGCGTCAATGGGGTGGGGAAGACCACCTCCATCGGCAAGATCGCCCATGAGTACAAGTCCCGGGGCCGCAAGCCCATGCTGGCGGCGGCGGACACCTTTAGGGCGGCGGCGGCGGAACAGCTGGGCATCTGGGCGGAGCGGGCCGGCGTGCCCATGGTCCGCCATCAGGAGGGGTCCGATCCGGCGGCCGTGGTCTACGACGCCATCGCATCCTACAAAGCCAAGGGCTGCGACCTATTGATCGTGGACACGGCGGGCCGGCTCCACAACAAGAAGAATCTGATGAACGAGCTCAGCAAGATCCGCAAGGTCATCGACCGGGAGCTGCCCGGCGTGCCCTGTCAGGTGCTGCTGGTGCTGGACGCCACCACGGGACAGAACGCCCTGGCCCAGGCTTTGGCGTTCCAGGAGGCCAGCGATCTGGATGGCGTGATCCTCACCAAGCTGGACGGCACGGCCAAGGGCGGCGTGGTGGTGAACATCTGCAACACGCTCCGCGTGCCCGTCCGCTTCATCGGCGTGGGGGAGGGCATCGACGATCTCAAGCCCTTCGACGGTCAGGAATTCGCCCAGGCGCTGCTGTAAAGCTATGGGCATGACCGGATACATGGCCGAGATGCGGCGGCTGGTGGGCCACAGGACCGTCATCCAATGCGCCGCCAGCGTCATCGTCGTCGACGGGCAGGGGCGGCTGCTCCTGGGCAGGCGGTCGGACGATCACCTGTGGGGATACTCCGGCGGCTCCGTGGAGGTGGACGAGCCCGCGGAGGACTGCGCTCGGCGGGAGCTGTTGGAAGAGATGGGCCTCGAAGCCCTGGAACTCACCTTCTTCTGCGTAAATTCCGGCCCCCAAGCCCATCACGTCTATCCCAACGGCGACGAGGTCTCCAACTTCGAGATCGTCTACCTGTGTCGCCACTATACAGGCGAGCCGAAAAACGCCGACGGCGAGATGACGGAGCTGCGCTTCTTCACCCCTTCGGAAATCGACCTCGACATGATCTCAAAGCCCATCCGTCCGGTCCTGCGCCGATATTTGGAGCAACACAAGTAATACAAAGAGGAACGACGACAAGTCGCTCCTTTTGTGTTTTTTTTGTTCGATTATCTGCTACGCTCTACGATCCGGTAGATGCGCAGAACGCCTTCCGGGTCGAACCCCCACCCATGAGGATCAAAACAGCCATCCTTATCTGTGAGAAAATAACCATCCCGATAATCCATAAGACATCCTTTGATACGGCATTTGGCGATCAACTCACCATTTGAATTCATAAAGGCAATACCGCCCCTCTCATTTTCGAGAATCAGATGATCGCTTTCATCAAAATCATACGGATAGTAGCCACGTGGGAGGGCAGTAAAGCGTTTGCTGCGATAGGGAGCGGGTGACAAATCCGAAAACGTGACGGTCGTCCTTGGGTAGAATTCCACATGAAACCGGGGATCATCATACTCTTTGATTTTGGCTTTTTGAATAACAGAGCCATCTGCCGGCATAAGCTTGCCATGACGAAACTCAACGGCGGGGAGGGGCGAACACCTTTCAGCTAAAGTATGAAATTGTGCAAGGTAGAATATGTGTTGCTTCGGCCTTGAGAAATCGCCAAAGACAGGATTATCCTCTAACTTGCCGAAGACTTCCTCCGTCAATTCTACATAAATGCCTGCATCTTTGCTGGTGAATCGTTTTTCTTCTTCCAAATATGCTCGGAATTTTTCATCGCTTCGCGTTCGTATAAGGTCTTGCGGCATATCCAAGAGATCAAAGAAAACCTCAAGACATACGCCGAAGTATTCTTCCAGCATAGCAATAGAATACTCTATATCTGTACAGGATAGGATTCTGGAAAGTCGCCGCTTGTTTCCCTCAGGATAGCCTATGTATTCCGGAAGTTTGAAGAGTCCCTTTGCCTCCGTGTATGGATCTGTTCCAAATATGGTGACCTGTTTTCCACTGCAAAACAGTACGAAGCCGAACTCATCGCTGTCGTATTCCCAAAAATACAGGATGGGATATGGCAGTTCCTTGGACAGCTTACGAGCCAGTTTTTTATCTGACTCAAAATCGATGATTGCCTTTTCGACAGGCAACATGGTTTGCCATCCTTCAGAAAAGCAGCGAAATGAGCCCAGGGACGTTGGGATAGATTCACGGGTATACACATGGATCGTACTCGCAAAGGTTCCCATTTCGACACACCTCCGGTCATATTTCGCTAATTAGGCATGGTATCGATTGACTATTTCGCCTGTACCGTCAGCTTACCGCCCCGGCAGCCCACGCTGATGCGGGCGACGGAACCCTGCTGCTCCATGATCAGATCCACGATCCTGTCCTCCACCTCGGTCTCGATGGACCGGCGCAGGTTCCGGGCCCCGTAGGTCTCGGAATAGGACATGTGAGCCAGCTGCTGTGCCGCGGCGTCGGACCAGGTGAGGCCGATGCCCTTTTCGGCCATGGAGGCTTTCAGCTCCTTCAGCAGGATGTGGGCGATCTTGGTCATGCTCTCCTCGGAAAGATGCTCGAAGCAGATCACGTCGTCCAGCCGGTTCAGGAACTCGGGCCGCAGGAAGTCCTTCAGGGCTTTCATGGCCTTGTCCTTGGCCTGCTCGTTGCTGGAACGGGTGAAGCCCACGGACCCGGCGCCCTTCTCGTTGGATCCGGCGTTGCTGGTCATGATGAGGACGGCGTTGGCGAAGTTGACCTTCCGCCCGTGGGCGTCGGTGATGTGGCCGTCGTCCAGGATCTGCAGGAGGATGTTCATCACGTCCGGGTGGGCCTTCTCGATCTCGTCGAAGAGGATCACGCAGTAGGGGCGGCGGCGCACGGTCTCGGTGAGCTGCCCGGCCTCGTCATAGCCCACGTACCCCGGGGGGGAGCCGATGATCCGGGACACGGCGTGCTTCTCCATGAACTCGCTCATATCGAGGCGCACCAACGCTTCGGGCCCGTCGAACAGCTCCCGGCTGAGCTGCTTCACCAGCTCCGTCTTGCCCACGCCCGTGGGGCCGGTGAACAGGAAGGAGATGGGGCGGCGGGAGTCGGAGATGCCCGCCCGGCGGCGACGGATGGCGGCACAGACCGCGTCCACGGCCTGATCCTGGCCGATGATCCGGGCCTTCAGCCGGTCAGACAGGTTCAGCAGACGGCTGAATTCCTGTTCCTTGATCTTCCCCGCAGGGATCTTGGTCCACAGCTCGATGATCCGGGCCAGGTTGTCCACGGTCAATTCAGGCAAGCCTTCCTCCGTTAGGGAGCGGCGCTTGGCTTCCAGCATATCCGTGCTCTCCTTTACCGCGGAGAGCCGTTCCTCCGTTTCCGGGGAAAGGTCGCCCAAAAGCAGCTGGGCGGCCTCCGCCTTAAGGGCGTTGAGCTGGCTATTCAAGCTCTCCATTTCCCGACAGATGGAGCTGTTCAGGTTCAGATCGGCGGCCGCTTCGTCGATAAGGTCGATGGCCTTGTCAGGCAGATACCGATCCGTGATGTACCGCTCGGACAGGAGCACAGCCTGTCGGGCCATGGCCTTGGGGATGACCACGGAGTGATAGGCTTCGTAGTAGTGGGCCACGCCGGAGGCGATGGCGATGGAATCCTCGATGGAGGGCTCCTCCACGGTCACCGGCTGGAACCGGCGCTCGAGGGCGGAATCCTTCTCGATGTGCTTTCTGTACTCCGTGAAGGTGGTGGCGCCGATGACCTGGATGTCGCCCCGGGAAAGAGCGGGCTTCAGGATGTTGGCGGCGTTCATGCCGCCCTCCGCGTCCCCTGCGCCCACGATGGAGTGGACCTCGTCGATGAACAGGATGATGTTCCCCAGGGCCTTGATCTCGTCCAGCAAGCCCTTCATGCGGCCCTCCATCTGGCCCCGATACTGGGTGCCCGCCACCAGGGCCGTCATATCCAGCTGCCAAATCTCCTTGCCGAGGAGCTTATAGGGGGCGTTTCCCCGGGCGATCTGCTGGGCCAATCCCTCCACAATGGCGGTCTTGCCCACGCCGGGCTCGCCGATGAGACAGGGGTTGTTTTTCAGCCGACGGTTCAATATCTGCATGGCCCGCTGCAGCTCCGTTTCCCGGCCGATGAGCCCGTCCAGCTGACCGGCCTTGGCCTTGGCCGTAAGGTCGATGCAGAAGGCGTTCAAAAACTTCTTTTCCGGCCCCTTCTCGTTCTTGCGGGGCTGACGGTTGGGCCCGGAGGGACCGGCCTGGTCCGGGGACGGGGTCTCGCTCTTCTGCATGGCATGGGGGAAAAGGTTCCCGTACAGCCGGCGCAGGATATTGTCCGTGCCGGTCTCGCCGATATTGCCGTTGCTCTCATCCACGTTCATGAGCTCGCCGCCCAGGATCTCGTTGGCCTGCTCGCAGATGGCGTCCAGGTCCTCTTCCTTGAGCCCCAGGTTGTTCAGCACGTCGTCGATGGGCTTCATGCCCAGCTCCTTCGCGCACTTCAAGCAATATCCTTCGCTCTTCATCTCCCCATTTTCCATGCGGGACACGAAGAGGACGGCCTGATTTTTTTTGCATCGCGCACAAAGCGCCGCCATTTGGCACCTCCAAAGTATGGTCGATCGTTTTATTATTCTGCTTCCGCAGCCAACAGGCTGACGATGAGGGCGATAAGAACGCCGTTGAGGGCGGTGAGGCGCATGAGCACCTCGGGCATAGCTTCGGGCTTCACCTCCACCCGGCACACCGTCATATCGTTTCCCGGACGAAGATAGCCAAGGGCATAGGTGTCCGCGGTCAGGCCCTTTACGTGCATCAGCTCCTGCATCATGGCTTCGGAACGGGAGAGGAGTGCGTGGACGCGTTCGCTTGGCGCACGGGTAGAAAGCAGCAAACGCGCCGTGTTCATGTTCTGCGCCACACTCTGCCATCCGCTTTTCAGCGCTTTATCCATTTGCTCAAGCCCCATTTCACGCGACCTCCTTTCATGGGATGCGGGACATATAAATCCACTTCAATAGCATACGCTTTTTGGGGCGGCCCTGTCAATTGAAATAAAAGGGTTTTCGCCATGGGTTTGCAGGTTTTTCACAAAGGGGAAAGGAAACTGACAAAAATCCCCTCCTTTTGGCCAGGAGGGGGAGAGAAGGATGTTTTTGATCAATTCCCGCCGGATTCGCCGCCGGAGCCGCCTGAACCGCCGGATGCAGGCTCGGAGCCGGAGCTTCCGCCGGAGCCGGGCTGTTCGCCGGAACCGGAACTTCCGGAGCCGGGCTGTTCGCCGGAACCGGAACTTCCGGAGCCGGGTTCTTCACCGGAGCCGGAACTGCCGGAACCGGGATCTTCGCCGGAACCGGAGCCGCCGTTGGGCTTCGGCGTGGGGGTGGCCTCCACGATTGTGCCCACCGTGACCTTCTTGGGGAACATCTTATAGGTGGACACGCCAAGATCGTCGGTCTTTACCCGGGTGTTGCCCTTATAGTAGTCCTTATAGGTGCGAACGGTGAAGCCTTTGCTTCCTTTCGATTCCGTCTTGGAGTAAGACGCGGGCTTAGTCTCGTCGTAGGTATACTCCGTCTTGATGGCGGTGCTGCCGGTCTGCTTGGTCCTGATCTCGATGCGGTCGTACTCGTCCGTCTCAAAGGGGATGCCGTAGATCTCCATGTGCAGCGTGTTCCCGGTGGTATAAGCGATGATGATGATGTCGCTGGAGGTGTTGTTCTCAAACTTAAAATCGATGGGGTTGCCTACGGAGTTGATGGTGGCGTCCCGGCCCTTATCTACGTAATGGACCGGCATGCTGTGGTTCCTGCGGCTCACGATCTTCAGATCCGCGTACAGCGCCGCGTTGTAGAGGGTGGAGGAAAGCTGGCACACGCCGCCGCCGGCCTGCTGGACCGTTTCGCCGCCCTCGTAAGCCCCGGCCATCTTCCAGCCGTTCTTGCGGGTGCGGGTGCCCAAGGTCTCGTTGGCGGAGAATACGTCGCCGGGTTTCAGAATGGTCCCGTTGATCTTTTCAGCGCCGAAGCGGATGTTGTATTTCCGGTTGGAGGTGCTGTCAGAGAAGCTGGTGGTATAGGAACCCCGCAAAACGTATTTGCCCTGCAGCATCTCCTTGGTGGTGGCGGGCTCCAGTTCCTGCATGGGGATGGAGATGGTCTCCCCGGAAAGGGGCTCTGCGCTCAGAATGGACGCCGTCAGGGCGGCCCTGTCCACGCCCCTACCGATCACTTCATCCGTATATACGATCTGATTGTTTTCCATGCCGATGGACGCGTTCACCGCCGGCGTGTCGATACGGTCGGCCAGATACGCCACGAACCTATCCACAGAATCCCTGTCGTATTCCGGCACAGGCGCGATCTCCTTTCCGGCGGCGATCTCACGGACCTGATTCATAAACTCCTCATAGGGAAGATTCCCGTCCCGCATAAGGGAAAAAGCGGCGGTCACAGCGCTGTCCACGTCGAACGTGAGCCGGATGCCGACGGGCCCTTCCGTCGCCTGGACTTCGGGCTCATCCTCCTCGTCCTCCTGGGCGGCAGCGGCGGCTTCAGCGGCCTTCAGCTCCGGATCGACGGCGTCGTCGTCCTCCTCCTCTTCGAAAAGGTTGACAGCTTCGGCGAGCTTATCCAAGCCCTGGCCGGAAGCGGGATACACGTTCGTCCCGTCGGAAAGGAACAGATCGACCACGGGCGGGTCCTGGAGCATCTTCTCCTCCACGGCGGCCTTGGCCTGGTCCCGGGACATGCCGCCCACGTCCACGCCGTAGATGGTCGTTCCGGGCAGCATGCTGTTGCGGATGACGATGGCTTCGATCTCCTGCTTCTGCTGATCAGCGACTCGGTCCACCTCCGGCGTGCTCACGACGATGCTCGTTTGCTCCAAAGAAGCGGTGGCGGCGGGAGAGGCGCTGACGCTTTGCCCAACAGATGCGGAGGGCTTTGCGTCCTTACCGCTCAACAGGATGACGCACAGACCTCCGGCCAGCATAAGCACGCCCGCACAGGCGCCAAGGGCCAAATATTTCTTATTCCCGCTAAAAATGCTCATAATGAGCCCTCCTTATCATAACGACTACATTCTATCGGTTTTCAGGGGGATTGCCATACCTTTTGACGATGCTTTACAACAAAGTTACAAATTTGTGACGATTGACTATCCAATCCCGAGGATTTATGGTATGCTGTTGCCATGAAACGGAAAACGATTGGATCTAAGCCCGCTGCCATGAGCCCCATGGATGCGGCCCTCTCCTATCTCACCGGCCGTATGCGGACCGTGCGGGAGGTGGAGGACAAGCTGGACGACCTTCAATATGGGGAAGGGGACGTCCTTGCCACGGTGGAGCGGCTCAAAGAGCTGAATCTGCTGAACGATGAAGCGTACGCCCGGGAATTCGTGCGCTCCCGGCTGGCCACCAAGCCCGTGAGCCGGCAAAAGCTGTATTTGGATCTGAAGGCCCACCACGTGCCGGAGGAATACATACAGCTGGCTTTGAATGAGCTGCCTTCAGAAACGGAGGCGGACAACGCCCGCCAGGTAGCCCAAAAGTTCTGGCGGCAAATGAGCGCCTTGGAGGAGGGCGTGCGAAGGGAGCGGGTGCTGCGCCGCCTCATGAGCCGGGGCTTTTCCGCAGAGGCCAGCCTGGCTGCCATTCGTGAGGCGGCGGAGGAGGAGAGTTGAGGCGGATACTGTCTCAAACGGAACTGCAGGAGACACTGCAGAGCCTTTCGCTTAGCGAGGAGCAGCAACTCGCGGCGGCCATCGCCGGCGCGGCCCGGGAGCTGATGGATACTCATGGCCTCGATCGGGCGGTGCTTCTCTGCGGCGAGCCGCTAAGGAGGATCGGTGCTCTTTCGGCGCAGGCGCTGGGAGCGCCCCTTGCGTTAGCCTGCGAAGATGCGAATTTGGACCTGTCCCGTGGGCTGATCGTGGACATGCTGTTTGCCGCTGAAGATGACGGCAGACGCCATGGGTGGATCAGGGCTGTGAAGGAGTTCGGCTGTCCCGTTTTGAGCGTGGGCGTCCCGGCCGGTGTGGACCCCGATACGGGGCGCGCCGCCGATCTTTCCGTTTACGCACAGATCACCCTTGCCCCCTTCGGCTACCTTGCCGGGGCGTTCTTGCAGGACGGTTTGGACCATTGCGGGCATATACGGCCCATTGGAGGCGAATCAACGGAGGCTGAGGGGGTATACCGCTTTGAGGGATCGGACGCAGCGCGCCTGCTGCCGCCCAGGAAGCGGACGGCCCACAAGGGGGATTCCGGCAAGGCTCTGCTGTGTGTGGGGTCGTCCAAATACGTGGGCGCGGCCCTGCTCAGCGCTCGGGCGTGCCTGGCGGCAGGATGCGGCATCCTGTTCGTGGCCTGTCCCGATCAGGTCCGTTCCGCCCTACGGCGGCTGCCGGAAGCCATCGGCGTTCCGGTGGGTGCGGATTGGAATGAGGAGACCAGCCAGGCGGCCATCCGGGCTATGGCGGACATG
>LXOW01085617.1_pt1 | contig 12096 bp, 1 predicted proteins | sample 1368591 | NCBI WGS metagenome assembly LXOW01 (sample SAMN04884650, study PRJNA319009) | bovine gut metagenome | isolation source: Cow rumen | host: Bos taurus | place: Italy: Legnaro (PD) | collected 2014-07-09
TCCGTGCTTGTCAAAGACGCGGACGGCACGCCCGGGCTCTACCGCGTCTACATGCGCGACGGCTCGAGCGGCAACCCGTACGAGATCCGTTCCGGCGAGGAGTACGCCACGCTGGAACCCGAGGCGCCCTACTTCACGCTCGGCCCGGGCCTGACCATCGCCGACATGCCGATATCCGACGGGCTCACCGTCGTGGTGGCCGACGCGACGGCGGTGCCGACTCTGTACAAGGTGCACGACTGCACGGGCGCCGGCGACGACCCGCTGATCGTCAAGTACGTCGACGAGCTCGTCGACACGACGAACAAGTACGCGGCGCTCTCCGAGGTGCACTTCGTGATCGGCAGCGACGTCGTCACGCCGACGCCCGCCGACCTCGCGTTCGGCGACCTGACGCTCCCCGACGGCTACGAGATCGCGCCGACCGCGACGCCCGGCATGTGGGTCGTCCGCCGCGAGCAGGCCGCCGACCGCGTCTGGGCGGGCGCGGCTTCCTGCGGCTTCCGCCTCGACACGGCGCGCGGCATGCGCACCGTCGCATCGCAGGAGGAGTTCTACACGCTCATGGGCGTGACGCACGCGGCGAACTCGACGGTCACCGAGACGTCGACGAACGGGACCGTCGTCGTAAGCAACTACGTCGGGGCGACGACGGGATACGGGCTCGTCGACGCGCCGCTGTGGACGACGCCGAACGACCTCGTTCCGCAGGAGGGCGGCATCTGGGTGCTGACGCACGCATGCGCGGCGACAAGCGCCGTCCAGAGCGCCTCGTTCTACGTCCCGTACGCGATCTACCGCCGCGGCAGCGGCACTCCCGAGGACCCGTACCTGGTGAAGTTCCCGGGCGACTTCGATGACATCGCCAGGGACCCCGACGGCAGCACGTACATCAGGTTCGAGTCGCCCCTCTCTAGCGAGGCCGTGGACATCCCGGACGGCGCGGCCCTCATGGATCCTGACGGCGACGGGGTCTTCGAGCTCTACATAGCCGACGGGTCGACGCGCTATCCGTTCATCTTCCGCACCAACGAGGACTACAAGCGCTGGGAGGACAGGCTTGTCGAGAGCAATTGGTACTACCGCGTCGAGATGATCACCGTCAACGACCTCGCGCCGCGCATGTCCACCGACGTCCTGGCGACCGACGCGCCGCCGTACACGCTCTACCAGACGCGCGTGACGGCCAACACCGCGGCAGACCCGATGGTCGTCAAGTACGCCGGCGAGCCCGGCGCCTACAGGACGTCTTCGCCGTACTTCGTCCTGGAGGGGACGGTGCTCACGAACCGCGTCGGCATCTGCGACATCGAGCTGGCGGAGGGCTACAAGGTCGTCAACCGAGGGGACGGCCTCTACCAGATGCTCGCCGACGCAGACGAGATGGCGTACACGGGCACCAACTGCGTCTTCGACATCGACACGTACCTCAGCCCGCGCGTCATCGACACGCCCGAGGCGCGCGCCGGCATCATGCCGCTCGTCGCGTTCGGCGACACGACGCTCGCTATCAATCCCGACCCGGGCGTCGCCGAGGGCACGCCCTACAGCGGCTACTTCGCGACGCGCCAGACCTACACTTGGGACCCGAACGCCCCCGGGATCTGGACGATGGGCCTTGCGGGGGCCGGCGCGACGAACGGGCCGGCGGCGTCCTTCGACGTCAAGTACATGCTCTACATCGTGGGCGACGGCACGCAGGCGAACCCGTACGACGTCCACTACGCAAAGGAGTTCGACGAGTTCGCGCCCGCGGCGTCCGGCGGCGGCATCTACTTCTGGAACACGAACGGCGTGGACCTCGCGGACCTCGTCGCGCCGAGCGGCTACGTGGTGCGCCCGACCGCCACCGAGGGCCTCTACGAGGTCTACAGGGCGGACGGCTCTGCGCAGAACCCGTACCGCTTCAGGAGCGACGAGGAGTACATGACGTACGAGCACGAGCGCATCAACGGCAACGGGCTGGCGGCGCTCGGCGTAGACGACCCGAAGGACGGCATCTACTTCTACCTGCAGGGCGTCACGGTGGACGAGCTCACCATCGCCGACGGCTGGATCGTCAGGCGCGTCGGCGGCGAGGACGCCGACCCGCTCTACCGCGTCCACGTCTGCGCCGGCACGGGAGACGACCCGGTCGTCCTCAAGCGCCCGGACGAGCTGATGAAGTTCATCCGCGGCGGCCTCGTGGTCGCCTACTCGAACGAGACGGTCGCGGCCAAGATATCGCACGGCGACAGCCACCTCTCCGACGAGCCGGACGGCGACGGGCTCGTCTGGGCGACGCGCCACTACCTCTTCGACGCGGCCGACCCGCGCTGGGAGGCGGTGCTGCGCTCCGACGAGTGCGCATACCTCGGCGTGCCGTGGGGCGGCAGCGAGGCGACCAAGCGCACGTTCAGCATAGACACCTGGAGGAACCCGCGCGAGATAACCGAGCAGGCGCAGCTCGACTGGATGGTCAACACGCCGGTCGAGTACGCGCTTGGCGCGACCGTGACGTGGACTAACTCCAACGGCGCGTCCGCGACCTTCGTGGAGGCGGCCGAGGAGGCAGGCACGAAGCCCTGGGCGCCAAGCGCCGGCGGCATCTGGGTGTTCGACCACGACTCCGCCGAGCGCGACCAGCAGGCGCAGTTCAACGTCCGCTATGCGCTCTTCCGCCAGGGCGACGGCACCACCAACTCGCCCTACCGCGTCCACTTCAGGGGCGACTTCGACGAGTTCGCGCCCGAGTCCGGCGCGCCGGGCCTCTTCTTCAGGCTCGAGGGCGACTACACCGGCGGCACGCCGATCGCCCCCGACGGCATGGGCATCCGCGACCACGGCGACGGGCTCTACGAGATATACAGGGCCGACGGAAGCGAGACGTACCCGTACATATTCCGCTCCAACGACGAGTACAGGCGCTACGAGCGCGCGGGCATCGTCTTCGGGCTCGAGGGCATCACGACGGCCGACCTGTACGTGAGCGACACGCTGACGATCGACTACACCGATCCGCAGTCGGCGATCTACGCCTACGGCAGGCAGTACGTGGCCTACAGGGTCGTGCAGTGCGACGGCGTGAACGTCGACTGGAACCTCAAGCGCGCGGACGAGCTGCGCTACGTCCAGGACGGGCACTGCTTCGTGCTCGGCACGGAGGTGCTCACGAGCGACGTCATGCTTTCCGACCTCGTCCTCCCGCTCGACGGCGACGGCATGCTGGCGTTCTACATCGACGACCTCGGCGGCGGCCGGTACATGCTGAGGGCATCCTCGGACAACCTCGGGTACGTGGGCGTGGACTTCGTCTTCGACCTCGACACGCGCGAGGGCAGCGAGGAGAACCCGCGCTGGATCGAGCGCGGCGACCCGATCCTCCCGATCTACCACGTGGCCAACTCCGGCTACGCGGTGTACTCGCCGACCGGGCGCACCGAATACGCCTACATAAACGAGACCGGCTACGGCGAATGGAATCCCGACTTCGCCGGCAGGTGGCGCCTCTGGCAGCAGCTCGTCGACGGCACCGAGGAGAACCGCTACTTCGACCTTTCGGTCCTCCGCTACACGACGGGCGACGGCACGCACGACAACCCGTATGTCGTCACCAGCGACCCGATCTTCCAGGAGATCGCGTGGGACGGAGTTTACTTCATCGTGACGAACGACGCGCTCTGGGCCGAGCTTGTCACGCCGCCTGGCTACGACTACGGCCAGATCGGCGAGCAGGCCGAGGGCGGGTACGAGATCTACAAGTTCACGCAGATCCCGCTTGGCATCGACATCCTCAACGTGATGCAGGACTACCCGTGGACCAACCGCGTGGACGTGACGTTCGCTCTCAGGGGCGTGAAGCGCAAGCCGACATACACGCTGTACTTCACCTGGAGGCGCGGCGACGGCGTCCTCACGAACTGGACCGAGACGGTGTCCACGGCAGGGGCGGAGCTCTTCGGCAACGGCACCAACGTCTACAGCTGGGTGCCGGATCCGTCGATCTACCTCAACTACACCGGGACCAACTCGGTCTCCGCGGCCGTCTTGACCAACAACCTGTTCGCCGTCAGCATCGCGGGCAGCGCGGCCACCGGCGTCGCTGGCCACATCGACGCGCAGTCCGCCGCGTCCGACGGCATGACGAGGTTCAGCTGCGACCCCAGGGTCGACCTCCACGTGATCGACGCATTCGAGCAGATCCTGCCTTTCCACCACGGCGCGAACTCCAGCATCACGTTCGCCCCGTCCGCCGAGGTGTTGGCCTATTCAAGGGAGAACCATGCGGAAATCTTCACCGAAAGCTACGTGGAAGAAGGTTTCGAGACGCGCTTCGGCCCGAACCCGTACGACCGCTTTACGTGGCGCGACCTGTCGACGGAGCAGAAACTAGAGGGCGTATGGAGGTGGTTCCTTACGGATACGGGAAATCCAAGGTACTGCAAGTTCGGGACGCTCGGGCCCGTGACCGGCGGCGACTGGGTTCTCACCGAGACCGACGCCGAGGGCCGCACGAGGAGCGCGACGTTCCAGTTCGCATGGTCGCTCTTCATCACAGGCGACGGAACGGAGAAGAACCCGTTTGTCCTCACGACGGTCCATTCCACCGAGGAGATGGCGGATGTCGCATGGCCCAACGTGTGCTTCAAGCTCCCGGCCGACACGGAATGCCAGTCGATAGCCGATCGCGGCGACGGAGTGTGGGAGTTCTACGTGATACACAACAAGAACTCCAATCCGACGCTCGCGACAATCGTCGTACCGGAGGGGTATTCCGTCGAGACGCACGCCCATTCGCTCGGCTTCACGTTCTACAAGCTGGTCGAGAAGCCGATTGAGGCGGCAATCGACCTTGTGCAGCAGCGCTACCCGTGGAGCAACGACATCGACGTGTTCTACACGTTCAGCAATCTCAAGGCGAAGGCCGACTATTCGATCGAGTTCTCGGCCACCATCGCCGGCGAGACGATGACGTTCCCGGGCGCCGTCGCCGAGATAGCGAACGGCAGGTGCCGCGCGACGATCGAGGNNACTCCGTTTCGCTCAGGCTGTGGTCGCCGCGCGTCGACTCCGACCCAATCCCCGCCGAGATGACGGAGGACGAGATCGAGGAGTGGATGGCGATGTTCCCGGACGGCGAGGTGATTCCCGAGAAGACGGTCTCGTACTGGCTCGACGCGGTTGATCTCGCGAGCGATCCGTCCGGCAACTTCGTCGTCGACACCCGCGAGGGCGTGCGGACGATCCGCACCCGCCGCGAGTTCCTCGGCATCCAGCACGAGGCGGGCTCCGCAGTCGGCGCGTCCGACGCGGCCGGCGAGGGCGCGGTCTTCTCGACGAACTACCCTGCGTACGGAGTGGACGCCGAGTGGATGCCCGATGTCGGCGGGCACTGGACGCTGACGCACTCGCTTGAGGGCGCGGAGCCGAAGACGGCCGAGTTCGACTTCTGGTACTCCTCCGTGATCCCGGGCGACGGCACGGCGGAGAACCCGTACCAGATTTCCGGCATCCACAGCCAGGCGCAGCTTGACGAAATCGCGTATCCGGAGGTGAAGTTCACGCTCGCGGAGGGAGTGACGCTCACGTACGACCCGGCGGAGAAGGCGCAGACGGTGCTCCTCGTCCCGTCCGGCTACACGCTGTCCGAGGAAGGCGGCGTCTACACGTTCGTGAACGAGCCCGTCGGGGTCACGGTCACGGCCGTGAGGCCGCGCTACCCGTGGTGCGGCGAGGTGCAGGTCTTCTGCAACGCGACCAACCTCAAGGCCAAGGCGACGTACACGACGTCCGTCGAGTGGCGCAAGGCGGACGGCACGACCGTGGAGTGCGCGCTCGAGGCGACGGTCACCAACGGCGACAACATGGTTGTGTGGACGGTCGGCGGCGAAGAGGAGGAAATCGTCCTCGCCGGAAACAGGATTGCGCTTCGCGTCGTCGGCACGGAGGAGCGCAGCGCCGAGATTGCCGTCATCGGCGGCGAGGCCGGCGAGACGCGCACGTACACGCTTCCCGCCAGCGACACGCGTTCCGCCGAATCGGCCGAGTTCGTCCTCGACGTCCGCAGCGCGCACGAGATCAACGGCGCCGCCGACATGCACGAGATCACGTACGAGGCCGGGTCCGAGATCTGGGTCTACGGCCCCTACGGCGCCGTGACGAAGTTCGGGGAGTACGAGGAGCGCGGCGCGACGAACTGGTGGCCTTCCGTCGGCGGCGCATGGGTGTTTACGCACAATGTCTCGAGCGGCGCGACCGAGACGGCGACATTCGTGTTCACCGCGAGCGCGATTCCCTTGCAGCCCGCGGCGGACGGCGTCTGGGTCGTCACGAACCAGGTGCAGTTCGACGAGATCGCCTGGCCGGGCATACGCTTCCGCATCGGCCTGCCGCTGACGTCCATCGACGAGCTCGTCCCGCCGCAGGGCTTCGAGACCGTCGAGGAGGGCGACGACGGCAACGGAGTCGTGTACCGCCTGCAGGAGATCGTCCTCGCGGCGGAGATCGTCGAGGTGCGCCCGCTCTTCCCGTGGAACAATTCCGTCGAGGTCGTCTACGCGCTCCGCGGCGTCAAGTCGCCCAGCCGCACGGAGACCTCCCTTGCGTGGAGCTGGACTGCCGACGGCGGCGAGCCGCAGGAGATCGCGCTCGCGGCTCCGGTCGCAAACGGCACCAACACGGTCGTCTGGACCGCGCCCGAGGGCGTCGTGGCGACCAACTGCACGATAACGCTCGTCGCCTCCGCCAACGGCGTCGAGGGCCTGCTCAACTCCGAGACCTCGACGGCGACCGGCGACTTCCGCCTCGACACGAGGACGGGCGCGAGGGAGTACGAGACGGCGGACGACATCTGGCCCGTCACGCACGAGGCCGGCTCTACGATGAAGTCGCAGGGCCCGTACGGCGGCGAGACGACGCGCGCGTTCGAGGAGCGCGGCGCCGAGAGCTGGAGGCCCACCGCGTCCGGCGAGTGGACGCTCACGCTCGTGTCCGCGCGCGGCGAGGAGACTGCGACGATCAGGGTCGGCAGGGTCGCCGAGGGCGAGCCGCCGCGCGGCGAGGACGGCGTGTTCGTAGTCCACAACACGGCGGAGCTCGCGGCGATCGCGTGGCCCGACGTCACGTACCGCTACGCCGAGGAGCTGACGGCCGAGGAGGTCGAGGCGATCGAGATACCGTCCGGCTACCGCCGCGACGCGACGGCGGCGGAGGGCGTCTGGAAGCTGACGTCGCTCGAGCCGACGATAGAGATAGCGGCGCTCCAGCGCTATCCGTGGAACAACAAGGTGGACGTCAAGCTCGCCGTCGCCAATCTCAAGGCCAGGACGACGTACGCCGCGACGCTGGAGTGGACGCTCCAGGGCGGCGTCGCGACGAACATCGTCGTAGAGGGCCTTGACTCGCTCACCAATGGAATCAACCGCTTCGTATGGGAGCCTGAGGCGGATCTCCTGACGAACGGCACCGTGAAGGCGACGCTCGCGGGAGCGGAGGTCGAGGGGCTTCTCGGCGCGACGTTCGCGGAATCGGCGTGCGCCCTCAGGCTCGACACGCGCGGCGGCGCGGCGGGCGAGGAGGAAGAAGCAGCCGAGGAAGGCTCCACCGAGCGCCACATCGCGTCCGTCTCCGAGCTCATGGACATCACTCACGAGGCCGGGGCGACGGTGTCGGTCTACGGCGCGTCCGGCGCGGCCACGACGGAGACGTTCGCCGAGGAGGGCGTGCAGCAGTGGCCCGACAGGATCATCGGCAGCCCGTGGGTGCTGACGCACGACAAGGACGGCGTGCGCCAGACGGCGACGTTCCTGTTCGACACAGACGAGGTGCCCAAGGCCGCCGAGGACGGCGTGTGGGTCGTGACCAACCAGGTGCAGTTCGAAGAGCTTGCGTGGCCGGGCCTCCGCTTCAGGATCGGGGCGCCGCTTGAGAGCGTGGACGAACTGGTGATGCCCGGCGGGATCCGGATCCAGGGCGAGGGCCTCGGCGTGTACCGCCTCGAGGCGATCACGGCGGAGATCTCGGTAGTCGACATATTCCCGCTCTACCCGTGGAACGCGAAGGTCGACGTGACTTACGCCCTCGGCAACCTCCAGGCGTTTACGAACGGCGAGACAAGGCTCAGGGCCCGCTATTTCGTCACGGCCAACTGGCATTCCAGGACAAGGAGCGGCAGCGTTGACCTCGGCGAGATCGCGTCGGCCGAGGGCGGCACTTTCAGCTTTGACATCGCAGAGGGCCTTCCCAGGGACGAGTATGCGCTGACCCTGACGCTGCGCTGCGCGGGCGTCACCGGGCTTCTCAGCGACGATTCCGTCACGAGCGGCGCCCGCGACTTCGTCCACGAGACGATGCCCTCGCCGCGCGAGATCACGTCCGCCGCGCAGATCCTGCCGATCACGCATCGCGCCGGCTCCTCCGTCACGGTGACGGGTCCGATAACCGCGGAGCAGACTACCACCGCGACATACGCAGAGACCGGCGAGACGGCGTGGACGCCTTCGGTCCCGGGACGCTGGACGTTCACGCACCGCCAGGGCGGAGAGACGTGGACGGCCGTCATGGACGTTGCCGGAAGCGCCGTGGTAGGTCTGCCCGAGCCGGGCGAGGACGGGATCTTCGTCGTGCACAACACGGAGGAGCTCGCGGCGATCGCATGGCCCGACGTCCGCTACCGCCTCGCCGACGGGGTCGACCACCGCGACGTCGAGGTTCCGGCCGGCTACGTGTACATCGGGCCGAGCGCGGGCGTGTACCAGCTCGAGGCGCAGCCGCTGGAGTTCACGATGCACCTTGTGCGCCAGTGCTACCCGTGGAAGGACGCGGTCACGATCGACTACACGATCAGGAACATGAAGGCGAAGGTCGCCTACACGAACGTCATCACCTGGACGGACGGCGACGGCGTCGCGCACGACGTGGTCGTCGAGGGCATCGCGCTCTCCAACGGCACGTGGCGCGCCGAGTGGACGCCGCCTGTCACCGGCATCCACCGCGGCAACTCGCTCCGCTTCGAGCTCGCCGGAGCGGCGGTCGACGGCCTCATCGCGGCCGAGGAGCGCGTGCAGTCCACGCCCGGCACATTCGACTTCGACGTCGCCGGCGCGTCCGGCGAGGAGGGCGGCGAGGGCGTGCGCACGGTCAGGGACCTGGCCGACATCCTGCCCATAACGCACGAGGCGTCGTCGACGGTCGCCGTCTACGGGCCGTTCGGCGGCATGACGAGCGAGGACTTCGCCGAGCCGGGCGCCACGACCTGGACGCCTACCTTCGGCGGCGCATGGGTGTTCAACCAGACGCTCGCGTCCGGCGAGGCTCTCTCGGCGACGATGATGGTCGAGTCCGAGACGGGGCTCGCGACGCCCGAGCCGGACGGCCTCTGGGTCGTCGACTGCCAGGCTACTTACGAGAGGATAGCGTGGCCGGGCGTCCGCTTCGTCCTCGACATGGTGAACGTCACGAGCCTCGACCAGCTCGTCACGCCCAGCGGCTTCGAGGTGGTCGAAGAGGGCGTGGACGCCGCCCGCGGCACGATGGTGTACCGCTTCCAGGAGCTTCCGATATCCGTGTCCCTCGATATGGTCCGCCAGCTCTACCCGTGGAACGGCAAGGTCGAGGCGACGGTGACGCTCGCCAACCTCCAGGTCAACTCGACGTACTCGCTGACATACATCTGGACGAGACCCGACGGGACCACGGTGGCGGCCGAGGCGGACGGGCTGCCCGCCAGCCTCTCCAACGGCACCGTCGTCGCGACGTTCGACGCGCCAGAGGGCGTCGTCCGCACCGGCGACACGCTTGCGGTCAGGCTCGACGGTGCCGGCTACGAGGGGCTTCTCGACCCGAGGTCCGCGACTAGCGAGACGAAGGGCTTCAGGCTCGACACCAGGACGGGCGTAAGGGAGATCACGAACGTGGTCGACGAGCTCATGGCCATCACCCATCTCGCCGGCGCGACCGTGACCGTGACCGGTCCGAGCGGAGTCGCCGTATCCGAGACGTTTGCTGAAGCCGGCGACAAGGCGTGGACGCCGCAGATGGGCGGTGCGTGGCACTTCGAGCACGACGTGAACGGATGGACCGCCGACTTCGCGATACCGCGCCCGGCCGACCAGGGCGACATACCCGTAGACCCCGAGACGGGGCTGCCGGTCGTCCACAGCACCGAGGAGCTGGCGGAGATCGCGTGGCCTTCGGTCAGGTTCCTGATCGCCGAGGGCGTCGATCCCGAGTCCGTCCTCGACCCGGCCGGCTACGCGAAGGGAGCGCCCGACGAGAACGGCGTGTACACGCTCGCGGCGCTGCCGCTGTCGCTCGACTCCGTGGTTGCGCTCCAGGAGTATCCGTGGAACACCAACTGGATCGCGGTGTCCTACACGCTGTCCAACGCCAAGCGCGGCGTGTCGTATTCCGTCGGCTTCACGTTCAACGGCGAGCCGGTCGAGATCGAGGGCGCGCCAGTCTCGAACGGCGAATGCGTCGTGAAGTTCCCGGCTCCGGCCGGGGTCAGGACCGCCGGGAACGTCTTCGGCGTCACGGTCCGCGGCGAAGCGGTGAACGGGCTCCTCGACGCCGAGGCGTCGTCCGGCGCAAGCGCGGGCTTCCGGATCGACACGATGCCGTTCGGCGCCGAAGGCGAGGGCGAGGAGATCGTCCGCCAGGTGGACGACTTCTCCGACCTCCTGCCGATCATGCACGACTCGGGCGCCGTGGTCAAGGTGTACGGGCCGCAGGGCTCCTCGACCGAGGTCCTCTACCAGACGGTCGGCGGGCAGGAATGGACGCCGTCCATGGCCGGCGCGTGGGTGTTCAACCATACGCGCGCGGACGGCGCCGTGGAGTCGGCGACGTTCATGGTCGCGACAAACCTCTTCCCGTACGCCGCCGGCGAAGACGGCCTCTTCGAGATCACCGGCAACGCCATGTACCAGGAGGTCGCGTGGCCCGGGCTCAGGTTCGTCCTTGCGAACGACGTCATGTTCTGGCCCACGACGGTCGCCGGAAACGACAAGCGGATCGTCACGCCGGCCGGCCTCAGCGTCGTCGCCGAAGGCACGACGGACACGCGCCATGACGCGGACGGCAATCCGAAGATGGTCTACCGCCTGCAGGAGACCGGCATCGCCGTCGCGCTCGACGCAGCAGTCCAGATGTATCCGTGGAACGGCAAGGTCCTCGTCGACTTCACGGTCGCGAACGCGCTCGTCGGCAAGACGGCGTATTCCCTTGAGGCCGAGCTGTCGCTCACCAACGAGACCGGCTCCGTCGTCTGGACCGCCGCGTGCGAACCCGAGTCCCCGATCGTGAACGGCGCCAACAGGGCGGTCTTCACCGCGCCCGACGGGTTCTTCACGCGCGGAGCCGCGCTCAGGGTGACGCTTGTCGGCGCCGGCGTGCAGGGCATCCTCGACGAGCGCAGGGCCACCAGCGCGGCGCTCTCCATGGACGTTGACACCCGCGGCACCGCGGCCAACGGCAATACGAGGACGCTCGGCTCCGTCGACGAAGTGCTGCCCGTCTACCATCCCGCCGCCTCCGTGGTTTCCTCGCCCGGCGTATACGGCGTGCATAGCGAGATGGCCTTCGCCGACGAGGGCGTCTACGCCTGGACGNNTTCGTGTTGCCCGCAAGCGAGGGTGAGGCCGGCGTGCCGACAGACCCCGCCACCGGTCTGCCCGTCGTCTCCACGACCGCAGACCTCGCGGCCATCGCGTGGCCGAACGTCAAGTACGTGTACGCCGAGGGCGTCGCGGACATCGACGCCGTCGAGATACCGTCCGGATACGAGCGCGTCAGGGTTGACAGCGACCCGGACTACGGCACGTACTACTGGCTGAGGAGCCTGCCGGTCGCGGTCGCGCTCGACGCGGCGTTCCAGGAGTATCCGTGGAACAACAGGCTCGACGTCAGGTACACGCTGTCCAACCTCAAGGCCAAGACGACCTATTCGCTCTCCTGCTCGGCGACTATCGGCGGCGTCGCGACGAACTTCGAGTTCGAGGCGTGCGTAGCCGCGAACGGGACGTACGTCGGCACGTGGACGCTGCCCGCGCCGGTCGCGTCCGACGACAACACGGTCGCCGTGACTGTTGACGGCGCCGTGGTCCAGGGCTTCCTCCC
>LXOW01143560.1_pt2 | contig 12096 bp, 13 predicted proteins | sample 1368591 | NCBI WGS metagenome assembly LXOW01 (sample SAMN04884650, study PRJNA319009) | bovine gut metagenome | isolation source: Cow rumen | host: Bos taurus | place: Italy: Legnaro (PD) | collected 2014-07-09
CGGTGAAACACCCAACCAGTTCGCAGCTGACGCTTATGACTGCATCTATGCCCTCTACAAGGCAGCTACAGCAGTAGGCGCAACAAGCGCTGATTCCGCAGCAGATCTCTGCGAAAAGATGGTCGCTGAATTCACAAGCATGTCATTCGACGGTCTCACAGGTGCCAACATGACATGGGCAGCTGACGGTACAGTATCCAAGAGCCCGAACGCTATGGTTATCAAGGATGGCGCTTACGTAGGTCTGTAATTTAACAAATAAATCTGAACATACGTAGGTAAATGGGGCTCCGGCTTGCCCGATGGCAGGCCGGACCCCTTTATGAATATTTATAACAGTAATTAAGAAAGTGATTTTAACATGAGTTTCCTTAACTATCTTGTAAGCGGACTCAGTCTGGGCAGCATTTACGCGATCATCGCCCTGGGTTACACCATGGTATACGGTATCGCAAAAATGCTTAACTTCGCTCACGGCGACGTTATCATGGTAGGCGGATACATCTGCTTCTTTGCAGTGCAGAGATTCGGTTTACCGCCCATCGTAGGTGTCATCGTTGCCATGGCGCTGTGCACCTGTCTGGGTATCATTATCGAAAGACTCGCATACAAGCCGCTGCGTTCGGCTCCGTCTCTTGCTGTACTTATCACAGCTATCGGCGTCAGCTATTTCCTTCAGAACTCGGCTCAGCTTCTTTGGACATCCAACCCCAAGGTATTCGCATCTGTTGTCGGTGACGGCACCATTCAGATGGGTGACCTTGTAGTTTCGCATGTGACCATAGTTACCATCATCGTATGCATAGTCATCATGCTCGTTCTGACAGCTTTCGTCAGCAAGACAAAGATGGGTAAAGCGATGCGCGCCGTATCGGAAGACAAGGGCGCTGCACAGCTCATGGGAATTGATGTTAACACCACTATTTCCGTAACATTTGCAATCGGTTCCGGACTTGCCGCTATCGCAGGCGTACTGCTCTGCTCCGCATATCCGACACTGATGCCGACAACAGGCTCCATGCCCGGTATCAAGGCCTTTACCGCTGCCGTATTCGGCGGCATAGGTTCCATCCCGGGAGCATTCCTGGGCGGTCTGCTTCTTGGTATCATCGAGAACCTTGCAAAAGCATATATCTCAACTCAGCTCTCCGATGCCATCGTATTCGGAGTACTGATCGTTGTTCTTCTTGTAAAGCCTGCCGGACTTCTCGGCAAAGCTGTACGTGAAAAGGTCTAATGAGGTGATTAATATGAAGAAATTAAAGAATCTCGTTAAATCAAAGAACAACGCCTGGCTCACATATGCAGTTGTCGTGATCGCTTATGTCATCATGGCATCTCTTCGTGCATCCGGAAACCTCTCATCAAAGATGAGCGGTATGCTCGTTCCTATCTGCGCCTACGTTGCAATGGCTTTGGCACTCAACCTCACCGTAGGTATCATCGGTGAACTTTCGCTTGGTCACGCAGGCTTTATGTCCATCGGCGCATTCGCGGGAACATCACTTATCGTTATCATGCAGTACAACGGAGTTGCATCCCCGACAGTAAGACTCGTCGTCGGAATGATCTTCGCAGCTGTCGTTACAGCGGTCTGCGGCTTCCTCATCGGTATCCCGGTACTGCGCTTAAGAGGTGACTACCTTGCCATCGTTACTCTCGCATTCGCAGAGATCATCAAGTCTCTGTTTGCGAACATGTATCTGGGCATAGACGAAACAGGTCTTCACTTCAGCATAGTTGAAAAGAAATTCGAGCTCACCGAAACAGGCCGCATCATCATCGAAGGCGCCATGGGTATACGCTCGATCACAAAGATATCGACCTTCCTCGCAGGTTTCATACTCGTTATGATCTGCCTCATCGTTATCTTTAACCTCATGCAGTCAAGAACAGGCCGCGCTATCATGGCTATCCGTGACAACCGCATCGCAGCTGAGTCCATCGGTATCCCCGTATTCAAATACAAGATCACCGCATTCACTATCTCTGCTGCAATGGCCGGCGCTGCAGGCTGCCTCTTCGGCAACAACTACAGCTCCCTTGTTGCATCAAAGTTCAACATCGACACATCCATACTTATCCTTGTATTCGTAGTTCTCGGCGGCCAGGGCAATATGCTCGGTTCCATCATCGCAGCTACAGCACTGACAGTACTGCCCGAGGCATTAAGAAGCTTCGCAGACTACCGTATGCTCGTATATGCTATCGTACTCATCGTCGTGATGCTCACTACGAACAATCCGCAGCTTAAGGCTCTGGTATCCAATTTCAAGGAAAAGTTTTCAAAGAAAAAAGAAGGCGAATCAGCGGGAGGTTTAGCAAATGAGTAGTAACTATGTACTTGAGTGCGAAAACCTCGGCATCGTTTTCGGCGGCCTCGCCGCAGTTGACCAGTTCAACATCCAGGTAGCCCCCAAAGAAGTCGCAGGTCTCATCGGCCCCAACGGCGCAGGAAAGACCACTGTATTTAACCTCCTTACAAAGGTATACGAACCGACATCGGGAACTATCAAATTAAACGGCAAAGACACAAAGGGCGAAACGACTGTTTCCCTTTCAAAGGCAGGTATCGCAAGAACATTCCAGAACATCAGACTTTTCGGAAACCTCTCCGTTGCAGACAATGTTATCGCTGCAATGAACCAGTCGATGAAATATTCTCTGTTCGAATCGACCTTCCGTCTGCCGCGCTTCTGGAAAGAAGAAAAGGCTGCCCGCGAAAAGGCGCTGGAGCTTCTCTCCATCTTTGACATGCAGGATATGGCTGACGTAAAGTCCAGCTCACTTCCCTACGGCGCTCAGAGACGTCTTGAGATCACAAGAGCTCTGGCGACCAATCCGAGCCTGCTGCTGCTGGATGAGCCCGCAGCCGGCATGAACCCCGCTGAAACTGCGGAACTCATGGAAAACATCGGAAAGATACGCGACACCTTCGGTATCGCCATCCTTCTGATCGAACACGATATGTCCCTTGTAATGGGTGTCTGCGATCAGATCACAGTACTCAACTTCGGTCAGGTCATCGCCCACGGCACACCTGCCGAGATCCAGAGCAACCCCGTCGTAATCGAGGCCTACCTCGGAAAGAAGAAGGAGGAGTAGACATGAGCGAGATCTTAAGAGTCGATGACATCAATGTTTACTACGGCAGCATCCATGCTGTAAAGGGCATCTCCTTTTACGTAAATGAGGGTGAGATCGTAACACTTATCGGCGCCAACGGCGCAGGAAAGAGCACAACACTTAATACCGTTTCGGGACTTCTGCGCAGCAAGACCGGATCCATCACCTTCATGGGCGAGGACCTCGGCAAAGTTGCCCCTCACAAGGTCGTTAAAAAGGGCCTTGTAATGGTACCGGAAGGACGCCGCATCTTCATGCAGCTGACCGTTGAGGAAAACCTCGAAATGGGCGCCTATACACAGGATCCCCAGGGCATCAAGGACAGCCTCGATGAAGTCTATGCACTTTTCCCGAGACTGCTTGAAAGACGTACCCAGATCGGAGGAACTCTCTCCGGCGGCGAACAGCAGATGCTCGCAATGGGACGTGCCCTCATGGCAAAGCCCAAGCTCATCATGCTCGACGAGCCTTCGATGGGACTTGCTCCTCTTCTCGTAGACCACATCTTCGAGATCATAGCGACCCTGCACAAGAACGGTTCCACCATCCTTCTTGTAGAACAGAACGCCCAGGCTGCGCTTTCCATCGCAGACCGTGCCTACGTTCTTGAGACCGGAAAGATATCCCTCACCGGCACAGGAAAAGAGCTGCTCACGAACGAAGCTGTTAAAAAAGCTTACCTCGGTGCATAAAAGCTGCAAAAAGGCAGAAAAACGTAACAAAAGAGTGTCAAAAGGCGTCTGTTCAAATGGACGCCTTTCTCTTTGACAATATGTCCGAAACATTATAGAATATATAAGTTAGCGAAATATCGAACATACTATCAGATCAATATGAAAAAAGTTTTTTCACTCATTTTAATACTTGCAATGGTGCTGGCATTTTCCGCCTGCGGAAAGAAAGAGCAGGCTCAGCCTTCAGGTCCGAGCTTCGAAGAGATCTTAAATTCTCTTGATGAAAACGGACGTTTTGTTGACGGCAAGGCAGAGATCAGCGCAACAGCAGGAGAGGAAACAGTCGTAAGATCTAACAGCTATACTGAGGATCTCATCGTTACCGTCAGCGGCACACCGACTCCGACCAATCCGGCCATCATCCGCTTTATCAACTGCGAATTCAAGAACGGTATGACGCTTAAGGCTGACGCCAATGCTATAGTGATCGTTGAAAGCGACTGCGTAGTATCCGGCGGCGAGCTCAAGGTCGATTCCAAGCTCAAAGAGGCAACAGATGACACCGAGCTTTGCAAGATCATCTCCATGGTTCCGGCAGACTTTGCTTCCGATAATGCTGCAGGATTCATGATCTATGACAGCGATACACTGGTCCTCAACGGCACCACATTCACACGTGATTATGCCGAATATTCATACAGCGAAGCCGACGGCTATGTAAAGAAGGTCCCCGGCGAATACAATATGTTCTACGTTGCCCAGTGGTGGGAGAACGGAGTCTGGAAGACATTTACCTGTGTACAGGCTGTATAGATCTGTTATATAATTAAGCGATGGGGTTCTCCCATCGCTTTCCCGTTATTATAGGTGTAAAAATGAAAAGATTTTCAAGAACAACGGCCCTTGTTTTGGCATGTGCTTTATTTGCTGCAAGCTTTGTTTTTGCGGCTGATTTTACCGACGTCGCCGAAAGCTACTGGGGCTATAAAGCTATATCTTCAGCTGCGGAAGCGGGCATAATAAACGGCATCAAACAGGATGACGAAACTTTCCGTTTCGAGCCCGAACGCGATGTCTCCCAGCAGGAAGCAAACGTTATGATATCGCGCACGATGAAGGCCCTGGGCCTCACCCAGGAGGAAGCTCCCTTTGAAACGGGAGAGCGCCGCAAGGCTCCCCGCGAATGGGTCGCCAAGACTACTGCGGAAACACTGGGCCTTAACAGCACTCCGCTCTGGGTCCTGCGCTATAACGACTATTCAAATATCAGCACCGACTGCGTTGCTGCGATAGATGCGATGTACCGCTACGGTCTAATGACGGGCGACAACAATCACAATATCAATGCCCGGGACGGGATAAAGCGAGTTGAATTTGCGACCATCTGCGCCCGCATGCTCGAGAAATTCCCGGCATCGCTCGGGGGGATAGAGGCTACAGCATCAAAGGCACGCGATGTCGTCGATATCGCAGGAGTCCCGCTTCAGACCTTTGCCGCAAAGAGGAGCCTCACCGTATCGGACGGCTCGGGCAGGACAGTATACGTGAAATTCGCGCCCGAGGCAAAGATAATACTGAACGGATCCGAGACCACATTTGACGAGATGCTGAAACAGGTCGGTGCAGGCTTCGTATTCGGCGCTGTTGCAGGTTCCGAAAACACTGTAGTCGTAACGACCGAGATGAAAGTTCAAAAAGGCAGCATAACCAAGGTGGCTGAACATTCCGACTATACTCTTGTCGTGATCGACGGCGTTTCATACTTTGCGGACGAAAGAACTAAAAAGGCATCTCTTTCCGAAGGCCGCAGCGTCAGCTTCATCAACGAGGGCGCATGGCTTCGCGAGATAAACTAAGAGGTAAACATGGAACTCGAATTATTAAAAGATAAAAAAGTTGCAGAGCTTCGCGAGATCGCGGCGGCCTTAGGCCTTGATGCGGCAAAGATGAAAAAGGCGGAGATAATCGCCGCCTTGACAGAGATGCACGAAAAGGCAGAGGCCGAGCGCAAAGCCGAAGAAGAACGCAAGGCCGAGGAGGAAAGAAAGCAGAACGAGAATAAGTACGAAACTACAGGCATACTCGATCTTGCCGAAGGCGGCTTCGGTTTCCTTCGTTTTGACAATTTCCTGACATCGGAAGCAGACGTATACGTCAGCCCCAGCCAGATCAGACGCTTCAATCTCAAGACCGGTGACGAGATAGAGGCCGTTTGCAGAAAGCCTATGAAGGACGAAAGATTCGGTGCTGTTTTATTCGTTAAGACAGTAAACGGCGATGAACCGGGCGCTGCAAGAAACAGGACGGATTTTGCGGATCTTACCCCTACCTATCCGAACGAAAGGATAAGACTTGAAAAGGGTTCGACCGCTCTTTCCATGCGCATGACAGACCTCATCGCGCCTATAGGAAAGGGCCAAAGAGGTCTCATAGTCGCTCCTCCCAAGGCAGGAAAGACTACATTACTAAAACAGATCGCAAAGGCCATAGAGAATCAGGACACGGGTGCGGAACTCATCGTTCTTCTCATCGACGAGCGCCCCGAGGAAGTTACCGACATGCAGGAATCTATCAAGGGCAGAGTCATTTACTCCACCTTTGACGAACAGCCGAGCCATCACGTAAAGGTCGCAGAGATGGTACTTGCCCGCGCCCAGCGCCTCGCAGAGCACGGAAAGGATGTCATAATACTGCTCGACTCCATCACAAGGCTTGCACGTGCATACAACCTCGTGGAACCGCCCTCGGGCAGGACCCTTTCGGGCGGTTTAGACCCCAGTGCTTTATATAAACCAAAGAAATTTTTCGGTGCCGCAAGAAACCTGAGAGAAGGCGGCTCCATCACCATACTCGCAACAGCCCTTATTGAGACAGGCTCCCGCATGGACGATATGATCTTTGAGGAATTCAAGGGCACGGGCAACATGGAACTTCACCTAGACCGCAACATGGCGGAAAAGCGTATCTTCCCGGCCATCAATCTCAACAAGTCGGGTACAAGAAGAGAAGACATGCTGCTCGATCCGGAAGAGCTTGAGGCAGTCTGGATGATGAGAAGAGCTCTTTCCGACTGGGGACCGGCCGAGGCGACCGAACGCATAGTACTTCAGATGATACAGAGCAAGTCCAACCGCGAATTCATAGAAAAATTCAGGAAGACCCGTCTGTAATTACGGTATAATCGATATATGGATCTAAACAGGATATTTATGAAAAACGCCACCCCGACCAAGGTCGGAGGACAGGCCATACTTGAAGGGATAATGATGAGGGGATCAAAGGCTCTTGCGATAGGCATACGCCTTCCCAACGGTGACATACATCTCACCTGCGAACCGCTTAAAGCTCCCGGCTCATGGAAAAAGGTGCCCATAATCCGCGGCATCGTGAGCTTTGTTTCATCCCTTGTGACGGGAACGGGAGTCCTGATGTACGGGGCCGAGGTCCTCGAGGCTGCGGATAAGGATAATCCCGCCTATCAGCCCGACAAATTCGATCTCTGGCTCGAAAAGAAATTCGGAAAAGACGCCGGCATGACTTTTGCCATGATCATCTCTGTCATACTTGCGATAGTCATGGTGGTCGGTATATTCATACTGCTGCCGACTCTGCTTGTTTCGATAACCCAGAAACTCGGCATCAAAAACGTTGTGCTTTTGAACCTCATCGAGGGCGTGCTCAGGATAGCGATGTTCGTTATCTATATAGCCGTGATCTCAAAGCTGCCCGATATACGCCGCACCTTTGAATATCACGGGGCAGAGCACAAGACCATACACTGCTACGAGAACGGGCTGGAGCTGACTCCGGAAAACGCGCAGACTTTCTACACCCTGCATCCGCGCTGCGGAACGAGCTTTCTGATGTTCGTAATGGTGATAAGTCTTCTGGTATTCAGTTTCTTGGGCTGGCCCAAGCTTGCGACCCGCGTCATCTCAAGGCTGCTGCTCATCCCGGTTATCGCAGGGCTTTCATATGAAGTTCTGCAGTGGACGGGCAGACACAGCAATGCCTGCGTAAAGATACTTTCCATGCCGGGCATACTGCTGCAGAAGCTTACCACAAGAGAGCCCGATGAAAAGGAACTCGAGGTCGCTATCGCTGCGACCAAAATGGTGCTGCCAAGTCACGAGGACCCGAACGTCCCCGTTGAATACTGGGTCGGTATAATGAAACCCGACGGAACTCTCATTAAAAACGAGGAAGAAACAAATGCGTACATTGCTCGAAAAAACAAGGGATAGACTGAAAGAAGCAGGCCTTCCCGATGCCTACCGCGTGGCCCAGGACCTGGTCTGCCACGTGTTCAAGATCGATTCCATCGACATCATGACCCGCAGCTATATGCCCGACCGCGCAAAAGAGGCTCAGCTTTTCGAATACACCGAGCTTTGCGCAAGCGGTAAGCCCATACAGTATGTCATCAACGAGGCTGCATTTTTAGACCTTAAACTATATGTAGATCACAGAGTTCTCATCCCGAGGCCCGAGACCGAAGGCCTGGCCGATATAGCCCGCCAGTTCGTCGATCTGCGCCGCCGCGCAGGGGAAGAGACCTTTGTTCTCGATCTTTGCACGGGTTCCGGCTGCATAGCCCTGCATCTTGCAAAGCACAATGCAAAGGTGGTCGCATCGGACATCTCAAAGGATGCGCTTGAAGTCGCAAAATGGAACGCGAGCGCACTGGGTCTTGATGTTAAATTCATAGAATCAGACCTCTTTGAAAACATCAATGACGAAACTGTCGGCGCTACCGCAAAATTCGATATAATAACGGCAAATCCGCCCTATATACCCTCGGCAGTCATCCCGACTCTGGACCTCAATGTCCGCGCCTGGGAACCTCTCACCGCCCTTGACGGCGGAGAGCACGGCTGGGAGATACCTGACCGCATAGTTGAGGCCTACGATCCCTATCTGAAGGACGGAGGACTATTCCTGATGGAGATAGGTGCCGACCAGGGACAGCACTTCAGCGAAAAGCTCCCGGGATCCCGCATCATACAGGATCTTGAGGGCCACGACAGGATACTTGCGCTGCGCAAAATTTAGCCAAAAATCGGGGAAAAATACCCTTGAAAAAGCCCCGAACTGATGGTATTATATTAAGGCGTTCAAAAACAGGCGTAATTTAGTTATGCGCCGCAAACGCATAACATTCCATATAGATAGATCACGAAGGAGGAGCCAAAATGAAAGAAGGAATTCATCCTGAATATGTAGACTGCAAAGTAACATGTGCTTGCGGCAACACATTCATGACAAAGTCCACAAAGCCTGAGATGAGACTTGATGTTTGCTCTCAGTGCCACCCGTTCTTCACAGGCCAGCAGAAGTTTGCACACCGCGGCGGCCGTGTAGAAAAGTTTAAGAACAAGTATAACATGGACTAATATAAAGACCCGGCGCATGTGAGCGTTCGGGTTTTTTATTTGCTGCGATGGAGATAAAGATCATCAAGGGCGGACTGGATTCCCCGGAACGCTATAAATACATAACAGGCTGCGTCACAAACACCCGCCTCATGGGTGTTCTTGCCATGCACCTGGAATGGGAGGATACGATACTCCCCGACAGTCCTCATTTCCATCAGTACTTTTATTTCGACTGCGAAGAGCTGGGTCTTGAAACGGTAAAGTTTTTGCAAAGCGATGATGAAAAGCTGACAACTGAAGAACAGGTCAGATGCTTTGCGGGCCTGGGTGCGGAACCGCAGGTCCTGTCCGAACGCGAGGCGAGATATCTCGTCTGTTCGATGGTGCTGCGCACAAAGACCTTCGGAAAGCTTCTCCCAAAAGAGGTAAGAGAGCTATCTTACATCACCGACTTTCCGCCCGAACTTTCGGGAGGGGAATACAATCATCTTCAGTCCAAACTCAATGCCCCGATAAAATCGGACTATGGCGTCATCAATTACTATCTGATGCGTATGTTCGGAAAGGACGCCGTGGCGGCCGAGCCCCTCGTATCCGAACTTGCAAGAAAAGAGGATATAGAGGACATCACGCCCGAACTTCATGCGACCTTTCTGCGCAATCGCATAGAGACCATAGAGACGGGCGGCCAAAGAAGAGAGTATAAATGCGAGACCCTGATCGAGGTCGAAAAAGAGGCAAAGCACTATCTCATCGTCAGCACCATCGAGGTGTATAAACGAAAAGTCATAGCGCTTTCAAAGATCTCTTCGATGGCTATCAGCGCCTTCGAGGCATCGATGATATTAAACAAAAGGGAATATGTCACGGTCTACAGATCGCCCGTCATATTCGACCTTTTCGCAAACAATTTCGTTGCGCGAAATCCCGGCATGACCCATACCGAGCATCCGACCGGCACCATGTACATGGACTACATGTCCGACAACTCACATGCCGAAAACAAGGTCTTCTATCTCAACGACGACGTCAATGCCCTCTACTATATCGGAGACGCCGGCGAACTTGTCGTTACGGCCTATTCCTTTGAAAAGATCATGGCCGCCGAAGCAAAGCTGGCAAACGATTACGGCTATTCGCTCTATGTAGTCGGCCGCTATCAGTTTCAGACCTCGCTTATCTATGACTTCATAGAAAGCGGTGCGGAATACTTCCAGGATTATCTGGACGCACTTGGATTATAGTATTACCGATAATGTGTCTATAGTGATTTTCCGGCTGTGTTTTCGTTTATCCCGGACTTTGCTGTATACGATATATAACGTGGTATAATAAATAATTGTTGATATGTACTGCGGACCCGTGTTTTACACCGCATCCGTAAACATAAACCTGTTTTTACAAAGGCAATAAAAGAGTTAAGAACTAAATCTATATTCAGAAACATATAAGTATAAGGTGACACAAATGATCAATGACAAAATCGAAAAACTTGCAGATCTGCTCGTAAACTATTCAACAAGGATACAGAAGGGCGAGAATGTTCTCATCGAATACACCGGCAGCGAACCCATAGACCTCATCAAGTGCATAATACAGAAGGTCTACGCTGCGGGCGGAAACCCCTTCGTAAAGTCATGGAGCGATACTATCCGCCGCGAGATCCTGCTTCAGGCAAATAAAGAGCAGCTCGAGCTTCAGGCAAAGCACGACCTTGCTTTCATGAAGGAGAATGGATGCCTATATCGCGGTACGCGCATCCGACAACACCATGGAGCTTTCCGATGTTCCTTCCGAAAAGATGTCGATGTTCAGCATCGCAACATCAGAGACTCTCGATTACAGGGTAGAACATACCAAATGGGTCATACTGCGCTATCCCAATAACGCAATGTCTCAGCTTGCGGGCATGTCCAAGGAGGCTTTCGAAAAATTCTATTTCGATGTCTGCACTCTGGACTATGCAAAGATGGACAAGGCTATGGACGCTCTTAAAAAGAGAATGGACAATGCCGATAAGGTCCACCTCGTAGGTCCCAACACTGACCTCAGATTCAGCATCAAGGGCATAGGTTCCGTAAAGTGCGCAGGTCACATGAATATCCCCGACGGCGAGGTATATTCCGCGCCCGTACGCGATTCCATCAACGGCCACATTGCATATAACACCCCGTCCCTTGAGATGGGCTTCACCTATGAAAACATCGAATTCGATATCGAAAACGGAAAGATCGTAAAGGCTACCGCAAACGATACCAAGCGTATCAACGAATTCCTCGACACGGACGAGGGCGCAAGATACTTCGGCGAATTCGCCATCGGCGTAAATCCTTACGTCCTTAACCCGATGAAGGATATACTCNNCGGCGAATTCGCCATCGGCGTCAACCCCTATGTACTGAGTCCTATGAAGGATATACTCTTCGATGAAAAGATCTGCGGATCCTTCCATCTGACACCGGGCCGCTGCTATGACGATTGCAGCAACGGCAACAAATCCGCCATCCACTGGGACCTCGTTATGATACAGCGCCCCGAATACGGCGGCGGCGAGATCTGGTTCGACGATGAGCTCATCCGTAAAGACGGTCTCTTCGTAGTCGACGACCTCAAATGCCTCAACCCCGAAAACCTGAGATAGCAATAAAAAAGACGACTCTTACATGAGCCGTCTTTTCTTGCTTATAAGGATCATTTGCTGAGTTCCTTAACAGCTTTCTTGAGTTCTGCTGTGCGGTTCGTCTTTTCCCAGGTGAAGTCTTTGTCTTCTCTTCCGAAGTGGCCGTATGCGGCTGTCTTGCGGTAGATCGGGCGTCTCAGTTTGAGTTCGCCGATGATGCCTGCCGGGGTAAAGTCGAATACCTTCTGAACTGCAAGGGAGATGAGTTTGTCATCAACTTTGCCTGTTCCCTCGGTATCAA
>LXOW01178502.1_pt1 | contig 12095 bp, 7 predicted proteins | sample 1368591 | NCBI WGS metagenome assembly LXOW01 (sample SAMN04884650, study PRJNA319009) | bovine gut metagenome | isolation source: Cow rumen | host: Bos taurus | place: Italy: Legnaro (PD) | collected 2014-07-09
CCTCGCCTTCGACGAACATACCCAAGGTAACACCCGTAAAGCCTCCGACGACCTCGGTGCTAACCAGCGGGCAATCGTGGCTGGCTATTGGCGTGAAAGAGAAGAAGTTTTTTCATTGTTTATTGTTTTTAATGATGCAAAGATAGTATTTTTTTTGGTATTTCCCACGCTTATTCGTAACTTTGCACACATGACAACAGAAAATCCATATATCAAGCAATATCCAGACATGATGGCGGGCAAGACCGTCCTGTATTGTCACGGCTTTGCAAGCAGTGGCCAGTCTGGTACAGTAGCCCGTCTTCGCCAGGTGATGCCCAACGCCAAAGTGATAGCCCCCGACCTGCCCGTCCATCCCCAGGAGGCCATCGACTTGCTGCATCACGTCTGCCAACAAGAACAGCCCGACCTGATTATCGGCACTTCCATGGGCGGCATGTATGCCGAACAACTGTATGGTTTCGACCGCATCTGCGTCAATCCAGCCATGGAGATGGGCGAGACGATGAAGGCTCACGGCATGACCGGCACGCAGCAGTTTCAGAATCCCCGTCTTGACGGCGTGCAGGAGTTTTATGTTGACAAGAACCTGGTCAAAGAATACAAGGAACAGTCGGAACACCGCTTCGAGGGCACTACCGACCAGGAGCGCAAGCGCGTCTATGGACTTTTCGGCGACGAGGACACGACGGTCAACACGTTCGACATGTTTCACGAGGTCTATCCCCATGCGCTCCACTTTCATGGCGAGCACCGCATGAACGACCGCTCGTTCATGCACAGTGTGGTTCCTGTCATCCGATGGATTGACGACCAGCAGGAGCATCGTGAGCGCCCTATAATATATATAGGTGTAGAGACGCTGGCCGATGCCTGGCAGAAACCAGCCAGTTCGATGCAGAAGGCCATCCGCCTGCTCATTGAGCACTACCAAGTGTATTTCGTGGCACCCTGTTCACAGTACGACGAGACGACGGCGTGGCTCACAGAATACATCAACGTACCGGCCTGGCGCCACACCATCTTTACCCATCGGCGCGACCTGCTGTATGGCGACTACCTCATCAGCCCCGACAAGGAAGGCGACACGATGGCCACCCTGCTTGAATACGGCTCCGACACGTTCAAGACCTGGGAAGACATCATCGAGTACTTTTCCCGCCTCGGCGGACAATGAAGATAAGAGGTGAGGGGTAAGAGACGAAACTTAAACTAATATTTGATGATATGATGAGAAAACTTTTATTCACTGTTATAGTCGTCTTGTCTGCCTGCCCCATACAGGCGGCCAAGACCGATGTTGGCCAACTGACGCTGGACGAGAAGATTGGGCAGATGATGCAACTCGTCACCGACATCTTCGGCACCAACGACGCACAGGGCGTGTTCCACATTGACCACGCCAAGGCCGACACGCTGTTCAGCAAATATAAGATTGGCTCCATCCTGAATGCGCCCAACACCTGCGCACCCACCGCCCAGCAGTGGGAGGAGATTATGGGCGACATCCAGCGACTGTCCATGAAGCACATCGGCATTCCCTGCATCTTCGGACTGGACCAGAACCACGGCTCCACCTACACCCAGGGTGGCACGCTGTTTCCTCAGAACATCAACGTCGGGGCTACGTTCAACCGCGACATAGCCTTCCGCAGCGCCGAGGCCACGGCTTACGAGGCGCGCGCCGTCAGCGTGCCCTGGACGTTCAGCCCCACCCTCGACCTGGGACGCGACGCCCGCTGGCCCCGCATCTGGGAGAACTTTGGCGAGGACTGCTATGTCAACGCGGAGATGGGACGCATGGAGACCCTGGGATTTCAGGGCAACGACCCGAAGCACATCGACCAGCACCACATTGCCGTGTCGTTGAAGCACTACCTCGGCTACGGCGTGCCCTGGTCGGGCAAGGACCGCACACCGGCCTACATCTCGCCCTCCGACCTGCGCGAGAAGCACTTTGCCCCCTATCTGGCCGCCATCCGCGAGGGTGCCGCCTCGGTCATGGTCAACTCGGCGTCGGTCAACGGCATGCCCGTTCATGCCAACCACGAGCTGCTGACCGTATGGCTGAAGGAGCAGACGGGATGGGACGGCGTGGTCGTCACCGACTGGTCGGACATCAACAACCTCTACACCCGTGAACGCGTGGCCAAGGACTTGAAGGAAGCACTCTGCATGGCCATCAATGCGGGCATCGACATGATTATGGAGCCCTACAGCGTGGAGCCCTGCCGACTGCTGAAGGAACTGGTGGAGGAAGGCAAGATTCCCATGAGCCGCATCGACGACGCCGTCAGCCGCATACTCCGCATGAAGCAGCGGCTGGGACTGTACCAGCACCCCACCCAACGGCTGAAGGACTATCCTAAGTTCGGCGGCAAGGAGTTTGCACAACTGGCCCTCGAAGCCGCCGCCGAAAGTTTTATACTATTGAAGAACGAGGGCAACCTGCTGCCCCTTGTTCCGTCTGTTGCGACTCAGTCGCAACAAACCTTGCGCCTCCTGGTCACCGGCCCCAACGCCAACCAGATGCGCTGTCTGAACGGTGGTTGGAGCTACACGTGGCAGGGCCACCGCACCGACGAGTTTGCTCAGCAGTACAACACCATCTACGAGGCACTGTGCAACGAGTACGGCCAGCAGAACGTGGTGCTCTGCCAGGGGGTCACCTACAACGAGCAGGGCAAGTACTGGGAGGAGAACACGCCCGACATCGAGGCTGCCGTGCGCGCCGCTAAGGACGTGGACGTCATCGTGGCCTGCATCGGCGAGAACTCGTACACCGAGACGCCGGGCAACCTGACCGACCTGACGCTGAGCCAGAACCAGCGCAACCTGGTGAAGGCACTCAGCAAGACGGGCAAGCCCATCGTCCTCGTCCTGAACGAGGGACGGCCACGCATCATCAGCGACATCGTGCCCCTGTGCCACGCCGTGGTCGATATCCTGCTGCCCGGCAACTACGGCGGCGACGCACTGGCACAACTGCTCAGCGGCAAGCGCAACTTCTCGGGACGGCTGCCCTACACCTACCCCAGCGAAATCAACTCGCTGGTCAACTACGACTTCAAGAAAAGCGAGGAGGTGGAGACCATGGATGGTGCCTACGACTACAACGCACGCATCACCCAGCAGTGGGGATTCGGCACAGGACTCAGCTACACCACCTTCGAGTATGCCAACCTGCGCGTCAACAAGACCCACTTCACCAAGGACGATGTGCTGAAGGTCACCGTCGATGTCACCAACACGGGACGCACCGCCGGCAAGGAGAGCGTACTCCTCTACAGCAGCGACCTCGTGGCAAGCATGACACCCGACGGCCGCCGCCTCCGACAGTTCGACAAGATAGCCCTGCAGCCCGGCGAGACGCGCACCGTCACCCTGCAGCTGCCCGCCCGCGACCTGGCCTTCGTAGGCTACGACGGCCGCTGGCGCCTAGAGGAAGGCGACTTCCTGTTGACCGTGGGTTCGCTGTCCACACAAGTCACTTGCGACCAGACCTTCGTTTGGGAAGGACTAAAGTAAATGTCTTTTAGTCCGTCACTACGGACTGCCAGTCCGCTCGGGACGGACTGAGAGTTCGCTCACTACGGACTAAAAGTTAGTATGTAGTCGAAAAAAACTCCGAGAGTAACAAAATTACTTTCGGAGTATTTTTATTTCTATTCGGAGTATTTGAAATTACTTCCGGAGAAAAACAATTCTGGCAACTACTCTGTAGGCAACATAACCACACCATGTTGCTTCTTGCCGTCCATCATGATTTTCAAGGGACGATCGAAGCGGACGTGGCGCACAAACTCGGTTTCCTCAACGGCAGGCATACTATCGAGGATGGACTTTTGCAGCACACCATCGCCTGTATAGGTGTTGACGGTGAAGTAACCCACACCGAAGGAGGTGAGGTTCTGGAAGAAGTGGGTGCCCTGCGAGGGATCGACATGATAGTTCTTCAGACCGGCCTCGACAATGACTCGGGCGGCTGAGATGTGGGGCCACTTGACGGGAATGCCCAGCCAGTAGTCGCTGGAACCCCAACGGCCCGGACCTATGAGGATGTAGTTCTTGTCCTCGTCCAGGAAACGGCGGTTGATCTGCTCTATCTGGTCGGCAATGGCGGGATTGTTGGTTGCGGTGAAGTCGTCGCCGGCCTTGACATAGACGACATCGACCACGTCTTCGGAAATGCCGTGACCCAGGGAGTTGTGGGAGCGCAACAGGCACTGCTCGTCAGGAATGGCTGCCAGGTCTTCGTCCAGCACTTGCTTGGAATCGACAATGGGCCGGATCTGCAACAGGTAGAAGTCGCCGGTGACGTTGTTACCCGACCCGTGCAGGTTGCAGGCAAACTCTATCTCCACGGGACGCCGCATCTCTTCCGAGCCATACTTCTGGGCGAGTTGCAGGATTTCGGGCAAGGGGTAGATGCCGTGCTGCAAGACGCCGGAGAAGGAGATGACCTTGCGTCCGCCTTCGTAGATGCCGTCGCGGATAATCTGGTCGTTGGGGTCGTAGGTGGAGGCAATGCCATTGAGCGACTGGTCCTTGTCGGCCTCCTTGACACGGAGATTGAGGATGTTGAAACCGTCGTCCACCTTGAAATCGTCGCCGACATGCGACATGTCGAGGGCATAGAAACGGGTCTGCGTCTCCTTGAGGGCGGTGTCCATCTCGGAGGTCTGCAACACCTGATTGGGATGATAGGGCGAGACACGCAGCGTCTGACCACCATCGACAATATACTTGCCCAAGCCTAAGGCCAGCGATGCAATGCCTTCCTCGGCCAGTTCGTCGCCAATGGGATAGTAGTTGAGCGAACGAAGTACGCCAGAGAACGTGGGATAGAAGCGGGTGCCATACTGCTGGCCCACCACTTCCTGCAGGATGACGGCCATCTTCTCCTGGTCTATCACATTCGACGTGGCGGTCATATAGGCCTTCGAGTCCCTGTAATAGACGGAGGCATAGACGCCCTTAATGGCACAGGCCAGCATACGAAGCATCTCGTACTTGTCGTCCAGATAGGGTATCATATAAGTGCTGTAGATGCCTGCAAAGGGCTGGTAGTGGCTGTCCTCGAGCAGGGAACTGGAGCGCACGGCAATGGGCGACTTGATGGCATCGAAGAAGGTGAAGAAGTCGGCTATCAGCGCGTCGGGCAACTGGGCTCGCATGAAGTGGTGCAGAATATCCTCGTCGGAGGCGTCGCTGAGGGCTATGGCCCACAGGTTATTCTTGTCCATGAACTCGTCGAAGAAGTCGGTACAGAGCACCACGGTCTTGGGAATCTGTACGGTAGCATTCGCGAAGTGGTTGAGCTCAGGATGGCGCTTGATGATGTTGTCAAGGAAGGCAAGGCCACGCCCTTTGCCACCCAGCGAGCCGTCGCCAATGCGGGCAAAGTGGGCATAGCGGTCGAACTTGAGGCGGTCGAAAACGGCAACGACACCAATGTTCTTCATGCGGCGATACTGCACAATGGCGTCGAAGATAATCTGGCGGTGGGCATCGACATCCTGCAACTTATGCCACGTAACGGTTTTCAGGAACTGGGACACGGGGAAGATGGCACGGGCACAGAGCCAGCGGCTCATGTGGTTGCGGCTGATGTGATAGAGCATCGAGTCGCGTGGAATCTTGAAGATGTTGTCCTGCAACTCCTTCAGCGTGGAAACACGGGCTACCTCTTCCTTGGTCGTGGGATCGCGGAAGACAAAGTCGCCAAAGCCCATGTGCTCCTCTATCAACTGGCGCAAATCGACATTCATCTTCTTCGAGTTCTTATCGACAAAATGGAAACGCTCGGCCTCGGCCTTCTCCTTGTTGACAATCTCAGAACTCTGAAGAATGAGGGGCACATACTCGTCGCGACGACGAATCTCGCGCAACAGCTTCAGACCGGCCTCTGGGTCGCCCTCCTCGACATGTGCCAGGCGACCGTTGACGCCCAGCATCGGGAAACGGGTGTCCGAGATGACGCCCAGCACATTGTCGGAATACATCTCATACCAATGGATGGCTTCCTCGTAGGTGGTGGCCAGCACTACCTTGGGGCGACCACGCTTACGCTGGGCAGCAGCATGGGGGTTCAGGGCCTCGGTAGAGAAATTCTTGGACTGCTGCAGTATATAATTATAAAGGTTAGGGAGCACGGAGGAATAAAAACGGATGTTATCCTCTACCAACAGTATCATCTGTACCCCAGCCTCCTTGATGTCGTGCTCAATGTTCATCTGGTCCTCTATCAGCTTGATGATGGAGAGTATCAGGTTGGTGTTGCCCAACCAACAGAACACGAAGTCGAAGATGGTCATGTCCTCATGCTCTATACGCTTGGAGATGCCATGCGAGAAGGGAGTAAGTACCACACAGGGAATGTGGGGTGCCATGTGCTTGACATCGCGGGCAACGGCAAAGGCATCGTTGTCAGCATTACCTGGCATGCAGATGACCAGGTCGATATCGGTGGTCTTCAGCACGTTGCTGGCTTCCTCGGTGGTGCTGACCTGCGTGAACGTGGGCGGATAACGCATACCCAACTCCATATACTCGTCGAAAATCTTCTCATCGACACGACCATCGTCCTCCAACATGAAGGCATCGTAGGGATTGGCTACTATCAACACATTGAATATTCGACGTGTCATCAGATTGACAAACGACACATCCTTCAGAAAGAAATTGTTGAACTCTTGGGGGATATTTGCGCTCATAAAACAACGTATTATTGTCGCAAAGGTACAAATTTTTTCGATAATTCATGTCAAAATGTAAGGTTATTGAATTTTTTTTGTAACTTTGTCGCATCAAATACAGGATACGGTGAGGCATACGGGTTTAACAAAATGTAACCTTTCCGATAAAATAATTACGGAAATCCTTTGCCGTTTGAAAGAAATAACCTAATTTTGTAGTGTCTTAATGACACAATGACATTTTAGAACTATAAATTGCAATACTATGAACGTTGAAAAAATCATGCAGGGCCTGCAACAGAAGCACGCAGGCGAGGCAGAATTCCTGCAAGCTGTCAAGGAAGTGTTAGTCTCAATCGAGGATGTTTATAACCAGCATCCGGAGTTTGAAAAGGCTAAAATCATTGAGCGACTGGTGGAGCCTGAACGAATCACCACTTTCCGCGTTCCCTGGGTGGACGACAAGGGGGAGGTTCAGGTAAACATCGGTTACCGCGTACAGTTTAACTCAGCCATTGGTCCCTACAAGGGCGGACTGCGCTTCCACCCGTCTGTGAACCTCAGCATCCTGAAGTTCCTCGGATTTGAACAAACTTTCAAGAATGCACTGACCACACTGCCTATGGGTGGTGGTAAAGGTGGTTCCGACTTTGCACCACGTGGCAAGAGCGATGCTGAAATCATGCGATTCTGTCAGTCGTTCATGACTGAACTCTATAAGATTATCGGTCCGGACATGGACGTTCCGGCTGGTGACATTGGTGTTGGTGGACGAGAAATCGGCTATCTGTTTGGACAGTACAAGAGACTGACAAGCCAGTTCCACGGCGCAACACTGACGGGTAAAGGACTGGAATGGGGTGGCTCCATCCTACGTCCAGAGGCTACTGGTTACGGCGCTCTCTACTTCGTACACCACATGATGGAGACCCATGGACTGGACATCAAGGGCAAGACGGTTGCACTGTCGGGATTCGGCAATGTGGCTTGGGGTGCTGCCAAGAAAGCTACCGAACTGGGAGCGAAGGTTATCACCATCAGCGGACCTGACGGCTACATCTACGACCCGGAGGGACTGGACGACGAGAAGATTGAATACATGCTGGAACTGCGTGCCAGTGGCAACGACATCTGTCAGCCATACGAGGAGGAATTCCCCGGATCGAAGTTCTTCGCAGGCAAGAAGCCTTGGGAACAGAAAGCTGACATCTATCTGCCATGTGCTACACAGAACGAGCTGAACGGCAATGATGCCGACATGATATTAGCCCAGAAGCCACTGTGCGTAGCTGAGGTCAGCAACATGGGTTGCACGGCTGAAGCTGTAGATAAATTCCTCGCTGCTGGTCAGTTGTTCGCTCCTGGCAAGGCTGTCAATGCAGGCGGCGTGGCTACCAGCGGTCTGGAAATGACCCAGAACTCAATGCGTATGTCATGGACTGCCGAGGAAGTTGACCAGCGCCTGCACCAGATTATGTCTGGCATACACGAGCAGTGTGTGAAGTACGGCAAGCAGCCTGACGGCTATGTTAATTATGTGAAAGGTGCCAATGTGGCTGGCTTCATGAAAGTTGCCAAAGCCATGCTAGCCCAGGGCATCGTATAACGAATCAGAATGTTATATCGACTAAAAATAGCGCTTCTAGCGACATTCGCCACATTAGGCTTTACCCCGTTGCACGCCCAAAATGTGCAACGAGGTAAAGCTACGTTTTATTCCAAGAAAGCCACTGGCTCACGAACAGCCAATGGCGAACGATTACATCATGACAGTCTGACTTGTGCACACCGCACCTACCCCTTTGGTACCATGCTGAGAGTATATAACCCTGTCAATGGACGAAGTGTGATAGTTAGGGTGACCGATCGCGGTCCTTTTATTCGCGGACGTATCATTGACTTGTCATGGCGGGCAGCGAAAGAGTTGGATATTATCACAGCTGGAGTAGCAATGGTTATAGTCCATAAGCTCGACACATTTGTCGTTCCCTTCCAGCCTACCAACCAAATTGAACTTCCAGAACTGGAACTGGAAACTAACGATGGTGCGCCAGCTCTTGTCCCGTTCTGGAAGGAGATGAAAGAAGCCCAACTAAAAGCTCAGAAAGCAGCAGAGAATGCCAAGAAAGCAGCGGGGAATGCCAAGAAACCTGCGGAGAATGCAAAAAAGCCCGCAGAGAATGCCAAGAAGCGGAAGGCTAACGTCTCCGAGTCTGGAGAGAAAACTCCTTGAACTGCGATGTTATTTCCTTATTTCCCTGAGCTACTCCTACACGAATAACGGCTACACCGTCTTTTAGCTTCTTGCCAGCCAGCACTGTTGCAGTATAGCGAACCCCCGAATTCGGAGCTATACTCTCTATATGAAGGTTGGGTGAGATGTGAATATGCTTGTTGCCTGACACATCGAACACCGTAGGCTGGACATCGTATAAGGCGATAGAAGAGCGGTTCATAATCTCAAAGGTGATACGACATTCCTCACCAGCTTTGATCACTCCATCATGGTCTGCATCAATAAAGCGAGCATTACGGATTTCGATTAAAGAATTATACTTGATGCTATAACCAGGCTCTGCAGGATGTGTGGTCGGATCATAGGTATGAGGAACAGCTGCTGTATATCCTCCCTTACCATCACGAGGTCCTGCACCATCAAAACTGATACGGTCGTCGCCACTGTTGGAGGCATCAAAACCACTATCATCGCTATAACCACTTTGCTGACGGTATGGTCGGTCATCATAGTCATACGAACGCTGGTTGCGTCGTTGTGCACGTTGCTGCTGGTACTCCTCATATCTCTCCTGTTCCTTTTGATCAGCGGCAGCACCAATAGCCGCACCAACAACAGCACCGCCAGCCATACCGACTATAGTGCCTATATCATGTCCACGCCACCCACCAGAGATACCTCCAATGGCCGACCCTAAGATAGAACCGAAAGCAGCACCTGTTGCGGCTCCTTCACCTGTATAAGTGCCACAACTACTCATCAATAGTCCACTAATGATCCATGTCAACATACTTTTCTTCATAACGCAATCTGTTTAATGTTTCACGGTGCAAAGATAAGCAATATCCTTTATACGTCAAGAGGATTTTCCCGAAATTGTAGAAGGGAAATCCCTATCATTTGGCAGACATGATCGCTATTATAAAAAAAGTAGGGCATCGCTTTTGGCAACACCCTACGTTATAAAGCTTTTCAATCGAAATATTACTCAGCCTTAGCTTCCTCAGCAGCAGCTTCAGCCTTAGCCTCCTCAGCAACCTCAGCCTTAGGAGCCTCCTCAACGGGAGCCTCAGCAGCCTCGGCCTTAGGAGCAGCAGACTTACGTGAACGACGAGTCTTCTTAGCCTCTGCCTTGGGAGACTTGAGCATGTTCTCATCAAAGTCAACAAGCTCGATGAAAGCGATGTCAGCAGCGTCGCCCTGACGGCTACCCAGCTTGATGATACGGGTGTAACCACCGGGGCGGTCACCTACCTTCTGGGCTACAGCACCGAAGAGCTCCTTCAGAGCCTCTTTGTTCTGCAGATAGCTGAATACTACACGACGGCTGTTTGTGCTGTCGTCCTTAGAGCGCGTGATGAGCGGCTCAACATATTTCTTAAGTGCCTTTGCCTTGGCGAGAGTCGTAGTGATTCTTTTGTGCATGATCAGTGAGATGGCCATGTTGGCAAGCATAGCACGACGATGATCAGCAGTACGGCTCAAATGATTGAATTTCTTTCCGTGTCTCATTTTTCGTTTTTTCTTTAAGAGGACCTAGGATCGCGCCTTCTTCAGGTCGTTTTACTCCTTGTCCAGTTTATACTTTGAAATATCGGTTCCAAACGACAGATTCAGACTCTCGAGCAAATCATCAAGCTCAGTGAGCGATTTCTTACCGAAGTTGCGGAACTTCAGGAGGTCGGTCTTGTTGTACTGTACGAGATCACCAAGGGTCTCTACATCAGCAGCCTTCAGACAGTTCAGTGCACGAACAGAGAGGTTCATGTCAACCAACTTAGTCTTCAGCAACTGACGCATGTGCAGTACTTCCTCATCGAACTCCTGATTGCTTTCAGTATCATTGTTCTCCAACGTGATCTTCTCATCTGAGAAGAGCATGAAATGATAAATCAAGATCTTAGCAGCTTCCTTCAGAGCATCCTTCGGGTGTATGGAACCATCCGTTGTTACTTCCAGCACCAGCTTATCGTAGTCAGTTTTCTGCTCAACACGATAAGGCTCCACGCTGTATTTAACGTTGCGGATTGGAGTGTAGATTGAGTCTATAGCTATTACATTGACATCGGTGCAGAACTCGCGATTCTCATCAGCGGGCACATAACCACGTCCTTTGTTAATAGTAAGATCAATCTGCATCGAAGCTTTGGAATCTAAATGACAAATCACCAATTCGGGATTTAACACTTCAAATCCAGTCAGATACTTGCCTATATCACCGGCTTTAAACTCGGTAGAATTCTCGACAGTGATGGAGACTTTCTCGTTCTCGAATTCTTCCACTACTTGCTTGAACCTAACTTGCTTCAGGTTCAAGATAATGTTGGTCACGTCTTCCTTTACACCAGGTACTGATGAGAACTCATGCTCAACACCTGCAATGCGAATGGTGTTGATGGCATAGCCCTCGAGCGATGAAAGAAGAATGCGGCGCAGGGCATTACCGATGGTAACGCCGAAGCCAGGCTCCAAAGGACGGAATTCAAACTTGCCGACCTTGTCAGAAGCCTCCAACATTACGACTTTATCAGGTTTTTGAAATGCTAATATCGCCATTAATTTAAATGATTTTAGTTCTTAGAGTACAACTCAACGATTGACTGTTCCTTAATGTTCTCGGGGATGTCGGCGCGCTCCGGCATATGCAGGAACTTACCGCTCTTTGTCTGCTCATCCCACTCAATCCAGGGATACTTGCTGTGGTTGAAACCAGCAAGAGCAGCTTCGATAACCTCAAGAGACTTAGCCTTCTCACGAACACCAACAATCATGCCAGGCTTAACCTGGAATGAAGGAATGTTGACAACATTGCCATCAACAACAATGTGCTTGTGGCTTACCAACTGACGAGCAGCAGCACGTGTAGGTGCAAGACCCAAACGGAATACTACGTTGTCAAGACGGCTCTCAAGCAACTGGAGCAGCACCTCACCGGTGATACCCTCAGCCTTTGCTGCCTTCTCAAAAAGGTTACGGAACTGGCGCTCGAGCACACCATAGGTGTACTTGGCCTTCTGCTTCTCTGCCAACATGACAGCATACTCCGACTGCTTGCGGCGACGGTTATTGCCATGCTGTCCAGGAGGGAAGTTTCTCCTAGACAAAACTTTGTCCGGGCCGAAGATGGCTTCTCCAAATCGGCGGGCAATTTTTGATTTCGG
>LXOW01437163.1_pt1 | contig 12095 bp, 16 predicted proteins | sample 1368591 | NCBI WGS metagenome assembly LXOW01 (sample SAMN04884650, study PRJNA319009) | bovine gut metagenome | isolation source: Cow rumen | host: Bos taurus | place: Italy: Legnaro (PD) | collected 2014-07-09
TTATTGTCCACTCCTACATCGTACTGCATCGGGAAGAGCATGTTCAGACGCGGTTTGTCCTTTCCTGTGTTGAATGGCCCACTGTGAACGTGGCCAAACAACTGCCAGATATCTTTATATGCTCCCCCATAACAGAGAAACGGATTGTGGTTCAGATAAATCTTCTGCTTGCCCACCTCTATGAACATCTGCATAGCGACATGCTCAAATCGACTGACAAATCCCTGCCGGATATTCTTCAGGTCGTGATTGCCGAGTATCAGGTAGATTTTACCGTTAAGCCGATCTAATACCTTTGTCCATTCGGCAGCACCGCCCAGGCAGAAATCACCTAAGTGGAATACCGTATCATCGGCTCCTATGATGCTGTTCCAGTTCGCTATCAAGGTCTCATTCATCTGCTCTACATCCTTGAAAGGACGATTGCAGAAGCCTATGATATTCGCATGGTTGAAATGCGTATCGGATGTAAAGAACGTATGTTCTGCATTAAACTTGAAATTCATTGTTTCTTTCTTCTTTTAACCTCTCCACACCCACTAGGAGTGCGGAGAGACGGAAATTTACATTATTCTATGATATAAGCCTGACTCATGTAGACCTGTTTAACAAGGGCAGTACAGAACTTGTTGAGTTCCTTGTTCAAAAGCTTCTGCTCGCTCTTTTCAAGTGCAGTATACAAATTGCCATGCTCCTTGAGGAAGTCTTCGAGCACATCCTTGGAGAACAACCCCATCACCTTGCCGAAGTCCTTGGGGAAATGCACTTCACCGATATGGCTCACCACGTTTGCCAGACGGTTCTCGGTGACGTAGGTTTCACCCTCGACAATCAGGGCCTTCAATTCATCACTATAAGGCACTGGCTCGACAAAGAGTTTGGTACGGCGCTTGGCGCTCTTCCGCTCTGCGAACCGCTCGTTCTTACTCTTGATAAGCACTCGAGAGCCGTTCCTCAGATACATTGGAGTGACAGGACGGATAACGATACCCTCGCAGATGTTGTCCTCGATAGCTGGCAGGCCTAACCATTCAGCAATCTTGCTCTGGAAAGCGTTGGGCTGCTTCAGGCACTCAGTCAAAGTCCCTCTGAAGAGAGTCTTGGCATAAAAGAAACTATAGGTCTCGAAGAGCTCGTTGACTTCATCAACAGGGAGGAATCTTCCACCCTCCTCAGTGAAGAGGTAGATGTCGAAGCCATAAAACTCATGGTCAGGAGTATAACAGACACCTCTTTGGATTAGGCCGACTTTCTGCCTTGCCTTGACACCATCATGAGGATACAGACCACCAAACATCTCGCCGAACACGGAGATGTGAGTTACCTCTGGATACTTAGCCTTGATGCCACCGAATAGCTTCAGCACTCTGTCCCGGTATCTTTCGAGCAACTCAGGATAGTCATAGAACTGCTCTCCGTCCTCCAGCATTGACGTACGCTTGGCGAACCTCACGGTCTCACCATCGCAGAGGAAGCTGGTGTTGGCACCATGTACCTTCTCCTGCACCACATATTCCAAATCCTGTGGCATCTCTGCCACTACGTGCTCCATGAACTCACGGCTAAAGGAGTTTTCGATAGAGCTGTACTTCTTGAATTCTAACATTTTCTTTTTCTTCTTTTGTGCGCATCGCTGCGCGGTTAATACTTTTTTTGTTGTTTAGGTTGTGCCCAGCTGCTAAGGCCGTGGAGAAGTACGGATAATGGACACACAGATAACGAAAAACCGTTGGAAAGTTTGGTAAGCTCTTTCCAACGGTCTCGTTATCNNTTCGTGTACCAGTCACGTGCTGCAATACTCATCGAGTTTGTCGTATGAACATAGCAGAAGCCTCCAAAGCTTTCTTTGCCCTGGAGTGGTAACAGTGTTGATATGTTCATTCTTTGTTGCAGCATTGCTCTTAATTTACATAAATTTGAAAAACGGCGGCAAAATTATACATATTTTCACAAACCACCAAACTTTTTCGTATCTTTTTTGCATTTTCAGTCAATATTTCCCTTCTTTCTATTTGCTATCTCACGAATTCTTTGTAATTTTGCACCCGAAAGCATCAAGAGCAGTAGCCTTTTGAGGTTAACTCGCCAACCGAGTTTTGGAAACCACGGTGGTCAGTACGATGCGGAAGCAATATTATTCACTTCAAAAAATTCCAAGTTATGCAACAGCACATTTATTACATCAAGTTTGCTCTGCGCTTCGCAGACATGCAGATTCCCGAGTTAGTAACAGTATTCAATGCCCAAGTGCAAAGCCGAGGCTGGTCCAGTATGCGAGCCTACCACGACCAAGCACTCATCGACGAATTCCAACGTCGCGGCATCGATACAGCAGCCGTAGCAGGCAGAAAGACCATATCGTTTGCCCATCCTGTCAGGTACGACCAATTTACAAATAGGTTAGTACCGATAAGTTGACATGTCTATTGTTACCATTACCCTGCGTCTGCTCTTGTAGGAAATGGTAACTCAGTCCCACCCCTCTTCATCGTTATTCTCCATATAGCGGCTCATGCCGTTATCATCCATGTCTTCCTCAGATGCAGGGTCGAAACCTCGCATATTGTCGTAATCGCGACTTTTTTGAGAGTGAGACGAGGATGATGGGACGTGAGTAGATTGAGCCTCTGTATTATTCATTCTATCTTTTACAACTTCTATATTGTCCGTATCATGATGCTTATACGTCTCCTCAACATTCTTTTCCACCACAATGGTCGAATACTCCTGCTTGGTCCTATTTCCACACGAAAACAAGGATAGCAACAAAGTAATCAGTCCCAAGGCCTTTCTCATCGCAAACCCTCACTTACGTTTCAATACCTCATATAAATATGGTAAATCATCGACTTCAACTGTGTCTCCACTTGTTGTTTTGACTACAAGTTTCTTCATACCTTTGGAATCTTTTCTAACTCTCACAATTTCTCCTTTATGTTGAGACGGGAATAATCTGACAATATATCCAATCCTTTTGTCTTCTTTAAAATCGGTATCTTTTTTAGCTTGAGAAGTACCACTATCACCTTCATTCACGACTAAAGGCGTGTCTAATATGTAACCATTATCCGATAAAGTGACATTAAAAAGTTTCTTTGCAACTTTGAGAAACTTATCAAAGTCGTCGCCCCACTGGCTGTGAACAACAACTTTCATCCCGTTAGACAAATGAATAATTTCATCATCCTTTAAAAAGAAATAATTACGCGTCCTAGGGTTAAGTGAACATTTTTGATGGTACCAGGTGCATCGAACAGCACAAAGCCTTCCTGCGACAGTGCATTCTCCATCAGCATCTGCATCGTCTTGGGGTCGCTGACCTCAAACGATTGGATGCTATACGGTTCATCTTCCCCAAAGGTCTGCTTGTCCTGCTCACGTTGCAGGGTAGCGGACTGTTGGAGGTCGGTGTCAATAATGCAGACATTTTTCTTCCAATACGCCAGATAGTCTGCCAGAAGGATGCAGAGTGTGGATTTACCCACTCCGCCCTTCTGATTGGCGAAAACAATGATTTTGTTCTTCTTAGATTTCATGATTCTACTATTTTACGATTACCCTTAAATCCGCAACCTAAAAATTGGAAGGCTTCGAAGTCAGCTGACCATGACTAACAGCCAGCCTACACAGTGGAATGTTAAAATGTTTAACAACCCAAAGGCGGTCTCTCATGACTTCCCCTTTCCCCAAAATCGATTTGGCGGCATTTTCAACCCTCGAAGGTGTTTTTCCTATCCGTAGTCGGCGAAAAGTGCCTGGTAGGCCTCTGTGTTGCATGTATAGAGCGTCAGGATGTCCCTCCGTCCGCCCCTCGTCCACCTGGCCACGACGTTGATGACCTTTGCCGTGAAGACCTTCATCCTCGTGGTGCACCAGATGCCGAATGCCCGCAGCACGTCTTTCATCAGCAGCAGGCGGTAGAAATTGCGCAGCATGGCCGTGAGCAGCAGGAACACGGTGTTCTCCCTGAGCAGCCCCTTGGGCAGGTAGTGCCACCCGAAGTCGTTGTCCATCTGGTCGAAGACCTTCTCCTTCGCCCCGCGCTGGTTGTAGAAGTCAATGACCTCCTCCTCGGTCATGTCCCACTCGTTGGTCAGTATGGCCCGGTACACGTACACGTCATCGCCGCCCTCCTCGAAGCAGTCGAGCTGTGCGCCGACGCCCTTGTGCTGACGCTGGACGACGAGGCGGCAGCCCTTGATCTCCCCGTCGAACCCGTCGAAGGGCAGCGACGTTACCTCTATCTGCTGGCAGTTCATCTCCACCTTACGCCACTGGAGGCCGGAATCCTGCAGCTTCCCGCGCAGTGCCTTGGTCATCTCGGCGCGGACGAATATCCTCTGGCTGTGATCCATCAGCAGGCGGATTACATCCTTGCAGTAGGAGCCGCAGTCTACGCGTGCATAGCGGATGCGGACACCCTGCTCGATGATGTTCAGCAGGATGCGCATCAGCGTGTCCTGCTGGTGGAACTTCACCGTGGCATTGCCATCGCGGTTCTCTATGCCGGCGATGATGTCGAGGTTCTCCCTGAGGCTCGTAAGCACGGCGCAGGCGGGGCTGTAGCCGTCATGCCCCTTGTAGGTGGGCAGGGCATCCCACGTCTCGGAGGCCAGGAACTCATGGTCGAAGTCGAAGTCGTACTCCTCGCCGGGACGAAGCATCCCGCTCATGACGGCGGCATACACCAGAAGGCCGTTCAGGCGCTCCGCCGTGTTGAAGCGGTACTGCTTGCCGCTGTCAGCCGCATAGACGGTGTCCTCCACGGACAACTCAGTCAGTGCACGGAGTACAGTGTCCGGGCTGCAGATGCGCAGGCCGGGCTTCTGCTCAATCATGTCGTGCACACGATTAGATGTCCTCAGTGCGGTCGCCGCCACATAGGAAGTTGCATAGCATGGCAAGGGAAATCTCGCTGTACTGGTAGCCTATCAGCTTGCTGCGAAAACCAAGATAGCCGTCTATGATGGGCGCCATCTTCAAAAGAAATTCACAAATCACAAAATAAATACCGCCATAGGGCATGTATTTCTCATTTTTTATTTGTACTTTTGCAGCCATATTGTCAGTTTCACATTTTTGTTTATTTGCACGCACAAAGATAAGTGAAAAATCTGACATACGCAAGTGTCTGCTATATTTTCATATTCAGGCACTTGCAATTTGAATGAAATTTTTAACTGCGGATATTAGGGTAATAGTGATATGAGTCTGCTCTGGGCGCACCCGGATTTTTCGTTTCTTTAGCTTCATTCGTTGACTTCGTCTTCGTCCGTCACGACTCGGCCATCCAAGCAAGTTTGGCGACACTCTTCTGAAAGGCTACGGGTAGGCGACCAATGGTCGGGATTCTGTCCGAATCTTCCTGTATAAGCCATTTTACTTTACTATTTCCTCAATGGGTTTACGATTCTTTTCTTTTGGTTGGTCATCAGCATAGCCCAGGGGAATGATAACGGCAGGTTCTTCATTCTCAGGCAGGGCAAACGACTCTTTACACAAGGCAGCATCAAAGTTGCAAACCCAGCAAGTAGCCAAGCCTTGTTCCGTAGCGGCCAAGCAAAGATGTTCCACGGCAATGGCAATGTCGATGTCCCCATGATGTTTGCCGTCTGCCCTTACCCATTCTTCATCATGCAGCACCGAAGCAATGATATACATGGGAGCCGTCTTAAACCAGTCCCGATTATAGCACTGTTGCAGTTTTGCCTTATCGCCCTCGTTAGTGATAATGCGGAATCTCCAAGGCTGTTTGTTGACTGCTGAAGGCGCATAGCGTACACACTCCAGAATATAGTCAAGTTCCTCTTTCTCCACGTTGAGAGCCTTGTATGCCCTGCAACTGTATCTGTTTTTTACAAGTTCCAAAAAGTCCATATTATTCTCCAATTATCGTTATTACTAGTTCTCTTGCTCCACCATAATTCCTGTACTCACAGAAGTAGATGCCCTGCCAGGTTCTTCGACGAGCGAAGCGGCAAGCCGATTACCCATATTCAAGTGTCCGTTAGTAATGGGGATAGTCAGACTTACACCACTAAGAGTAGACTTTGCATGAGCTGGCATATCATCAGCCCCCTCCAACGTATGTTCATATTCTGGACGGTTCTCTGGGATAAGACGAAGGTGAGCACCATTCGTCCGGTTGAATATGGTTTCCATGTCTACCCGAACATCGGGGTCTGCATTCTCATTGATGCTCATTCCGCAACTCGTATGCTTGCAGAATATGTTGATGATACCAGTCTTAGGCAACTTGGGCAACTGACGTATTATCTCGCTAGTCACCAAATGGAAGCCTCTTGACTTGGGATGTAGGGTTATCTCTAATTGTTCTATCATAAACATTCCTAAATGTGAGTGCAAAATTACGAAAAAGTGAGCAAAAATGAGTACCTTTGTCAGTTGTTTTAATAGTATTTAGCGATATGCCGTACATCAGAATTAAAGCCTATCCCAAAGATCAGGCAACAAAAGAGAAAGTAGTAGAGGCCATCAACAAGGCTTTTGTGGATAATTGGGGCTGCTCTCCACAGGCAATTAGCATATCCATCGAGGAGGTTGCTCCAGAAGATTGGGTAGAGAAGGTTGAAAAGGCAGAGATAGAANNCCTGCAATTCTGGTTTCGAGCGTCAATATGCTTCTGAGGGATGAAGAGTTTGACAACCTCGAATCACTTTGCTATGCCTTCAGCAGAGAACCAAAAGAGATAAAAGACTATCTGTTGAAATACGGCTTCGTATGGAGTGAGCATCAAAAACAGTTCAGGCCTATAGGCTACGACGCATGATAACGAAAGACATCATAGAGACCGCATATAGCTTTCTGCATCAGAAGCGGCGCTCGACCTTTGGTCGCTTGCTACCAACGGGACGCAAGAACGTCTATATTCATTCTTCTCTCGACTGGCAGAAGGATGACATTGAATATGCTATTTCGTCTTTTGTAGATGACATGAGCCAGGAACTGTATGAAGCCTTATCCAATGGTAGATCCGACTTTCTCAGAGACCACAAGAGGTTTGAGGAAGATATAACAGTAGCAGTTGGACAATTAGAAAAAAAGCTATAATGGAACAATTTGAAGATATAATACGCCAGGACTTGCACCAGTTCCTCCTTTCGATGAAGGAGGTTGATGAAAGGCTACGGGTAGGCGAGCATAGCTCGGGAATGTGGTTGCCGGAATGTCCTGATGTCGAAGAGAAGTGGGAAGCAATAGCCAAAGCCTACATTCCCGACGGCATCAAGGAGTTCAACGACTATCCCACCGCTTCACTTGGTTGGATGATGTATATTGGTATGGCCGTCGCTAAATACTGGGATGCAGAATGGGAAATCTACTCAAAGATAGATGACCTCTATGCCTATATGCGTGATAAGCGAGGATATGACAGCATGGATGAATATATCCGTGAAGAAGTACTGTTGCTCAGAGGCATTGACTATACTGTATTGGAGAAACTGACAGGTGAATGCTCTTCCCGTGTCTATAACCTCCTGCGTCACCAAAGCATAGAACCAGGAACAAAAGAAGCTTTCAATGCCTATGTTTCCTGTCTGCATCTGCTCTACCTGTTTGGAACTGCCATGCAACTGAATAGGATGGGCTATCACATGACAAAGATGAATTAATGATGAACAAATCGCATATATTCGGCTATCTCCTGGGACTTGTCATCTTCGTCATCGGGATTCCAGCCTTGATGTGGTTGGTGTCAGGTCGCGCATGGCCATACGTTCCTGATTCTGTTGTGTTATGCGTTATCGGGGTGCTGTTTGCAGGATGTGGACTGGCACTGAGCATCTACAGCATCATCTATATGCGTATCGTCGGAAAGGGAAACCCATTCGATGCTTACGCCCATGAGTTCGCACCTCGCACAATGAATCTGATGACGGGTGGCCCATATAGCCTGTGCCGGAATCCTATGCTAGTTGGCATCTACCTATACGATGCAGGAATCCTTGTCTGGCTTTGGTCAGTCCTGCCACTGTTTATCTTCCTTGTTGAAGTAATCCTTCTGACACTACAAGTTAAGAGTGAGGAAAAGCGATTGGAGAAAGACTTTGGGCAAGACTATCTTGAATATAAGAAACGAGTTGGTAGATATTTCACATTATGAAAAGAATACTATTTCTTCACGGATTCTTTGCCAGCGGTCAGTGCATACCGGCTGTGGCATTGCGCGAGGCTTTCGAGGGCCGTGCAGAGGTTATTACGCCTGATTTACCAATGCATCCGAAAGAGGCAGTCAGTTTTATTTGTGGACTGATTGATTGTGAGAAACCAGACCTCTTGATTGGCAATAGTTGTGGTTCCTTCTATGCTCAGATGGTGGCTACTGTTGTGGGGGCTCCTGCTTTACTCGGCAATCCTCACTTCCAGATGACGGAGTTTCTGAAACAGCGTATAGGTGAGCATCAATACAAGTCACCTCGAAAGAACGGCAAGCAGAACTTTGTCATTGATGAAACCTTGATTGAAGAGTTTGCAGAAATGGAGGCTATTCAATTCAACAACTGCAATCCCGACTTCAAAGACCGAATTTGGGGATTGTTCGGCGAAAAAGACACGTTGGCACACTTTGAACAAACCTTCTTGAAGCATTACAACAAGTCATTCCATTTCCCTGGAGGTCACACTCCGACAGCAGATGAAGTCCGTAACTGGTATGTACCTCTGGCTGAGAAACTGCTAAAAACCCATTTGGAAAGTAAATGAAAGAAGTGAGCCTCCTACATATCATCCTAATCTACCTCGCTGTCATCAACGTGGTCACTTTCTTTATGTACGGTGTTGACAAATGGAAGGCCCGAAAGTCTAAATGGCGTATCAGAGAGACAGCACTACTTGGATTGGCTGTACTTGGTGGCAGTATTGGAGCTTGGTTAGGAATGATAGTCTGGCACCACAAGACCCAACACAAAAAGTTCAAATATGGCATACCTGCCATCATCATCGTTCAACTCGCAATAATAGGCTATTTCCTCTACAGATGAACATACGGTTGATCATATTCGACTTTGACGGAACGCTTGGTGACACCAGACGGAATATCGTTACAACCATGCAGATGACTATAGCAGAGTTAGGACTACCAAGCCGTAGCGATGCTGAATGCGTCTCTACTATTGGCCTTCCTTTATATGGTTGCTTTGAAGCGTTATACCCTGATACGGACAAAGAGATTATTCAGCAATGTACTGACACCTATAGACGAGTATTTCAGGAGAATTTGCAGACAATCAAACCTCAGACATTCCCCAAAGTAATAGAAACCCTGTCTGAATTGAATGAACAAGAATTGATGCTTGCAATAGCTTCGTCTCGTTCTCATGCTTCCTTAGTAGAGCTGACGCAAGACTTAGGCATTTCAGACGTTATTTCCTATCTGATAGGGGCTGATGATGTGGAAAAAGCAAAGCCCAATCCCGAACCAGTGTTGAATGTACTCGCAGCTTTGGGATATGAAGCCAGTGAGACGTTAGTAGTTGGTGATATGAACGTAGATATTCTGATGGGTGTTAATGCTGGAGCCAAGACATGTGGCGTAACTTACGGGAACGGAACAAAAAAGGAACTTGAAGAAGCTGGAGCTGATTATATAATTGACAGTATAGATAAACTAATAGGAATCGTAGAGAAGAATGAACAGTAAGATGGATCCGATGGGAAGAGCGATTGACGACTACCATAAGACCAAGAAGGCAAGCAAGCTCAGAGTATTCTCCCCAATGTTTGAGGAGGATGAGATACCCTTGACTACTCTCTTCCGCAGTTAGAAGTCTACCTTTGGGCTTATCGTGTTCAAGTCCAAGGCAGACCTTGACCCGCTTGATGTCTATCTGGCCTATGCCCAAAGATGGGAAATCGAGAAGATGTTCTACCTCTACAAGAACATCATAGACCGTGACACAGTGAATGTACATAACGACTATAGGACTTATTCCACTGAGTTCATCAACTTCCTGAGCGTAATCATAACAACAAGAGTCAAGAGCGAGATTGCAAAGAAAGAGATAAACAAGAACCATTCCTACAAGCAGGTGTTCAAGTACCTCTCAAAATACAAGAAAGTACGGTTCAAGGAAGGTGGAGATTGGTTGGACATCACAATGCTCAAGTACATTGAGGATGTCATCCAGAAACTGGATGTATAGGGTCTATAATAGGCGATTCTTTAGTTATATACGTTTAATTGGGTGCAAAGATACACATTTTCTTCGGAAGTTGCACCCAATTTGCACCCAAGAACGTCAATAGGACCCGAGGCTATCGCAGCCTCGAGTCCCCTGCAAACTTGAACTCACGTTCGAGTTTGATTGCGCTCGGCAGAACTCAAGCAAACTTGGTTTTGCTCTCGCTTCTTGCAAACTTCAAACAACCAAAAATGATTGTTTGATTGAAGTCTGATGGCGGATAGCCAAGAGACTAACTTTTTATCTTATGAATAGCAACTCACGATATTTCGGCAGCGGCCAAAGGGCATCATCGACGATGAGTTCCAGCTTGTCTATCTGATAACGTATCTCATCGAGCTTCGGCTCCACCTTGTCGTGGTAGGCGATGGCCTTGTCGTGTTCGTCCTCAATCTTGTTGGCCAGCTTGCGGGCATTGACAAGTTCTTCGACACCCTTTTCGATGGCTGAGGTGCGCTCGGCAATCTCTTCGATAATCTTTATGTTACGTCCGTTCAGCTTTTCAGCTTTGTCAATGGGGAAGATGGTCGAGATGTTCTCCACGTTCGACAGTAGTGCCGTCTGATAGCTTGTGGCCACTGGAATGATATGGTTCATTGATAGGTCGCCCAATACGCGAGCCTCAATCTGAATTTTCTTGGTATAGGTCTCCCACTTCACCTCGTTACGAGCCTCGAGTTCCTTCTTGGTCATCACGCCCAGACTCTCGAACATGTCGATGCTCTCCTTGTCGAGGTAGCGCTCGAAGATCTTCGGACAGCTCTTCTCAACGTCCAAACCGCGCTTCTCGGCTTCGAGAACCCACTCGTCGCTGTAGCCGTTGCCATCGAAACGGATGGGCTTACAGGTCTTGATATCCTCACGCAGCACGTCGATGATAGCATGGAACTTAGCGCTGTGCTCAGTACCAGCCAGCTTCTTCTCGAACTCAGGAATCTTAGCATCTACACGCTTCTTGAAGTCAACCAGAGCCTCAGCAACGGCACTGTTCAGGGCAATCATAGCGCTGGCGCAGTTAGCCTCAGAACCTACAGCACGGAACTCGAAACGGTTACCAGTGAAGGCGAATGGAGAGGTACGGTTACGATCGGTATTATCAATCAGAAGCTCAGGAATTTCAGGGATATCCATCTTCAGGCCCTGCTTGCCAGCCATAGCCAGGAAGTCCTTATCGGCAGTCTCGATGTGGTCGAGCAACTCGCTAACCTGCTTGCCAAGGAATGAAGAAACGATTGCTGGGGGAGCCTCGTTAGCGCCCAGACGGTGAGCGTTGGTAGCACTCATGATAGAAGCCTTGAGCAATCCATTGTGCTTGTAAACACCCATCAGTGTCTCAACGATGAAGGTAGCAAAGCGCAGGTTGGCCTCAGGAGTCTTGCCAGGAGCGTGCAGCAGGATGCCGTTGTCAGTTGAGAGTGACCAGTTGTTGTGCTTACCAGAACCGTTGATGCCAGCGAATGGCTTCTCATGCAGCAGCACGCGGAATCCGTGCTTACGAGCCACCTTCTTCATCAATGACATCAGCATCATGTTATGGTCGACAGCCAGGTTGGTCTCCTCGAAGATAGGAGCCAGCTCAAACTGGTTAGGAGCCACCTCATTGTGACGTGTCTTACAAGGAACACCCAGCTCAAGAGCCTGGATCTCCAGGTCGCGCATAAAGGCAGCCACACGCTCAGGAATAGCACCAAAGTAGTGGTCGTCCATCTGCTGGTTCTTAGCAGAATCGTGGCCCATCAGGGTACGACCAGTCAGCAGCAGGTCAGGACGGGCAGCATACAGTCCCTCGTCAACGAGGAAGTACTCCTGCTCCCAACCAAGGTTGCTCTGTACCTTCTTAACTGCTGGATCAAAGTAATGGCAAACATCGGTAGCAGCTACGTTAACGGCATG
>LXOW01389848.1_pt1 | contig 12094 bp, 9 predicted proteins | sample 1368591 | NCBI WGS metagenome assembly LXOW01 (sample SAMN04884650, study PRJNA319009) | bovine gut metagenome | isolation source: Cow rumen | host: Bos taurus | place: Italy: Legnaro (PD) | collected 2014-07-09
CGCCTTCGGGCGGCTTTACAAATCCAGTCGCAGCAACATACCATCCTTTCCTTTTGCGGATAAGGCGAATGGCGGGGCACTCTGTTTCCCCTGGGGCGAAGAGCTCGACTCCTGTGATGTCGCGGGCAGATTTGGATCCGCCACCGGAGGGGAGCTTTATCTCAATTGTCTTGTCTTTTGTTAGTTGCAATTTCACGGCAAGACATATTTTAGCAAATTGTGTGCCACTCGCGCTTGCCGAAAGTAAAAAAATGTAGTATAATTTTCCCCATGTCGAAGATACTGATTGTCGACGACGAGCCGCGGATACTTCTTCTGCTGCAAAGTTTGCTGAAGGCCAACGGCTACGAAGTCGAGACTGCGCGCGATGGAAATGCTGCCCTTGACATAGTTCGCAAGGGTGGTGTTGACATCGCCGTTACCGATTTGCGTATGACGCCGATGGACGGAATGTCACTTTTCCGTGAAATCAAGGCCATATCGCCAAATGTTCCCGTCGTGCTTTTGACCGCCTATGCGAGTGTAGAGACGGCAATCGAGGCGATGAAGATCGGGATATTCGACTACTTGACTAAGCCGTTCAAGGTAGACGACCTTATTGCATGCGTCAAGCGCGCTGAGGAGCAGGTAGCTAAGTCTGCTACAACAGCCGCTGGTCCCGAGCAGCCGGTTAAGTACCGCTTTGAGAACTTTATAGCAGCATCTTCTTTAATGTCGAGCGTGTGCGAGACGATACAAAAAGTGGCTCCCACGGCTGCGACAGTCCTTATTATAGGCGAAAGCGGCACTGGCAAGGAAGTTATCGCAAAGACTATACATCGCAACTCGACGCGCGCGAGGCGGCCTTGGGTGGCGGTAAACTGCGCTGCGATACCTGAGAATCTTCTCGAAAGCGAGATGTTTGGTCATGTAAAGGGCAGTTTTACCGGTGCTGTCGCCGACAAGGTAGGGCTCTTTGAGGCTGCCAACGGAGGAACGCTATTTCTTGACGAAATCTCCTCTATGCCGCTTATTCTGCAAGGTAAGCTGTTGCGCGTTCTACAGGAAAAGGAGATTCGCCGCGTAGGTGGAACTAAGTCAATCCCTGTGGATGTTCGTGTAATTGCGGCTTCAAATGCAAATCTCGAGGAGGCTGTTGTAAAGGGAACATTCCGAAGCGATCTCTACTATAGATTTGCGGTTATAACAATAGATATCCCGCCGCTACGGAAGCGTCCCGACGACATTATTCCTCTTGCTCGCCACTTTATTCGCGCAGAATTTGGAAATGCCGAGTCTTTCCCTGAAATATCAGCAGATGCGGCAAAAGCGCTAACGGCCTACAATTGGCCTGGCAATGTTCGTGAACTTGAGAATGCAATCAAGCATGCCTTGACTTTTTATCGTAGCGGTGAAATTACGTGCGAACTATTGCCGCCGAAGATTCTTGAGTATAAATCGCAGCAGAATGTGGCGGAAGGTGCCACCAACGCATCGCTAAAGTCTTTCCTTAAGCAAAAGGAACGTGAGTATATTGAGCAAATTCTCAACAATACTGGCGGCAACAAGGAAAAGGCAGCGGAAGCATTGAAAGTTAACTTGTCTACTCTCTATAGGAAGCTTTCAGATGACTGATCTTTTGCACCTATGCAAAATTTTCTTATTTATGCAAAAATGCCAAAAAAGAAAGGGAAGACGATAAACGCATGTATTCTGCGATGAAATGTGTTTTATTTAGACATAGTAAATCTTGGCATGCGGTTTGCCTATCAGATTTTGTGTCGGCATGGTGTCGACACAAATAAACAAACACAAAAAAAGGAACACAACCATGAAACACCTCCTGAAGGGTTTTACCCTCGTTGAAATCATGATCGTGGTCGCCATCATCGCCATTTTGGCCGCTGTTGCGATCCCGAACTTCGTGAAGTACCGCAACGAGTCCCAGCGCTCTTCTTGCATCAGCAACATGAAGCAGCTCCAGACCGCTGGCGAACAGTGGCTGATGGTCAACCCTGGCACGGTTGCTCCTCAGACCTCTGATTTGTGCGGCTCCACGTTGTATATCAAGAAGACGCCTATTTGCCCGAAGTCCAGTGACCAATATGGTATTTCGATTGATGCGAACAGCGCTATTAAGGTGACTTGCGCGAATTCTGCTGCCCCTGACAATCACGTCCTTCCTGACGCCTGATGTGGGGATGCAGTATTTCTTAGAAAATGCGGAGGAGTTTTGTCTTCTCCGCTTTTTTCTTTGTTCAATAAAGGCGGCGTAAAGGCGTTGTTTAAAAAGGTGCTATATGGATAATAAGCGGGAGATAAGTCTTTTTAGATTGATGCTTTGCATTTGCCTGTTTCAAATCGCAGCTTATTGGTTTGCAGGATCAATGGCAAATGACGAGTGCGTTTTAGCTATACCACAACCGGACACGCCTCTATATTATCAGGCTGCGCGTCGAATTGCCGAGGGTTTTCCATTCTCGTTTTCGCATGGTACAAAGGTTTGCACGGGAACAACGTCTGTTATGTTTCCCTTTGTGTTGGCAGTACCTTATGCATTGGGATTTTCTGGCGATAGTTTGATTGTTGCAGGTTTCGTACTAAACGCCTTGTTTTATCTTGTGTTCATCTTTTGCTGGAGTGTGGCAACTGGTCGATGGATTGATAGACGTGATGTCCAGATTTTGACTGCGGCTCTTTTAGCACTTTCTGGCCATTGTGCTTATGTTACGTTTGCACAAAGTGATATAGGATTATGGCTTGCTGTTAGCGCTTTGTTTGCTGCGGCATTGGCAACAAAGAAAAAATGGCTTGTGGCGGTGTGTCTTATAATAGGGCCCTGGATTCGTCCTGAAGGAATGGTTTGCGTAATTGCCTACGGAATGATTGNNTGACAAAACATATCGTAGAGATTGTGCCCTTTTGGACATTGGTTTGAGTGCATTGGGATTCTTGTCAGTGGTGGGAGTTTTCGGTTTAAATTATGGTATGACAGGAGAGGCACAATTTTCAAGCGTTGCAAACAAGGGATATTTTGCAATGTTCCCATTCGCGCAAGCTGTTTTCTTATCTATTCGCGATTTTATTGCGATTATAAAGGAAATGTTTCTTGGATTGCCAATTCAGATGCCGAGAGATGTAATGACGGTCCCCGTGTTGGGTGCAATACTTGTGATTTTTGGTATTGTCTACAAGGAGTGGAAGTTGAACAGTGATATTTTCGGGTTTATTGTATATGTATGTGCTTCACTAGGGGGCTTGGCGATAGTGTCTAGCAGTGCGTGGCAAGGGACGAATATGGATCGATATCTTGCCTGGGTGCAGCCGGTTTATATTATGTTTGTTGCTCTGGGTGCTGCTGAGATTGGCGACAGATTGCCAAGTCGTATGAATAGATTGCCGATGGTCGGGCTATTGATCTTTTATGTGGTAGGGGCAGTTTGCTCGCCTGCAATTTTCAATATGGCTTGTAAGGAGACTGATCATATGCGATTCTTTAGTCATGCGTGTGATGAAATAATGCCGAAGGGGGCATCAATGGGGAGCTATGGTTGTTGTGCGGTTTCATATTTTTGCTCTCCTCGGCGTAATGCACATTTGACAGGCATATATTCTCCTGAGTTTTCTGCAAAAACGGATGTCGGTAATTTTGAAATCCTCTGCAATGAGCCACAAACTAGATTTGATTATTGGTTTACTGAATCATATCTTAATAGTATGATTGGAAAGAAGGGAATGAGTAAGCTTGGGAATCCGGTGTTGTCTGGGCCAGACTCGATAACATTGGTTAAAGCTGATTGGTCGGCTTTTGACGACACATCAAATGATGTGCTTAATGGCAAGCATCTTGTCGACAAAATAGATGTTGGCTATGAAAAGGACGAGAAACGCTCCGATTATAGGATTCTTATGCGTTGGGGATATGAAGAATTTAGTCCGTTTGTCCAAGGTGGTATGTTAGATGATAAATTCATTTTTGACGGCGCTAGGGTTGTATTGGGAGGAGATGAAATGAGTGTGTCGTTGATGCCGAGTAAGGACGTTGAGATTCTTTTGCGAACTTGGCCGTCGCATTTGGTAAGACGGAACACTGGGGTTTCAATTTCCGAACTTGATTGTTCCTTTGATGGTCGGATTGCTATAAATGTCACTTTGGACGGAGAAATAGTAGGCTGTGCAACGGTCACTTGTAAAACAAATTCGTTCAGCGAGACGTCATTCATAATACCTNNGAACGAAACCGCGCGCATAGGCTTTATGGGGGATCATATTGCCTGCGGATATTGGTTTTATCAATAGGTGCTGTTAGTGGGCTAAAGATGACCGTGCGTTCCCTATGTTTAAAAGTGTGGAATATTAATGCCTCGCACAAAGTTTTTCTCGTTTTCTTGCTTTGTGCGGCCTTTCTAATATATCTTCCATCTGAATTAGGCGCGTCATTGGCGATTCCGCCTGATTCATCTGAATATTCAATATGCCTTGCAAATTTGTTTGAACACGGCCGCTTTGGCTTTACGCTAAACGGTGAATGGTATCCTTCGCGATACGCACCATGGTTTTCGTTGACTTGTCTGACGCCAGCCTATTTCCTGAGCGGCGGAAATGTTTTATGCATGCATTGGGCGATTTTGGCTTTTGCTTTAATGTCGCTGATTGCGGTCTGGAGAATAGGCGTGTTGGGTGGTTTGGGGAAGTTTTCTATTTTCCCTCCGATATTGCTAATGGTTATGCCAGACTTTTTGTTCTACAGTCGAGTTGCCATGACGGAAATCCCATATACGGCGCTGTTTGCCATGCTTGCCTTGGCATTTGTACGTTTTGCAAATAAGACACGACATTCGATGTTAGCGTGTTTCTGCATTGGTTTGTTGATTGCATGGACAGGATTGGTGCGTTCGACAGGATATTCGTTAGTTGTACCTTTCGCTGCAGTGATCTTATGTGACCGGGTGGGATGGAGAAGGAAGGTTGCTTTAATTATGTCTATGTCAATTCCGCTGGCAATGGCACTTTTTGCAGTGTTGGCATATAATTGGATTGTCTTTGGCAGTCCTTTACGGAGTGGTTATAATTATTGGATGCCTGTCCCTTGTGATTTCCCAGATCTTGTATTTAACTGGAAGTATGTGTTCATTGCTATTCCTTTTCTCTTGCGTCAGCCCATAATTCAGATTTCTCTCGTTTTTATTGGCGTGTCGCTTGCATTCGTCTTGTGTGCTGTATACAAGAAAACAATTGGTGATCATAGGGATTATGTGATTTCGGTGTTGTTTGTTTTTGTTCATGCTATTTTCCTGTTGCTTCTCTATCTTGGGTATTATTGGACAGACACTCGGTTCTTTTTCCCTGTTACGGTGTGTTCCATTCCTTTGTTCTTCATTGCACTTCGCATTTTGCTTTCAAGATTGGGTTGGATTTCGCGGGCATCGCTGATGTTTGTGATATTTACTTTATGCATAGCTACAATAATCAATGCTCCAACGAGATATTTGTATATGATGTTAGGACGCCCAGTCTGGTTGGCTGCCGCTCAGATAAGTAGTAATGTTCTGCCGTCCAATTCAATAGTTATTCAACAAGGTGATCCTAACGTCTTAGACTATTTCGGCTTCAGGCGCAAGGGGCTGTTCTTGTTCCCGATTAAACGCGCCTTTGACTATGTTACGCATATGACTGCGCCAATGCCGATTACTCATTGTGCCCGACCCCCGGAATCATGGAGTCAGGCGATTTTGCCGGAACTTGTCGCCTCCGGCATTTGCAAAATGCCGTTCCCAAATGTTTTAGAGGAAAGCCCAGATATGCTTCGAGATTATATTTCTGACGGTAAGCGTATTTTTGTTTTGCAAGGCCATTTTTATAGTAAAAAATATTTTGAAGACTTCAAGTCGCAGATAGGGCGCATGGGTTTGTCGCTTAAAATGTTCGGGGCATGGAGTGTGCCACAAATCTCGCCAAATCCAGTTAGACACTTGTATGACAATATGATTTTTCGTGATGTTGCAATGGATGGCCGTCCAGAGTTGACGGCTGTTTACTATGAAATTGTTAAGACAGAAGGCAAGGTTCGATAGATGTAGTAATGCCACAGTGGAGTGAAATACTATAATCACATTATGAGTAGCAGGTTTGATATTGGGTCGCGCGCGGTGATCCTGGTGCTTTTCCTTGTTGCTGTTTTCTTTTACAGCTGGAACAGCGACGACGCCTACCATTCGTACATCATGGCAAGGCATCTTGTCGAAGGGAAGGGTCTTGTCTATAATACCGGGTATCGCGTGACGGCGTCTACCTGTCCGCTGCTGACGTTGATCGAAGCTTTTATTTTTCTGTTCACGGACAGTGCCGACGTGTGCGGGCTTCTGGTCGGGCTTCTTTTCTCGGGTGCTGCTGCGTGGATATTGTTCTTTCGTCTTTGCCCGTCGCTGATGTCGGTGTTTTGCATGCTTGGGCTGATGGTATCTAGCCGTTGCTTCCTTGGTTTCACCACCTCTGGGCTCGAGAATCCGCTGCTGTTCTTCTTTGGCGCGTTGTTTTTTGATATATATCATCGCAACGAAATCCTTTCAAGGTGGCATCTCTTTGCCTTGGCATTGCTGATGTCGCTCTTGGCGATGGCTCGGACGGACTCTGTTTTGATCTTTATCCCGATGGCGGTTTGGGCATACTTGGCGCGAACTAAGGTTTCGTTTCCAGTTCGTGTGTTGCTTGGCATCGCAGGATTGTTGCCATTTGTGCTTTGGACGCTGTTTTCGCTTCTCTACTACGGCTTCCCTTTCCCCAACACCTATTACGCGAAGTTGTACACCGGGATACCGCTTGCTGACTACGTGACGAGCGGATTGTGGTATTATCCTACTTCGTGGTTGATTGATCCATTGTTGATGATGGTGCCTGCACTTTTCGTGGCGATGATCATAAAAGATCAGCGGCGATTCTTAATTCCGCTGCTTATTGGTCTTTTTGCCTACTGCATTTATGTTGTTACAATTGGCGGTGACTTTATGGCGGGGCGTCATCTTACTCAGCAGTATTTCCTTTCGCTTTGTGGAATTGCGTATATGCTGGGAAGCTCTAAGTGCGATCCGACAACAGAACCTAGTCGACTGAAGTGTAGCAATAATGTGTCGCGAGCAATATGCTTTATTTTTATTGTCGCCTTAATTGGTTTTCTGTGGAATGTCTTTGTCGCGCCTATTGTCAATAATCGCTGGGTGACACGTGTCACCGCATACGATACTAGGAGGTCGGCTCTTGATGAGCGAAGTTTTTATCTTGAAAAAGCAGGCGACATTCCGATCTATCAGGCAGTATGGAGGTATCTGAAGGAGGGTGGTGCAACAAAATTCCGGAACAGAGTTAGCAAGTCTCGCATTTTATCGGCGCAAAAGGATGGGAAGTTGGGATTGTGTTTTGTTGATGCGATTATGTCTGGGCGAGATGTTTTTGCAGCCTCGGATCTAGATATGTATTTAACGGATGTTGTTGCGCTACAAGATCCGCTGCTGTCGAGATTAAAAGTTGACATATCGCGCCCATGGCGGATTGGTCATGCCGAGCGAGAAATACCGGCAGGATACCATGATACGATCGCGACAGGAACCAATTGCATCAAGAACCTGTCTTTGAATCAATACTATGAAAAGTTGTTGCTTGTCATTAGGGCCCCATTATTTGATGGTGATAGACTAAAAGCAATAGTGGCATTTAACCGTGGAGTGTATGACTATTTGTTGGACGAGTATGAGATGACGGCGCGGGGACGAGAGAAACTTTTCTTTGCGTATAAGGCAATGACTGAAGAGGGAGATAGTGAAAAGGCATTGAAACTACTTGCTCAATGTCAGTCTTCTGATGATGGAGCAAAATTGTCAGGGTTGGTGCATTATTATCGTGGCTGTGTATTTGAAGATCTGAAAAATGATATTGTGTCCGCAGAGTTGGAATTTGAACTTGCGCTAGAGGGCAACTGGGATGTCGGGCTCGTGCCATGCGCAGATCGGTTGGCGCGCCTTAAAGCGATAAAGGGAGATCTTTCTGAAGCGATAGCGCTTTGGGAGAAATCTGTTGCCATTGATCCTGATAATGATTCAGTGCGACATAATTTGTCTGTGGCGCAGCAGAATATGAAGGCGCCTGGTGGCGCGGTTTCTCCCAAATAGCAACACTTAAAGCAGCCAGTAAACCTCGACTGATATTCATGATACAATAATCACTAATATGTGCTTAAAAATATCTATAGTAATACCTGTTTTCAACGAAGAAAGCACATTGACAAGAATAGTCGATGCGGTCAGAGATGTTCCGCTTGATAAGCAGATTATACTTGTTGATGATGGCAGCTCGGATGGCTCGTATGCTGTTATTGCTGCGTTTGAGAGCGACCCGCAAAATACGTTCGTAAAGCTTCGGCACGATCGCAATCGTGGTAAAGGAGCTGCGTTGCGCACAGGGTTTGCAGCTGCAAGCGGCGACATAGTGATAGTGCAAGATGCGGACATGGAGTATGACCCGCAAGAAATCCCCAAAGTAATAAAGCCAATTGTTGATGGCAAGGCGGATGTGGTTTTTGGTTCTCGTTTCATGGGTAGTGAGCCACATCGCGTTTTATACTACTGGCATTCTGTCGGTAACCATTTTTTGACTATGTTGTCCAATTGGTTTACCAACCTGAATCTTACGGATATGGAGACGTGTTATAAGGCTTTTCGTCGTGATTCGCTTATGGAAATTCTTCCGCGTCTTCAGCAGAATAGATTTGGTTTTGAGCCTGAAGTAACATCGCGCATAGCTCGTGCAGGGTTGCGTGTTTACGAAGTCGGCATATCTTATTCTGGGCGGACATACGCTGAAGGGAAAAAAATTGGCTGGAGAGATGGGATCAAGGCGGTTTGGTGCATTCTAAAATATCGATAAGTGTGTTAAGGATGTCATTGTTCGGCAAGAGCAGGCAATTGAATTCTTCTGAATGCGCAAGCGTATTCATGTTCTTGTTGTTGTTGCTGATCTCATTGATATACACTTCTGAGTCTTTTTCGACATTATACACCTTTGCTCAAAATGATTTCTTCCTTTTCGATTTTCAATTGAGATATAATGAGGTGCGTTGCCTGCTCTCGGGGGTAGATCCTTTTAGGATCTGGAGAGGAGATGTTTCGCTGTCGCCTTTCTCCCCGTGGCATTGGGGGTGCGCAAACACNNCATATCCGCCATGGGCATATTCGTTCTTTTTGCCTTTTGCACTATTACCGAAACATGTTGCCGCCCTGTGCTGGATGTTGGTTAATATTCTATGTGCCATTTTTCTGTACAGTTTTGCTTTTTTTTACGGCAGAAGAACAACTAGCTTGTTATGGATGAGATTGATGCCTGTTGTTGCGGCATTGCCAATTTTGGCGTCTGTATGCGAATGCCTTGGTCTTTTGAACTATGGCCTGGTTATAGCTGTTTCAATTTTGGTTATGGCTTTGTGTTTGAATCGTGACAATCAATTTCTTGCTGGCGTTTGTCTGTCTTTTGCAATGGTGAAGCCGCAGATGGGATTGTTGTTTGTTGTCCCGCTACTGATAGGGGGAAAGTTTAAGGCCGTTTCCTGCGGGATGGCTATTTGCATACTTGTTTCCGTTTTGCCTGCCTCGCTATGCGGTGAGTCTGTGATTGGTATGGTGTTGTCCATAAAAGAGTATGCGTCTGCATACAGTGAAGGTGATTTACCGACTGGTGTTTTCTTGTCTGGACAGTTGCCTTTTCTTTCGGGGTGGCTGTCTGGGTTCGGTAACATGGCTTTGAATGCATTTGTCGGCATTGTGTCTTGCGCGGTGTTGTCATGGCTGTTTCGCAACGATCGCAATTGGTTGGTACGACTTATTCCTGCTTCTGTTCTTTGTGTTATGTGGACTGTCTCCCGCCGGCATGACTATTGCGTGTACATCATTCCGTTTTCGATTTTAGCGAGGATGGTCATTGATAAGGGCGAATGCTTAGATGTTGCGGCTGCCTGCTTTTTGCCATATTTCTATTTGATTATTAGCCGTGGAATCGGCTTGCATATTCTCCTTCCCGTTTCATGCCTTGTTTGCGCGGAAATTGTTGTCGCTGGCGTGGCTTTGTATGCGATATGGGATAGACCATTTGTTAGAAATATGCTTTTAGTCACAATGCCAATGGCATTGTGTGGTTCTTGCGTGGAAAGTTTGGATATGAGCATTTGGTCTCTGGGATATTTGCTTATGGTTTCGTGCATGAGCGTGTCTTATAGTGTAAAGTCGCTGTTGCTCTTGTCGTTGTGTCCAGTTCTTTTTTTACGCGGGGGAGGGACCTTTCCTCCACAGACTATAGGATGGACGATTCTGACATTGCTGTTTTTTCTTGGCATAAAGTTGAGTCGGAAATGCAGATGAAGGTTGTTGTATGATGGATGTATTTGCCAAGAAACGCAACGCGCTTTATGTAGCAGTGTTTGGAACATTGTCGATCGCTGCCATAATTTGGTGTGTGTTTTTTTTGTTCTACCCGGAGTCGTATCAATCTTCACTTTTTTTTGGAGATGCTCAAAAATATTTTTATAATGATTATTTTGTGCCACGAGCTGTAGCAAGAATGCCGGCTCCATATGTCAAAGAAGGTTATAGTAAGTGGTTGGATTGGGTGGTCGTTCGAAAGTTGGACCAATGTTACCCCGCTCTTGCAAACTTTTGGGTCAGACTGTTCCCTGAAAATCTGATTGGGGCATTTTTGTGTACATTAATTGGTGTGGTTGTTTTTGTATGGGGCCTTCAAGTCCTCTTTAAGCGATTGGTTCCAGGAAGGGGCTTGTTGGCGATTTCTACCGCATGTTGTTCTTCGCCGTTCATATTTTCAGTTGGAGTAGCAAATTTGATTCTTTATGCTGCAGGTTTTTCATTCGTTTTTTTGGCCTGGCATGATTCAGAGTCTCCATGGCGGAGATGCATCGCATCATTAGCATTGGCAATGGCAACGGTTTTGAAGATCGTACCAGTTTTGCTTGGCGTGTTGTATCTGGATCGTCGGTGGAGGTCGAATCTATGGTACGCCGTCATGTCGGCTGTAATAGCAATTGTGCTATTTACTGTCCCATTTTTTTGTTGCGGTGGTATTGATGCCATGGAGGCCTGGTTTCAAAATGCCTCTCTGAATTCTGCGGAATATGCAAAGCTGAATAGATTTGGCTTTTTCGGTTTTATTTCAGAGCTGTCAACCTCTTTTTCATTTGGCTTGACTGGAAGAGCCAGTCAAGTCTTAAGGATTGTTTCGTCAAGCCTTGGCTTCGTAGTGCTCGTTATTGGATGGCGGCTTGGAGATGATCTATGGGAAAAGGGGTGTTTGGTTGTGACTGGAATGCTTTTCATTCCGCCAACAATGATGTATTATACGGCTCTATATGTCCTTCCATTTGTGATTTCCGGTATTGTTCATGGCGATTATAGGATTAGGCAGATTTCGGCCGTCTATTGCGTGTCGCTTTGCATGTTGCTGCGAATACCTATTTATTATGGGTCGGCAAATGTTTGTTTTACAGCTGCTGCGTCTGTGGACTTGGCTTTGGCGTTGTCGTGTATTCTATTGCGCAGAAAGTTTATAGTGAGCGGTGCCAGGCAGAAGCTTAAGAAGCATACAATCAAATCACTTGACGGCAGAGAAATGGAAGAAGACCTTATAAGGCGGGATCCTATGGGGACTGATCGGATGGTGACCGGCCCCGCAAAATGCCTCTAAGACGGCTTTATTGTTCAGTTTGGGATCGTGATTGGCGTTGTGTGGCGCAAGGTGAAGAAGGGCGCGAATAAGGCGCTCGGGCGCGACGAAAATGCTGGCAAAGAGATTGAGGAAGACGTTGTCAGAAAATAATTTGCAGGGGCGCGTTAGAGGCGCGCCCCTGTCAGAAAGATGACGGGGTAGTTGACGGGTCGTTACGACGCTGCTTTGGCAGCGCAGCGGATTACCCTTACCGGCGCGGCGGGTTGTGCCTGAGCCTGCGCACGCGCCTTCTCCTGGACTGCGCGAAGCCGGCTTGTGATGTCGCGTACGGCGAAGAGCAGGTCCTAAAATATTATAATAATTTCGGATTGTGTTCCGAAAAACATTATGGTACAAT
>LXOW01436149.1_pt1 | contig 12094 bp, 12 predicted proteins | sample 1368591 | NCBI WGS metagenome assembly LXOW01 (sample SAMN04884650, study PRJNA319009) | bovine gut metagenome | isolation source: Cow rumen | host: Bos taurus | place: Italy: Legnaro (PD) | collected 2014-07-09
TATTGTGTCTGCTTTGGTCCCAGCTCTCCCCATGCGATGAAATAGCCGTATTCATTCTCCGTACGGGCGCCGATGTTGGCCGATGCCCAGCGCACAGACAGTCCCAGGTCCACAGCCTTGATGTCGCTGGCCTTGGGCAGGGGCGATAATTCAAATAAAGCCAGCGCCAGGAAGTGGGAGGCATGGTCGATCGAATCCTGCAGTATCCTATTCACCTTATTGATGACGTCTAAATAGTCATTGTTCTTCAGTCCGTCGTTCTCAACGGCATACGCCCTCATGGCGACAGCCCGCTGATACTTGCTCTCGAGCGTCTGAAAGCTCTCAGCGCTGTATTCTGCGGAATTGGCGGTGCTCAGCAGCCTTTGGGCTTCGGCAATATTGCGGTCGAGGACGTTCAGTTTCAGATACACGGTATCAGGCGCTGCGCCCCGTTCTTTGACTGGACGGATGGGCAGTCCATCGCTTCTGTCAACCGAATAATAAGTCGTCACGTCTATCTGGCTGATGGTGAAGACTTTCAACGCCTTGCTCTTCGCACAGTCCTTGCACCACATCTTGGTGTCATTGTCCCAGGTAATCAGCTCGCTGCCCTGCATGCGACCGGTTGACGGGAAGAATACCGAGTTGCCGTTACGTCCTATAAGCATGAAGCCGAAGACACCGTTTCTGACGGTGGGCCTCATCCTGCAACATGCTTCGTCGGTCGTATTCGTATCCTCCATGAGTTTTACCTCTTCAAGTGTCGGCAGACGCCAGCCTTCGCCTAACATCACCGTTGCGGCATCATCCTGAGCGTGTAGAAGCTCGTTGTCCTTGTAGTAAAAAGTGGAGGTCCGCAACGTGTAGGATTCCCACGAATAGTCCTCCTTGGGCGCCGTCTCACCCCAGGCAAAGAAATCGCCCGTGTCCTCGGGCCGCTTGGCACCTAAGTTCTTGGTGGCAATCATGAAATTGCCCACGCCTAAGTCCACGCAGTCGTCCGTCGTTTCATACTCGGCATACTTAACAGCGGGTTTTTCAGGCTCCGGCTTCGGCTCATCAATCACATCCTCATCCTTCTGACACGACGTCATCATGCACAGCATGAGGAACAAACAATAAATTCCGGTTTTCTTCATTATCGTATTATTTTTTAGCTTTCATCGCAGCGGCATCGAGCACCCAGACACCATCGAGACAGGACACCACCAAAGCGTCGGCAGCAGGCAGGAAATAGCAGTTCTTCGCCTCTTCATTGCCGATAAACCTGTGGTGTGTACCGAAAATGCCACGCCCCTCCGTCATATCGTAGAGTTCCAGACAGCCGTCGAGCGAACATACCTGATAGACGTAATCGCGCTCAGGCACATTCCAGTCCCACGCACATTTCGAATCGCGGGCCTCATTTTCCAGCACCTCCGAATAGGACAACGGCTCCAGCGTGACCACACACTCGCTGCCCGGGGCCGTGCAGATGAAGGCCTTATTGACAAAAGGCGACATCACCAAGTCCATCAGATTACCACCGGCGAAGGATTTGTCCGACTGGAAACGGGGGCTGATATTCACTTCCACCGGCGTCCGGTGCTGCCTGTTCACCCATTCTATCGGGCTATAGACGTTCGGATACAGGCTGGCATAGATGCGCGAGCCGTCGTAATTCACATACAGGTGCTCAAACTGATGCTCCGCCCAATCATAGTTGCTCAGCGTGATCTTGTCGTCGTCGGCACTGTCGATAAAGCGCCATTCCATGCCCGTGCTGCTGGGCGATATCAGTCGCAGAACGCCGAACCCGTCATTCGTAAACGCCACCTCGGCAGCACAGTTCTCAGGATACTGCGGATGGGCATACGGCGAGGGTTCTATCTGAACCTTCTTCACGATGTCGCCCTTCGCAGGGTCTACCACGCAAAAGTATTCCTGATTACCCATCACGTAGAGCAGCCCGTTATACGGATTCATGCAGAGGTGGGTCACAGCGTAGGGCATTTTAACGCTCTTGATTTCCTTCATGTCATCGAGCGACACCTGCACCAGCCTTCTTTTCTCCGGCTCCCAGTTGTCGACACCTATCCAGAAGCTCTGCTTGTCGAGCGAGAGCGTCATATAAGTGATCCACTCATTCTCTTGCGTAATCACATATTTCTTCTGATAGAAAGGCACAGAGACCCCTTTCTTACGCTCCACCCAGTCGCTTGCCGACTTGTAGGCCACCACCAACTGCACATCCATTCCCTGCTTGGAAATCTTCAACGGCATTCTCCAGCGGAGACCATCGTTGTCCACCTTCTCGGTCTTATCTTCTATCGAATAAAACTCGCTGTTCGACCATACATTCAGCGCGCCTAAGGGTCTGTCGAAGACAAACTCCACGGAGTCCTTTTCGCCTTTGATCAGATTTCCCGGAATGGCGCGGGTACTCACCAGTTCAGCAGGTTTCTGGCCTTGTTTGACATACACCGTCAGTTCCTTCTGACCTTCTGAAATCGTGACCTTTGCCTCGCGGTCGGCAGCTGTCATGTTTTCCTGCCAGTCTATGCGGAGCGTAGTGCCACCAGTGCCCGATGTCGGCGACACCGAGAGCCAGTCGGCCGAAGTCGTCGCTGTCCACGTGATGGCCAGATCGGCAGTAAAATACACATTCTCGAAGCCTGATGTATAACCGGCTTGAATACTGTTTTTCGACAGTTTGAAATCATGAGCTGCCGGAGTGCTCTTAAACTGCTCTTCTTCTTTGGAGCAGCTGGAAAANNAATCTGCATTTCCGCTGTTTTCACCGCCATTATTGCCGCCACCTTTGACATCATCGACTCAGGGGCTTTATTTGTTCATTTTGTCTATGGTCTTAATAAAGTTGTCCATGTCGTCAGCGTGGAGCCAGTGCAGGTCGTGGATATTGCCCTGCTTGTCGATGAGTTTATAGGTGGGGAAGGCATCCACTTTCAGGAATTGCTCGACAGCGACCTGCTGCTCTCCTGGCAGATTATAGTGAACGCAGTTGGGACCCGTGAGATTGTACTCTTTGATGATGTTCTTCCACGATTCGTCGCTGCTGCGGTTGGCGTGTTCTTTAACTATTATTTTTAGTTACTAACACCATTGGGGCATTTCTGCCCCCAGGAGATTCCTGTGACATAGATTTCGTATGGTTCGCCAGGGTTCTTGAATTGTTACTCATCTCTGTTGAAAACTTGGTTTCCGACGATTCTATACTGATTTTCAATTACTTGCATCATCCTTAACTNNCCGCACGGTCTGAGGCGGTCAGAGGCGATTCATTGGCAGGTTGGACAAACTTATTGCTTCCTTAAAGTAAAGTCAAATTGCAGTCCGCCGCCATCAGCATTCTTTGCACTTATCTGTCCTCCATGCAAAAGCACGGCATTCTTGACGATGGCCAGACCGAGACCCGTGCCGCCCATATTACGGCTGCGGCCTTTATCGACACGATAGAAGCGTTCAAAGATGCGGTGCAGATGTTCTGCTGGGACTCCTACACCATTGTCGCGGAAGGTGAATGCCCAATGGGAGCCTTGGTCTTCAGCAGAAATCTCTATTGATGCTCCATTACCCGCGTAGTTGATGGCGTTATCCATAAGATTGCGAAAAATGCTATATACGAGCGACCAGTTGCCTTGGACGCAGACGTCCTCAGGCAGGCAGTTGTTCAGTCGCATCTGCTTGGTCTCGACAGCCAGCGCCGTTTCCTCCACGATGTCGGCCATCATCTGCGAGATGTCTATCCGCTCCATCGCCAGCATATCGGGTGCATAGTCCATGCGGTTCAGCGTGGAGATGTCTTGCAGCAGAGCCGTCAGCCGTCGGGCCTGAGCATTGGTGCGCCGGATGAATTGCTGTTTCGTCTCGGCGGCAATGTCAGGGTTGTCGAGGATGGTGTCGGTATAGCCGAGGATGCTGGCCACGGGGGTTTTCAGTTCGTGGGCGATGTTCTGCGTCAGTTGGCGCCGCATCTGGTTCTGCTTTTCCATCTGTTCGCGACTGATGCGCTCGTCCATCCTGTGGGCATAGCGGTAGAGCAGCCAGCCGAGGCAGCACATCACCACGACGGAGAACAAGAGCAGATGCCAGTCGCTCACCTCGTCGAACGGCTGCAGAAAGTGCTTGTCGTAGTCCTCGAACAGGATGAATATGACGGCATAGACGAGAAATATTCCCATCACGCACGCCCACATCCGTTTTCCTTCACTCAGCTTTTTCATTTTTCACTTTTCACTTTTAACTCTTCACTTAAAAAAGTAGCCAAATCCTTGACGGGTGAGAATGCACGAGGCATAGCCGCCCAATTTCTTGCGCAGTCGGGTGATGTTGACATCCACCGTGCGCTCCGTCACTATCACGTCATCGGGCCAGACAAGGTCAAGCAGTTCCTGCCGAGAAAACACTTGTCCGCGATGGCTCAGCAGCAGTGCCAATAGGTCGAACTCCGTGCGGGTGAGTTCCACCCTGGCATCGTCAATCGTAACCGTCTTGCTGATTGTATCAACCATCAATTCCTCGTATTTCAACACCTTCGCCTGGGTCTGATTCCGTTTCAGCACAGCATTCACCCTCGCCCCCACCTCGCGAACGGAGAACGGCTTTGTCACGTAGTCATCGGCACCAAGACCGAACCCTTGCAGCGTGTCATCCTCCGCGTCCTTAGCCGTAATAAATATGATAGGTATGTGTGCCGTCTTTTCATCCGTCTTTAACCTTTGAGCCAGTTCAAAGCCCGACAGTCCCGGCATCATTACATCGAGCAACAGCAAGTCATATTGCTCAATCCCTTTGCCAATTGCTTCCTCAGCGGAAAAGGCCACGTCAGTCCCATACCCCGCCGCATTCAGGTTGAATTGCAGAATCTCGCACAAGTCCTGCTCGTCATCCACCACAAGAATCCTTTTCGGTTTCATCACTTAAACGTCACTCTGTTCGTAATCTTGTTTTTCTTCACCCACGTCTCGTATCGGGCGCACAGATCCTGCGGCTGGTCGTTATACCAGCCATAGCCGTTGCGACGCTCATAGCCTATCTCCTGGATGCTGCGCTTGGGCTGTCCGTCGCGGTCGCAGAAGAAGGGCTCGCCCTTCTCTAAGTCGTAGTAGCGTGCCCACAGCGGACTGGCTGTGCTGTCCTCCACCAAGCGGAGGTCCGACTTACCATCTACCTTATATTTCTCCAAGCGATGTCCCGTTATCTTGTGCTCGTCGAACCACTTCATGGCTCCGTTGACGGCACGGACGATGCGCTCGTCGGGCTTTGAGATTTGCATCAGCAGGAACACGATGGCGGCACTCTCCTGCGTGCAGAACGACGGCAACTCGTAGGCACGGGCCTTGGCGGGCAGCAGCGTCTCACGGTCGTGCTGCTGGCACCATACCGTTGGCTCGCCATCGACCACTATCTGCGTGGCCAGGATGCAGTCGATGCCTTTGTCGAAAGCCTTGGCAGTCCGCTCCCGCATCTGACTGTCAACAAGACCGCCGTCGAAAGGTTCCCTGTCCTTCATCACATCGCGGAAAATCTTGAGCACGTTGACGATGGCGTTGTCGTTGTAAGTGATATGCACCTGATACTGGCGGTTCTTTGGCCAGAACTGAGGNNGAACTGAGGCCACCCGCCATTATCGTACTGTCCGCTGAGCAGGAACTCCATCGCCCTGCGGAAAGCCTGCGCATAGCGGTCCTCTTTCGTCTGCTGGTAGAGTCTTGCCAGAAACACCATCTGCATCGTCGTGGCCTTGTTGTCGATGGTCGAATCGTCCTGGCGCGACTTCTGCTGCCTCACGCTGTCCTGCTGCGCTGCCGTCAGCGGCGTCACCATATTCAAGTTCTTNNGCGCTGATACAGCAGCAACTGGTCGCCAACCCTTCGTGCCTCCTGAGTCTGAAAAAATGCGCTGTCCTTCTGTTGCAGCACTTGGTTGTTCGACAGTGTCTGCGCCTGCAAACTCATGTCGCCAGTTATGAACAGCATGAATGTCAGCAGTAGAATCGTTTTGATAGTTCTCATTTTGTTTTCTCTAATGATTTCTCTTCGATGCTTTCTATGAGCCTGAGGGCTGTGAGTGCCTCTCCTGGCATGGTGTAGCCATTCTTGTGAACCTCCAACTGACGTTTATAACCCTCAGCTTTCTCCGCGTCATGGTTATACAGCAGCTCGTAGGCGTAGAGTACAGCACATTTGATAGGGGAATACTTGCAGCCCGCCTCCGTGTAGCGAGCCACTTGCTTCGTCCACACTACATTGATAACCTCCTGACGATTGATGGTCATCAGTTCCAGCATAACGCGCTCATTGGCCACTTCCATCTGTAGCAGTTGTGGCAGTTTCTTGCCGAGTGCCATCAGTTCCTCTGCCACCTGTCGGGCTTTGTCGAGTTCTCCCTTGTCTTCGAGCAGTGCCATATAGGTCAGGCGGCTCGTCAGTTCCAGATAGCTGCTCTTTTCTGTGATGGGGCGGTCTTCTGTCCATTCTTCAGGCATTTCGCTCATGCGCTTGCCCCGGCTCAATTGCCCGGCAATCTGCAGGGAGCGCAGGAAGTAACGGCGCTCAGCAGGACGGCGCCACAGCATCCAGATGTTATGTCCATCGTTGCTGATACCACCTATGTTGGCGGGAACACCGTTCATCATTGCCATAAACAGACCGACGAAAGCCAGCATTGCTAATAGGGCAAAACCTACAACGCCGGGATTCAGAAGTCGCAGCAGTCCGATGCTAAGCAACATGATGATAAGATTCATCAGCACGCCACCCGCATTATACCAGAACCAGGAAACGGTCTCCACATCCTGATCTTCCGGCAGTTCCAAGATGCATTGACCGCCAGTACCGGCAATATGGAATTTCTTCCAGCGCAACCCATCTTCCGTCTTGACCAACGTGAACTTGAACACACGGAACGACAGAAACCGATAGCCTGTCAGCAAACCGACAATCAGATGCCCGGCCTCATGCAATATCAGATGGACAAGGACTGCAAAGACCAAGCCCACCAGCGTCACACCGATAGACAATGCCATCATGCCCCAGTCGATACCTTCCTTTCCTCCGTGTGATGATGGCAGCGAGCCTTCCACCAGCCATATAATCGCCATCACGCCAAAGTAGCCGACGGCAGCTCCCATGAGCATACCGCCCAACAATTTCAATAACTTATTTACCGTTTCCATCACTATAACGTAAGAACTTGGCTGCAAAGGTACGAAAAATCTGTGAGAAAATGCTGATTTATTAGCACTTTCGCTTTGTGACCGCGACAGACAGCAGCATTGAGAGGACGAGGACACCGAAGATGACGGCAAGGCTGACGGGCGTGGGAACTTCAATGTGCGGCATGTTGAGGTTCAGACCCAACAGTGTGCCGAGGGCGTTGATGTATTCGTTCATCGCCAGCAGCATTTTTACGCCCACGAAGATGAGAATGATGCCGAGGCCGTACTTCAGATAGGTGAAGTATTTGGCAACGGCAGCCAATGCGAAGTAGAGAGCGCGGAGGCCGAGAATTGCGAAGATGTTGGAGGTGAGTACGATGAACGGGGCGCGGCTGACACTGAACACGGCGGGGATGCTATCGACAGCAAAAGCGACGTCAGTGGTCTCGATGACCAGCAGGGCGACAAAGAGCGGTGTGGCTAGCCGTCGGCCATTCTCCATGATGAAAAACCGCTCGCCGTGCATCTTTTCGGTCACTGGATAGACCTTACGGAACCATTGCACGATGATGTTCTGCGTGGGATCAGTCTGTGTATCTTCGTCGTGCGTGAACATCTTGCCGCCCGTATAGAGCAGGAACAGGCCGAACAAGCCCAGCACCCACTCAAACCGCTCGACCATCGCCGCACCGGCAAAAATAAAGATGCTGCGGAGGACCAATGCTCCAAAAATGCCCCAAAAGAGCACCTCGTGCTGATACTTCCGCTCGATGCCAAAGAACGAGAACAGCATGAGGAACACGAACAGGTTGTCCATCGACAGCGACTTCTCTATCAGGTAGCCCGCCAGAAACTCCATCGCCTTTTCGTGCGGTTCCACAGGATAGAATAGGTAGATGACCGCGCAGAACACCAGCGACACACCTATCCAGACGGCGGTCATCTGGAGTGCCTCTTTCACATTCACCTCGTGCTGTCCCTTGCGTCCGAACATCTTCAGGTCGGCTACCAGCATCAGCAGCACCAATACATAGAATACAATCCAAGCCCAGAGGGGCAGTCCCATTAACGCCATATCACTATAACTCCAACAAATTATTCATATTATAATCTTGTCACTTGCCAACCCTAATGACCTTCCACTGCTTATTGAACTTTATTTCTGTTCCGTCCGACAGTTCTACTTCATGTCCACTTTGGTCTCGCTCTATCTTCACAATCCTACCCTTTGGATAGTTTGCCTTGACATATTTACTGATAGCAGCAGGGACTGTTGCTGGTGGAACGGCAGACGACTTGCATTTGATTTCCTTCCATGCGCCCTTACCGTCGAATTCCAGTTTGGCGCCATTGTCCAGAGTCACGTCATAACAGGTTTTCCGCATTTCGACGTCCTTCTTGGCTTCTGTAATCTTCTTTCCCTTGAAATGTGTATTGATAAACGTCTGAGCAGCCGCAGGCAGTTCTTTTGCGGTAATCACTTTTTCATGTCCGAAACTGGGTGTTGATGGCAGCAAGACCAATAATGCCCATGTAAAAAAATTCCTTGCGTTCATAATATTTGCTTTTTTAATGATAAATATGTTTCTTCTATTTCCCGAATCTTGCCTGAACGACGTTAACCACGTAGTCGCCCAGTTTCTCGCACTCGTTGACGAGGTCAGCGAAGACAGTGCCGAGAGCGTAGTCGTATTCACGGGCGTTGACGGCACGGATATTTTCACCTTTTAACCGCTGGCGCATCTGGTTGATATCGTTCTCAATGCGGTAACTGTCGCGGATATCGTGCTCAGAGCGGTGGCCAGACATGATGGTATTCATCTGTGACAGGGCATCGTCGCAGAGGGTCATCATGGCCTGCAATTGGGTGCGCTGGTTGGCGGTAAAGTCCTTGCCCGTCTCTTGCAGACGGTTCATTGTGCGGGCCAAATTGTAGCAGGCATCTCCGATGCTTTCCAGTTCGCCCACCTCGCGCAACATCTGGCGCACTTTTACTTTGGTTTCGTCGCTGAGGTGGTTCTCGCTCACCTTCTCTAAAAAGCGGGCTATCTCTATCTCCATACGGTCGGTGTAGTCCTCCTGGCTCTCTATCTGGCTGAACAGATGCGCGAACTTGCCCTCGTCGCGTTCGTCCGTCAGCTGGCGTACCATGCTGAACATCCGCTGCACACGCTCGCCAAACTGCGCCGTATCCTTCTGGGCCTGCAGGACGGAGATTTCGGGCGTCTGCATCAGGTTGGTCTCGATGTACTGCAAGCGGAATTGCTCCTGCTCAGGCTGCGGTTTCTCAGGTAACAGCCTGCACACCACGCGCTCCAACTGGGGAATCAGTCCTATCAGAATGGCCGTGTTCGTCACGTTGAAACAGGTATGGAACATGGCCAGCACCACGGGCAAGAGTGTGGCTTGACCGCCAGCCGTCGGATCGTAGCCCACCAATTGGCACACCATATCGACAAAGGGATAGAACACGCAGAGCACCCAAATAACTCCGAACACATTGAACAACAAGTGTGCCAATGCTGCCCGACGAGCCTGTGTATTAGCACCGAGAGCCGCAAGATTAGCCGTTGCCGTCGTACCGATATTTTCACCCATCACCAAGGCTATGCCTAAATAAATAGGTAATACGCCCGTAGAGCAGAGTAGGATGGTGATAGCCATGACGGCTGCCGACGACTGTACGATGCAGGTAATCAGTGTACCGATGCCCAAAAAGGCAAGAATCGTCCAATAGCTGTTAGTGTCGAACGAAGCAAAGAACCGCACCACCGCCTCGTTGTGCTCCAGGTCCATCTCCTTACCCGCTGTACTCAGCATCACCAGCGAGAGGAACATAAACGCGATGCCAAACAGGAAGTCGCCCACAAAGCGGTGGCGCTTCATGTAGATAAGTATGATGCCGATGGCAAAAGCCGGGAACACGACGCTGGTCAAATCGACGTTGTAGCCCAGCGACATAATCCAAGCCGTGAGCGTCGTACCGATGTTGGCACCCATAATTACCGAGATGGCCTGCGCCAGCGTCAGTAGTCCTGCCGACACGAACGAAACGGTCATCACCGTCGTGGCCGACGACGACTGCACAGCACAAGTCACGAAGGTTCCCGTCAGCATCCCCGTCAAACGGTTTGTGGTCATCCGTGCCAGAATGTGTCTTAACTGCGGTCCCGCCATCTTCTGCAGGGCATCACTCATCATACGCATGCCGTAGATGAGCAGTCCTAATGCTCCAAGCAGTTTCAGCGATACCATCAAATAGTCTTGAGTTGTCTCCATTTGCTTTCTTGAGTTATTATTCTTTCGAATGCAAAATTAGAATGATTTCACTTAGCCACAAAAGAAATCCTGTTACAATTGTGTTACGTAACAGGATTGTAATATTTTTACTTGTGGAATCCCCGACTTCGGCTTTGCTTTTGTTCTTCATTCATGTCCTTAACGATATAGGAGAGTTGCCCCTTTACTCGCTCAGACTCATCGGCTTTCAAGAAAGGACGTGAAGCATTGAACACCTCATCTGCAGCCTTGTACTTGTCTGGCTGGCCATTCATATAGCGTTTGACATCACCCTCCTGACGAGCACTAAAACTGCGATAGCCAGACTGAACATAATCGATAACTGCATTTACGGCACCTCGCAACAGTTCAGAGAGGGTTGACAGATAATGACCAAGCCGTTCACGATAGTCATTGATAATGCTATCTTTTAATAATCAAGATGTAAAGTGATGCCGATTCCATGTGCTATTTGTCTATAAAATACTCATCCTCGTATTCAAGTATATCGCCTGGCTGGCAGCCCAGCACGCGACAGATCGTCTCGAGGGTGGTGAAGCGCACGGCCTTGGCCTTACCCGTTTTCAGGATTGAGAGGTTGGCCAACGTCAGACCGACCTTTTCCGCCAACTCGCTGAGCGACATTTTACGCTTAGCCAGTTCAACATCCAGATTAACTATAATTCGTCCCATAGCTTTTAGATGGTTAAATCCTGTTCCTCTTTCAATTTCAAACCGATGGCAAATGCCTCGGCAACAATCAGATTAAACACACAGAATATCAGAATGTCGAAATAGTTATCGTAAACCTCCATCAGACTTGCCCCAGTAAAGTATTCATCGGCAGAGACTATGAGTGCCATAACGAGCAATCCCACACCTGTAAGACGAAGCAAGGGGACGTTTTCCCACACGAACACCTTGTTGTGATTGACGTTAAGGATGAAACGTACAAAACTTGCGAACGATGCAAGGGCAGCTACAATAGCTATCATTTCTACAAAGAATTCCAGTAACGCAAGCCAGGTGTTGGCTGGCATTACATTTCTACCTTTGTTCCAACCCTCCTGAAAGGCATCGGCACCCGTTACAAAGGTCATCACTACCATTGTTGCCATCAGCAGCAACATCAACACACAGAAAATGNNAATTTAACGATTGCTTACCAGAATCCAATGGTGTTAGTAACAAACACTTGGGGACGGTTCTTTTTTGTTTGATCCGCTGCGCCATCAGCGGAAACCGTCAAACAAAAAAGAACCGTCCCCGGATGTTTGATTAGCCCTGGTCGAGGTCATCACCGCCGTCACCACCGGAACCACGCTGGATGGTAATCGACGCGACGGTCGTGCCATCGTTGGTGATCACGAGGTGGGTGGTGCCGGTAGAGCTGTACGCACCCGATACCTGGGCATTCTCATCATCATAGGTGATCGAGGTGAGGTTCTGGCCCGACATGTCGCTGGCCTGCAGCTCGTCGAGGTTCTGACCCACGAGGAACACCTCGAAGGCACCCGTCTCCTGATTGGCGATGATGGTGGTCGATACGGGCTGCGTCGAACCCTCTGCCGACAGCTTGATGCCGGTGATGGTCACAGTCGGGGTGACAGCCACGAGGGCAGCGGCAAAGATCTCCTGCTCGTCGACCACCACCTTGAAGTCACCCGGCTGGGC
>LXOW01444252.1_pt1 | contig 12090 bp, 8 predicted proteins | sample 1368591 | NCBI WGS metagenome assembly LXOW01 (sample SAMN04884650, study PRJNA319009) | bovine gut metagenome | isolation source: Cow rumen | host: Bos taurus | place: Italy: Legnaro (PD) | collected 2014-07-09
GTGCAGCAGGGTCCACAGGTTGCGGTTGCCACGCAGGATGACATCACCGCCGCGGCCACCGTCGCCACCGTCGGGGCCGGCTTTGGGGTCGTGGGCGGTACGCAGCAGGTGCGCCGAGCCGGCCCCTCCGTTACCCGAACGGAAGAAGATTTTCACATAATCGATGAAGTTGTCGTTTTCCATAGTTTAGAACTTGCGGCTGCCCGGTTTCACAAAGGGCAGTCCTTGTTTGCACAAAGGACAGTTGTCAGCTTCCCAGCTCTCAATGTCCAGTTTCACCGCACCATACACGGGGTAGGGGATAGCCTGTGCGCTACGGTCCACAATGCAGGCGATGCCGATCACCTCGGCACCGTAGCTCTTGAGCACTTCGATGGTCTCCATTGACGATTTGCCAGTAGTGACCACATCCTCGGTAATCAGCAGTTTCTGTCCGGGTTTCACCTCGAAACCACGGCGCAGGGTCATCTTGCCGTCCTCTCTTTCGGTGAAGATGGCGGGAACACCCAGCTGACGGCCCAGTTCGTAGGCCACGATGATGCCGCCCATGGCGGGACCGACTACCATGTCAATTTCTTTGCCTTTCAGTTGCTCAGCTACAGTGGCTAACACGCGTTCTGCACGATCTGGGTACTGTAACAGTTTGGCACACTGGCAGTAACGGTTGCTGTGTCTTCCTGATGATAAAAGAAAATGGCCTTCCAATAAGGCTTCCGATTGCTTTAATTCTTCAATAACGTTGGTCATAATATTGTTTATTTTTGTTTATGTCTATAAAAATGCAAAGATACAAAATTTTTTAATGTGCTAATGAGACAATGTGCTAATGTGCCAATTTTAATTAGCAAATTCGTTAATTAGTAAATCGGCAAATTATTTTAATGTGTTTTTTTCAGGGAGATGTGGAGAGATATGAAAAGGGAATGACGCACAATGTGCGTCAAGGGGGAGTCTCATGCAACGCATTCGAGGGGAGTCTCGCACTTCGTGCTTGAGAGGAGATTAAATTCCCTTTCTGTTAGATTTATCCATACGCCCTGCCTGTTGTCACCACTCCCTGCGTGAGCACCACACTGCGCGGCTATGCCGCTTGTGTGGTGTTAATTGCGCCTGGCGTCGCGTCGCATGCCTCTGGCATGCTGTCATAGCCACATACAAAGTATCAATGTTTAGAGTTTAAGAGGGTAACTATCAATTATTAATTGTTAATTGTCAATTGTCAATTGTCAACTACTAACCCCTAAAACCTAAACCCTAACCCCTAAACACTAAAAATTGGCACATTGTCTCATTGGCACATTAAAAAAATGTGTATCTTTGCAGATTGTTTGTATGTAATATTCAAGTTCAAAAAATAAATCATTATGTCAGAAAAAGTATTATCAAAAGTGAAAGCCGGCGTTGCGGTCGGTAAAGACGTTCAGGAAATATTCAGAATCGCCAAAGCCGAGAAATTCGCGCTTCCCGCAGTGAATGTAGTGGGTACTAACTCCATCAATGCAGTATTGGAAGCTGCCAAGGCTGTTAACTCCCCGGTTATGATCCAGTTCTCCAACGGCGGTGCCCATTTCTATGCTGGCAAGTCGCTGAGCAATGATGCTGAGAAGGTGGCCATCGAAGGCGCTATCTCCGGTGCCATGCACATTCACCAAGTGGCTGAAATGTACGGTATTCCGGTGATTATCCACACCGACCATGCCGCCAAGAAACTGTTGCCCTGGATTGACGGTCTGTTGGATGCCGGCGAGAAATATTACGCACAGCACGGCAAACCGCTGTTCAGCTCTCACATGCTTGACCTTTCAGTGGAACCGCTGAAAGAAAATATCGAAATCTGCAAGAAATATCTGGCCCGCATGGCTAAGATTGACATGACCTTGGAGATTGAGCTGGGTATCACCGGTGGTGAGGAAGACGGTGTGGACAATACTGGTGTGGACAGCGCTCGTCTTTATACTCAGCCCGAAGATGTGGCTTACGCTTACGAAGAACTGATGAAAGTCAGCCCGAATTTCACTATCGCCGCTTCTTTCGGCAATGTTCACGGTGTTTACAAACCCGGTAACGTGAAATTGGAGCCCATCATTCTGCATAATTCTCAGAAATATATTCAGGAAAAATATCATACTGAAGAGAATCCTGTGAATTTCGTATTCCACGGCGGTTCCGGTTCAGAGCCTGAGAAAATCAAGGAAGCTATCAATTACGGTGTGGTGAAGATGAATATCGATACCGATACCCAGTGGGCTTTCTGGGCTGGTGTGATGAATTACTACAAGAAGAACGAGGCTTATCTGCAAAGCCAGATCGGCAACCCCGAAGGCGAGGACAAGCCCAACAAGAAATACTATGATCCGCGTGCATTCCTGCGTGAAGGCGAAAAATCAGTGGTAGAACGTCTGAAAGTGGCCTTCTCCGACCTGAATGCCATCGACCGCTGCTAGTTAGTGATTAGGGGATAGTGGTTAGGTGTTAGTAGTTGACAGTTGACAGTTGACAATTGACAATTAACCTTAAACACTAAACTATTAACATTAAACAATTTGAATTTTGAATCTTGAATTCAATACTCCATATACCAACCTCTAATTTCTATTCCCTAAAACCTAAAACCTAACCCCTGTTTTGAGTATTTTCAAGCGAAAACCTAAAAACTATAAGTCCGTCTCTCTTTCCGAACTGACCTGGCAGCGGTTCAAGAAAGAGAGACAGGGTATGATTTCGCTGGGCTATATCCTGCTGATGGTGGTGATTGCCGTGCTGGGCTATCTGATTACGCCCGATTCCACACCCTATTGCAATCATCAGCAAGTGGAGATCGCCTTGCAGAAGCCCGGCTTCCAAGTGCAGTTGCTGCAGGTGAAACAGAGCATGGAGGTGGAGAAACGCAATGTATTCTCGAAGATGCTGTTTGGACAGCCAGCCTTCTATGCCACAATCCCGATTCATTCCTATCAACGTCAGGGGGATTCATTGGCGGTAAAACTGTATGGCCATGAGGAAAGTGGTGATGTTCAGTACTATGCGTTGGCGGACTTGAGTCCTGACCAGCCTGTTATCACCAAGCGTTTTCTTCTGGGCACCGACCGCTATGGACGTGATGTGCTGAGCCAGCTGATGATGGGCACCCGTATCAGTTTGGCAGTAGGCTTGATTTCTGTGTTTATCGCTCTGGTTATCGGTATTTTAGTGGGCGCTGTGGCGGGCTATTACCGGGGCAAGGTGGATGATATTCTGATGTATATTATCAACGTGGTATGGTCAATTCCGACCCTTTTGCTGGTTATTGCCATCAGTTTTGCCTTGGGCAAAGGCTTCTGGCAGATTTTCGTGGCGATGGGCTTGACCATGTGGGTGGATGTGGCCCGTGTGGTGCGTGGACAGGTCATCAGTCTGCGTGAGCAGGATTTTGTGGAGTCTGGCAAGGCATTGGGCTACAATGGTTTTCATATCATCTTCAAACACATCCTGCCCAATGTTTTCGGCACNNGACAATGCCTATTTGGCTATCGTGCCAGGTATCGCCATTATGATGTTGGTGTTGTCTTTCATGCTGATAGGCAGAGCGTTGCGAAATGCTATGGATGTGAGGTCTTAAATCTAGAATTATGGAACATTTTTTCAGACTTATCCTTTTGTACGCCATCTATATCGTGCCTGTTCATTTTATGGAGATTGAAGACAAGTTCATCATCCAAATCGGAGGCATTATCGGCATCACCCTGGCTTATATCGTAGCCATGCTGATTATCAAGAAAATGCGGAAAAAGAACGGACAGAATTAGCAAATTAGTAAATGTGCTAATGAGACAATGTGCTAATGTGCCAATTGTAGTGTATAGGGATTAGGGAGTAGTGATTAGTGCGAATTTTGAATTCTAACCTCTAAACTCTAAACATTAAACCCTAAACCCAAAAACCACACCTCACATCTCACAGCTCATAACTCATAGCCCACACCTCATAGCTCACACCTCATAGCTCATAGCTCACACCTCATAGCTCATAGCTCACACCTCATAGCTCATAGCTCACACCTCATAGCGGTATTAACATTTTACAGTGTAGAAAAATCCTCTGAGGCACTTGAAATGCCAGTGGCAAATTCGTATATTTGCAGACGTAAAATATAGAATATTGTACTCATGGCAGAAGAGAACGAAAACATAGAAGAGCAAACCATAGACGAGAATTTGAATTCCGAGGCAGTGGAGGAAGAAAAAGGTACCATGATGAACGTGGTTCATGTGGGATCTATTTTCGAGAATTATTTCCTGGATTACGCTTCGTATGTCAACCTGAACCGTGCTATCCCTGAGGTGATTGACGGCTTGAAGCCCGTGCAGCGTCGTATCCTGCATTCGATGGATGAACTGGAGGACGGCCGCTACAACAAAGTGGCTAACATCATTGGTAATACCATGAAATACCACCCTCATGGCGATGCTTCCATTGGCGACGCATTGGTTCAGTTGGGACAGAAGGGGTTGCTGATTGACACCCAGGGTAACTGGGGAAATATTCTGACAGGTGATGAGGCTGCCGCTCCCCGTTATATCGAGGCGCGACTGTCAAAGTTCGCTATCGATGTGGTTTTCAATCACAAAACCACCGAATGGCAGCTGTCGTATGATGGCCGTAACAAGGAGCCTGTCACCTTGCCCGTGAAGTTCCCTTTGCTGTTGGCGCAGGGTACGGAAGGTATCGGCGTGAGTATCGCCACCAAGATTTTGCCGCATAATTTCAATGAATTGCTGGATGCATCCGTTGCCATTCTGGAGGGCAAGGATTTCGAGATTTATCCTGATTTCCCCACCGGCGGCTATGTGGATGTGAACAAGTACAACGAAGGGGTCAACGGCAAGATTCTGAATCGTGCCAAGATTTCCATCGTGGATAAGAAAACGCTGGTAATCACAGAAATACCATACGGTACCAACACTACCGACTTGATTCAGTCTATCACTCCTCAGATTGAAAAGGGCAAGCTGAAAATCAAGAAGATAGATGACAATACCGCCAGCCAGGCCGAGATTTTGTTGCACCTTTATCCCGGTGTATCTCCTGACCAGACTATTGATGCACTCTATGCGTTTACGGATTGCAGCATGTCGTACTCACCGAATGCCTGCGTGATTTTCAACGGCAAGCCTTGCGTGATGTCGGTGAAGGAGATTCTGCGCATTAACACCAATAATACGGTCAATCTGTTGCGCCGTGAGCTGGAAATCGCATTGGAAGAGCTGGGCGACCAGTGGCATAAGATTTCACTGGAGAAGATTTTCTTCGAGAAGGGTCTGTACAAACAGTTGGAGAAGGACGCTCCCAGCTGGGACGACCAGATCAGCGCCATCGAAAAGGCGTTCAATCCCTATCGCAAACTCTTTATCAAGGAAATTACCCGTGAGGATGTGCTCCATTTGTGCGAGAAACCGGTCAGGAAGATTTCCAAGTTCGATATCAAGGAAGCTACAGATAAGATCGCTGATATTGAGGCAAATATCGATGAAGTAAAGAATCATCTGGAACATCTGATTGATTATGCCATCAATTATTTCAAACAGCTGAAGAAGAAATACGGAAAAGGTCGTGAACGTAAGACTGAAATCCGTAATTTCGACAATATCGTGGCGGCAACAGTGGCAGTGGCCAACCAGAAATTGTACGTGGACCGTGTGGAAGGTTTTGTGGGGACCGCTCTCAAACGTGATGAGAATGTGGAGTATGTGTGCGACTGCTCTGATATCGACGAGGTGATCGTCTTCAAGGAGAACGGTACGTTTACCGTCAGCAAGGTCAGCGACAAGCAGTTCTTCGGCAAGGATATCATTCTGGTGGAGGTGTTTAAGCGCAATGATGACCGAACCATCTATAATATGATTTACTCCGACGGTTTGTTCGGTACGGCCATGGTGAAGCGTTTTGCCATCGGTGGTGTGACCCGTGACAAGGAGTATGTGCTCACCAAGGGCAAGCAGGGTAGCAAGGTGTTGTATCTGACCTCCAACCCCAATGGTGAGGCCGAAAAAGTGCGTGTGTTCCTGAAGCAAAAAGCAAAACTGAAGAAATTGCAGTTTGATTTTGACTTCTCCACCTTGGCTATCAAAGGTCGTGCTTCTATGGGTAACATCTTGTCCCGCAATCCGGTGCGTAAGGTCGAGTTGTGCCAGAAAGGCGTTTCCACCCTGTCGGCTATAAACATCTATTTCGATGACATTGTTACCCGTCTTAATACCGAGGAGCGTGGCGTGCTCTTGGGCTCTTTCAAGGAAGATGACAAGATTCTGACGGTTTATGGCGAAGGCTATTATAAGATTGTCGGTTTCGATTTGTCTACTCATTTTGAAGATAATTTATTGATTATCAAGAAATTCAATAAAAATAGAATCCTGACAGCGGTATATTATCATAGTAAGGAGGACAAATATACCATCAAGCGTTTCAATCCGGATAATACACCCAAGAAGATAGAGTTTATTCCGCAGGAAAAATATGTGAAGTTGGTTGGGGTAAGTATTGATTACCTGCCGCAGATCGAGGTGACTTATTTCAAGAAGAATCCGAAAGAGCTTGAGCATGAGATTGTTAACTGTGCTGAATTTGTGGAGGTGATGGGTGTGAAAGCCAAGGGTAAGCGTTTGAATTTCGGTACTATCAAGAATGTGAAGTTTATAGATCCGCTGCCTTACGATGAACAGGAGGAAGAAGAGGAAGTTGCTGAAGTTGAAGAGGTTGAGGCAGAGGAGGTGATGGATGATATTGACATGCAGGTGGCGAAGGAAATTTACGACAATGTGGATGAGTCGCAAACTGCACCCAAGGACGAACATCCCAAGGGAGATGACAAAGGGGAACAGTTGAGCCTGTTCTGACAGTTGATAGTTGATAATTGACAGTTGATAATTAGTACTGTTGTGATAAAAATGGGAAATTCGTATAAATAATAGTATATCAAGTATTTATAATGATTTATCGATTTTTTGATTTGAAAGACAAGGAGGCGTGCCAAAGGCACGATATACTATTAACCCCTCACAACTTGTTGTGTGGGGTGGAGAATGACAACTCCTGTCTGCGTGCTAAAAGCACGCTACATACCTTCCAATGTGGCGTACCTACGGCACGCAGGAGTTGTGTAGTTTACCGTATACCCCACATTGCGCTACGCTTATGCGGGGTTAATAGGATTGCGTGCTTTCAGCACGACTANNCATTAAACATCTGAATTTTGAACTTTGATTTTTGAATTCTAACTTAATGCCATGCCTAAACGAATATGTTATTTACTAAGTATCATTTTTCTGTTGGCATCCTGCAAGAAGCCTGAATTCAAAGCTACACCATACGAAATCCAGATTCCGCGGCATTTTCCCACGCAGTTGAACATTCCTTCCGATAATCCCATGACGGTGGAGGGGGTGGCTTTGGGTCAGAAACTTTTTCACGATGGACATTTGTGCGGTTATACAGGCAGTGATGAGGCCCAGATGATGAGTTGCGCCACTTGCCATAACCCTCAGCATAGTTATGACATTGGCACGGACAATCCACGTTTCCCTGGCGGTCAGCCAGTGGGTTTGTCGGGACAGCCTACGCATCACGTGCCGTTGCCCTTGGTGAATTTGGTGTTCAACAGTAATGGCTATTTGTGGAATGGCGCTACTACCAGTCTGGAAGATATTGTGTTAGCCACTTTTACCGACCCTACGGAGATGAACAGCGATTATGGCAGAGTGGTGGCGGCTATCCAGTCGAATAGTACCTATCCTCCGATGTTTGATAAGGCATTCGGAACCCCAGAGGTGACCATTGACCGCATTGCCAAGTCCATTGCCCAGTATGTGCGGACTTTGATCAGTGCTAATTCCAAGTTTGACAAATACTTACAGGGGACGGCGCAACTGACTCCGCAGGAACTCAATGGCTATGTGCTTTTTACTACCGAGGAGGGGGCGGACTGCTTTCATTGCCATGGCGGGGGCGGAACGCCGTTGTTTACCACAAACTTGTGCTATAACAATGCTTTGGATGATGTGTTCAATGACCCCTCCGATCGCTTTTCAGTTACTGGCAATGTGATGGATCATGGGGCATACAAGGCGCCGACCTTGCGCAATATTGCGGTTTCAGCGCCTTATATGCACGACGGGCGTTTCAAGACCTTGGACGAGGTGCTGGAGTTTTACAATACAGGGCAGAAAAACTCGCCTTACGTAAGTCCCTTGATGCATCATGTGAATGACGGTGGAGTGCTGCTTACACCATCGCAAATCGCTGATTTGAAAGCTTTTTTGGAGACTCTGACGGATGAGGAGTTTATAGTTGATAATTGATAATTGACAGTTGACAATTAAAAGAATTCAAAATTCAAAATCCAAAGCTCATAGTTCATAGCTCACAGCAAAAAAAACACTAAACATAAAACATTAAACTATGAAAATCTACACCAAAACCGGAGACAAAGGAGAAACCTCATTAGTAGGAGGAAAAAGAGTGAAAAAATACGACACCTTGCTGGAGGCGTATGGTACCATTGACGAGCTGAATTCCAATATCGGCTTGGTTATTGCCGAGGAGCAGGAGCCGTTTTTGACTGACATCCAGCGGATGCTGTTCGTGGTGGGGGGCATGTTGGCCACGGAGACGCAGAACTGGGCTAAATACTGGCCCAATGTGGATTTCGCAGACTTGTTGCAGCAAATTGAGTCGGAAATTGACCGCATGAGTGCTGAATTGGAGCCATTCAAGGGTTTCATTCTGCCCCAGGGCTCGCTGCTCATTGCTCATATCCATGTTTGCCGCACGGTATGTCGCAGGGCCGAGCGTCTGATCGTGAAAATCGCCGATGAGAATGAGGCATACGCACCTCTTTTGAAGATTGTAAACAGACTTTCAGACTATTTCTTTACTTTGGCTCAGTTTTGCCATAAGAAAAACAATATTCCTGAAACTTACTGGAAATAATCATAAAACAAATCACCATGAAAACAAAAGCTTTTATTATCATCAGACACTTGTCATGTTGTGTTATCATGATTTTTCTCCTGCTCTTTTTCTCCTGCCACAAGGAGAATGAACAAACAAGCACACCATCCCATGTGCCATCGGGAGGTCAGTCTGAACCTCAATCGGGGGATGTCATCTACAATGCTGTGGCGGATGTGGATGGACATTCTTACGATGCGATATTGATTGGCAACAAAATGTGGATGATTCAGAATCTGAAGACGACACGTTATTCGAATGGAGAAGAGATACCGGTTGGTGTTCCGGACGATGACAGGGCCATTACAGATCCATTAAGATTTGTTCCTAATGGGAATGGGGCATACGTGGAACAATACGGATATCTGTATAATTGGTCCGCTGTGATGCATGGAGCTAACAGTAGTTCGAGCAATCCCAGTGGGATACAGGGCGTTTGCCCGTATGGCTGGCATGTGCCAAGTAGGGCAGAGTGGGAACAGCTGACCACCTTCATAGGGATGCAAAGCGAGTATAGGTGTGATAATGACAGGTATAATGTCGCCAAAGCCATGGCTTCAACCTCCGGATGGAAGGAAGCTAGTAAGACATGCGCTGTAGGGAATAATCAGTACAACAATAACGCCACACATTTTTCAGCTTATCCGGCTGGTCGTGGGGATATTTCCGTGAACAATAATTTCACGAAAGATGCCTATTTCTGGACTTGTACGCAATCGGCGATTCCGGGATGGGATATGTATGCGTATGATTTTGAGTTAGACTATTATAGTGCCACCACGTATATATATGCTCCCTACAAAGGTAATGCCATGGCGGTGCGCTGTGTTCGTGATTAAGGGACTTTTGGTCGCGTAAAAAGTGTTCCGATAATTTCTTTATTTCAGTCTGTTTTTGTCACATGGAAACGGGTTTTTCTGTAACTTGTTGGAAATAAAGCTGAAAAAATTATTACGAAAAGTGCTTATTTTATAAAAAAAGAGTACTTTTGCCGCCACAAAAAAAAGGAGGACAGATTATGTATTGGACACTTGAATTAGCCACAAAATTGGAGGATGCTCCGTGGCCGGCAACCAAGAAGGAATTGATTGATTTTGCCCTTCGTTCGGGAGCTCCTATGGAAGTGATTGAAAACCTTAACGAGATAGAGGATGAGGGCGAGATTTATGACAATATTGAAGACCTCTGGCCGGACTATCCCACCAAGGATGACTTTTTCTTCCATGAGGATGAGTACTAATCCGTATTAAATTGATCACAAAAAAATCCCATTCTATCGCTAAGATGGAATGGGATTTTTCTTTTCCGGAAAGTCTGAACTCCCCAAAGGAGAGTCAAGACTTGTTATTATTGCTTGATAATTTTGTGGATTCCAAGGAGTTGTTTGTCGTTAAACAGTCGGATAAAGTAGAGGCCAGGGGCAAATTCTTCCATGTTGACCCGCTGGGTGGAGTTGGCTTCTGCCCATCTCAACGTTTTGACTCTGCGGCCGGTGGCATCGTAAATGTCAGCATTGGTGAGGTGGGTGAATTCGTCGTCCACTTTTATATTGACCACGTCGTGTGCAGGGTTGGGGTAAACGATGATGTGGAGGCCAGACAATGAATTATATTCATTGATACCGACGGTCGTGATGGTCAGATATAGGGTGTCGGCGCTGGGGCAACCGTCGCCATTGTTGTAGTAGTGGATGTAAGTTCCGCTTTCGGTGTAGGTCTGTCCTGTACCTGCTGTCCATGTGTAGCTTTCGCACTCGGTGACGGTGGTCACGTTGTGCGTTCCGTAGTTGATGGTTAGGTGCAGGGTGTCAGTGCTGGGGCATTCGTCACTATTGTTGTAATAGTGAATGTAGGTTCCGCTTTCGGTGTAGGTCTGGCCCGTTCCTTCTGTCCAGGAGTAGCTTTCGCACTCGGTGACGGTGGTCACGTTGTGCGTGCCGTAGTTGATGGTGAGGTGCAGTGTGTCGGCACTGGGGCAATCGCTGCTATTGTTGTAATGATGGATATAGGTGCCGCTTTCAGTGTAGGTTTGTCCTGTACCTGCTGTCCATGTGTAGCTTTCGCACTCAGTGACGGAGGTGGCGTTGTGTGTTCCATTATGGATGGTCAAGTGCAGGGTATCTGCGCTGGGACAAGCATCACCATTGTTGTAGTGGTGGATGTAAGTTCCGCTTTCGGTGTAGGTCTGGCCCGTTCCTTCTGTCCAGGTGTAGGACTCGCACTCGGTGACGGTAGTCACGTTGTGCGTTCCGTAGTTGATGGTTAGGTGCAGGGTGTCAGTGCTGGGGCATTCGTCACTATTGTTGTAATAGTGAATGTAGGTGCCGCTTTCGGTGTAGGTCTGTCCTGTACCTGCTGTCCATGTGTAGCTTTCGCACTCGGTAACAGTAGTCACGTTGTGCGTTCCGTAGTTGATGGTTAGGTGCAGGGTGTCGGTGCTGGGGCATTCGTCACTATTGTTGTAATAGTGAATGTAGGTGCCGCTTTCGGTGTAGGTTTGTCCTGTACCTGCTGTCCAGGTGTAGCTTTCGCATTCAGTGACGGTGGTCACGTTGTGCGTGCCGTTGAGGATGATCAGGTGCAGGGTGTCGGTGCTGGGGCAATCGCTGCTATTGTTGTAATGATGGATATAGGTGCCGCTTTCGGTGTAGGTCTGTCCTGTACCTGCTGTCCATGTGTAGCTTTCGCACTCGGTGATGGTAGTCACGTTGTGCGTTCCATTATGGATGGTGAGGTGCAGTGTGTCAGTGCTGGGACAAGCATCACCATTGTTGTAGTGGTGGATATAGGTGCCGCTTTCAGTGTAGGTTTNNATATAGGTGCCGCTTTCAGTGTAGGTTTGTCCTGTACCTGCTGTCCAGGTGTAGCTTTCGCATTCAGTGACGGAGGTTACGTTGTGCGTGCCATTGAGGATGGTCAGATGCAGGGTGTCAGTACCTGAGCATCCTTCGTTGTTGTTATAGTTATGGAAGTACGTTCCGCTTTCGGTGTAGGTCTGGCCCGTTCCTTCTGTCCAAGTGTAGGACTCGCACTCGGTGACGGTAGTCACGTTGTGTGTGCCATTATGGATGGTCAAGTGCAGGGTATCTGCGCTGGGACAAGCATC
>LXOW01247185.1_pt1 | contig 12086 bp, 8 predicted proteins | sample 1368591 | NCBI WGS metagenome assembly LXOW01 (sample SAMN04884650, study PRJNA319009) | bovine gut metagenome | isolation source: Cow rumen | host: Bos taurus | place: Italy: Legnaro (PD) | collected 2014-07-09
TCTGCGGCGACTGGGCCAACCCGTTCCGGTACAGCCGCGGCGGGGAGATACGCGACTGCCGTTTCGCGGACATTTCCGTCCGTGGCGAGAAGGGCGGCTTCGTCGGCGGCATCCACCTGCTCGGGAGGTCGGCGGAGGAATCGGTTTCCGGCATGCGCTTCTCGGGAATCGACTACTTCGGGGAGACCGTCGTAACCACGTCCAGTTGCGTCCACGTCGGCAGTTTTGCCGCGGCCACTTTCGACTAGCACCCCACAGTAAGGCCCCGTGCGCAAATGGGATGAATGTTTTTGCGTAGACGGAAGACGGTGTTGGGAGGATTTTGATACAATACGGGCAGTAAAGGGAAACTGCGAGGCAAACCAAATGAATGAGGCAAACCAAATGAGAAACAGACTTCGAGTTGCTTTCTGCGCGATGATGGTGGCGGGTGCGGCGCTTCCGTCGTTTTCGGCCGACTACGCCGTGCGCGACTTCGGCGCAAAGGGCGACGGAACGACCAAGGACACCGCGGCGCTCCAGACGGCGATCGACGAGTGTTCCGCCAAGGGCGGCGGGCGCGTCGTCCTTTCGGACGGCACGTTCCTTTCCGGCGCGATTCAGCTCAGGTCGGGTGTGGAGCTTCGCCTCGAGAAGGGCTCGCGGCTTCTTGCTTCGCCCGACATCGCGGACTTTCCGGAATGGAAGGATGCGAAGCACATCGTCGGCGGGAACTGTCCGCGCGGACGCAACGCCTCGTTTATTTTCGCCGACGAGTGCGAGAACATCGCCATCACCGGCGAAGGCGTGATCGACGGCAACGGCGAGACGCACGTGCGGCGCAAGACCGATCCGAACTGGACCGGATGGGAGTTCGAGCGCATCCGCCCGATGAACGAGACGCTTCCGCGCGTCGTCTTCCTCGCCGGCTGCCGCAACGTGCGGCTGGAGGGCATTTCGCTCGTCAACGGACCGGCCGGATGGGGATTCTGGATCCACGACTGCGACAAGGTGAACGTGCGCGGGCTCACGATCCGCTCCGACGTCCGCTACCCGAACAACGACGGCCTGCACGTAAACTGCTCGCGCGACGTCGACATCTCGGACTGCGACATCGAATGCGGCGACGACGCGCTTATCATCCGCGCCAACAGCAGGTCGCTGAAGGAGAACAAGCCGTGCGAGCGCGTGCACGTGCGCGACTGCCGCGTCCGCTCGTGGGCGAGCGGCATCCGCGTCGGCTGGCGCTGCGACGGCGTCATCCGCGACTGCTCTTTCCGCCGCATCAAGATGCGCGACACCGTGAACGGCATCGACATAGTCATGCCGCGGGTGCTGGATCCGTACGACTACGGACGCGAGGCGACGCAGATCGAGAACATCCTCTTCGAGGACATCGAGATGGACGGCATCTACGCGCACCCGCTCGACGTCAAGGTCGAGGGCGACCCGGAGACGACCCGCGTGGATTTCGTGCGCAACGTCACGCTGCGCCGGGTCAAGGCAACGGGGCTGGAGCTGCCGAACATCCGCGGACGCAAGGACGTGCCTATCCGCGACTTCCTCTTCGAGGACTGCTCCTTCCGCAAGGTCTCCGACGACGTGCTCCCCGGCTGGGAGCGCCACGGCGCGGCGAACATCGGCCGCACCCGTCCCGCGCGCTTCGAAAACGCCGAGGGCTTCCGCCTCGTCCGCACGGAAGGCTGGTCGGTCAAGTAAGCGCCCGCGCGGCGGGCGGGTGAAGGCTTCCGCTGCCGGCGCGGCGTGTCCGGAGGCTGTACACCTGGCGGAAGATTTGGTATATTCTGTGCATGAAAGCCATACTTCTACTTTGCCTTGCCGCATGTTCGGCGTTTGGATGCGCCGCCGCCGAAAGTCCGGTGACCCCGGTTTCCAGGATGGAGAGCCGCACCAAGGACCCGACGCGCGACCCCGGGCTCTTCGGCGACTACTGGTGGGCGAACCGCTTCCTGAGCCGCAGCCGCCTCGTCGAGGGCTTCAAGGGCAAGACCGTCGACGTCGTGATGCTCGGCGACTCGATCATGCACTTCTGGGAGTGGAAGCATCCGCGGAGCTGGGAGAAGTTCACGAAGGGGCGCACGGTCCTCAACCTCGGCTACGGCGGCGACAGGACGCAGAACGTCCTCTGGCGCATCGAGCACGGCGAGCTGGACGGCTACACGGCGAAGAGCGTCGTCCTCATGATCGGCACGAACAACAACTCGGCCGGGGATTCCGACCCCGCCGCGGTCGCGGAAGGCGTAAAGAAGGTGGTCGCGGAGATTCGCGCGCGGCAGCCGGACGCTAAAATCGTCCTGCACCCGATCTTCCCGAGGGGAAGGTCTGCCGAATCCGCCGCCCATGCGGCGGCGAGGGCGCGCAACGACAGGACCAACGCCCTGCTCGAGAAGTTCGCCGCAGAAGACGGCAAGCTGGTCTGGGTCGATTTCAACGACAGGCTGGTGGATGGCTCCGGATGGGTGCCGAAGTCGCTGATGGCAGACGAGATCCATCCTACCGACGCCGGGTACGACATCTGGATGGAGGCGCTCCTGCCCCATCTGAAATGATCCCCAGCCGCCACCTTGCAAAATTGCTTTGGCCGGCTCTGTCCAATCCTTTTTCGGTTTAGACTGCAATGTTACGGCCGATGGTCGGCAGTCCCGACATTTGGCTGGAGAGGTATAGACCTGCGCGGCGAAAGTGCCGCGGAGATTTCTGCGCAGGCTTGAGATTAAGAATTTGTACACTGGATGATTTTGCACTTTATCCACTGCGATATAAATGCTAGAATTGCAGTGTTGAAAACGGGTAAATCCACTAAGGAGAGACAAACGATGTACAAGAAGTGCGCATTGACTGCGGCGGCGGCGATTGCCGCGTTCGCCGTCTCGGCGGCGGTTCCGCTCAAGATCGGCGTCGCCGGCTTTACGTTCCACAAGAAGACGCTCGACGACGCGCTCGCGATCATGCAGAAGGCCGACGTCCACTACCTGTGCGTGAAGGACTTCCACCTTCCGTTCGGCGCGACGGACGCCGAGATCGCGGCGTTCAAGGAGAAGTGCGCGTCCTACGGCGTCACTCCCTACGCGATCGGCCCCGTCTACGTCAAGGACGCCGCGAAGCTGCGCGAGCAGTTCGAGTTCGCGAGGCGCCTCGGCGTCAAGACGATGGTCGGCGTTCCCTACGAGCCGACGGACGAGAAGGACACGTGGAGCAAGCGCCGCGGCTCGCGCGCGCTCCTCGTCGAGGTCGACAAGCTCGTGAAGGAGTTCGACATCCGCTACGCGATCCACAACCACGGCCCCGCCTCGCCGGAGATGTTCCCCGACGTCGAGTACGGATGGAACCTCATCAAGGACCTCGACCCGCGCATCGGCTTCTGCATCGACGTCGGCTGGGAGTACGGCAGCGGCAAGGACCCCGCCGCGACGATCCGCAAGTACGCCGACCGCATCTTCGACGCGCACATCAAGAACTTCCCGATGGGCGAGAAGAACGGCGGCTCCGTCCCGCTGCCGCGCGGCAAGATCGACCTCGTGCCGGTCTTCCAGGCGTTCGCCGACATCGGCTACGACGGCGTCTGCTCGCTCGAGTACGAGAAGGACTTCGAGGACAACCTCCTCGCCGTCGTCGAGTGCATCGCCTACGAGCGCGGCATCTGCGACGCGATCAAGGCCAAGGCGAAGATGAAGCCCGCGCCCGAGGGCGCGAACACGCTCACCGACGCGGAGAAGGCCGAGGGCTGGCAGCTCCTCTGGGACGGCAGGACGCTCGACGGCTGGCTCGGCGTGAAGGGCGGCTGCAAGGCGCCGCCCGAGAAGGGCTGGGTCGTCAAGGACGGCACCCTCACGATGCGCCCCGTGAACGGCATCGCGGACGGCAAGTGGTTTCCGCTCCCGCCCGAGGACCAGAAGCTCGGCGGCGGCGGCGACATCGTGACGGCGAAGAAGTACCGCGACTTCGCGTTCAAGTTCGACTTCCGCCTCACCGACAGCGCCAACTCCGGCGTCAAGTACTTCTACGACGAGAACCAGAACAAGGGCACCTGCGAGGAGTACCAGATCCTCGAGAACGGGCATCCCGACTCCGACAAGGGCAAGGACGGCAACCGCAAGTCCGCCTCGCTCTACGACATCATCCCCGCGCACGCCGACTCGATCCTCAAGGGCCCCGGCGAGTGGAACACCGGCATGGTCGTCTCGAAGGGCGCGAAGGTCGAGCACTGGCTCAACGGCGTCAAGGTGCTCGAGTACGAGCGCGGCTCCGAGGCGTTCCGCGCCGCGGTCCGGGCGTCGAAGTACAGGGAGTGGGGCGTCGCCGCGGACGGCTCGGCGCAGCCCTGGGGCGAGATCCCCGAGGGGCGGCTTCTCCTCCAGGACCACAGCGACTCCACCGTCTCGTTCTGCAACCTCAAGGTGAAGGAGCTCTGATGAACAGGCGTGGATTCCTCAAGTCGCTGCTCGCGGCGGGCGCGTTCCCGCTGCTGCCGGGATGCCTCTCGCCGCGCGGCTACGCCGCCAACGGCAAGGTGCGCCTCGCGGCGATCGGCTGCGGCGCGCAGGCCTGGTTCGACCTGAAGGCGTTTGCGAAGAACGCGGACATCTGCGAGGTCGTCGCGCTATGCGACACCGACATCGGCGCGCCGCACACGCTCGAGGCGCTGAAGCGCTTCCCCGACGTGCCGCGCTTCCAGGACTTCCGGAAGATGTTCGACGCGATGGCGAGCAAGATCGACGCCGTCCTCGTCGGCATTCCCGACCACTCCCACTTCTGCGCCGCGATGCACGCGATGCGGCTCGGCAAGGCCGTCTACGTCGAGAAGCCGCTCGCGCACTCGTTCCGCGAGTGCGAGCTCCTGATGGCCGCGGAGAGGAAGTACGGCGTCGTCACGCAGATGGGCAACCAGGGCCACAGCGGCAACAACTTCTACCAGTACCGCGACTACGTGGAGAAGGGCGTCATCAAGGACGTCCGCAAGGTCGTCGCGCACATGAACATGCAGCGGCGCTGGCACAAGTGGGGCGGCAACGTCGACGGCTACCCCAAGGCCGAGGTGATGCCGAAGACGCTCGACTGGGAGGTCTGGTGCAACGCCGCGCCGTGGCACGACTTCTCGAAGGACCTCGCGTACGGCGAGTGGCGCTGCTGGTACGACTACGGCAACGGCTGCATGGGCGACTGGGGCGCGCACATCCTCGACTGCGTCCACCGCTTCACGCTCAAGGGCGCGCTCCCGAGCGAGGTCGCGATCTCCAACGTCACCGGCTGGAACCCCTACGTGTTCCCGATCCAGGACACGCTCACGATGAAGTTCGGCGACGTGACGCTCGAGTGGTACGAGGGCCTCGACAACCGGCCGGCGCTTCCGAAGGGATTCCGCTACGCGGACAACAAGGGGCTTTTCCCGGCTTCGACCGCGAACGACGGGCTCATCGACCCGCCGCTCAAGCCGGGCAAGGAGATATACCTTGCGGACGGGACGGTCTGGCAGGGGCTCTCCCACGCCTCGACCCTTGTCCGCTGCGGCGCCCAGGACGAGAAGGTGCCGGAATTCGAGAAGGCCGGCAGCGACCACTACCGCAACTTCCTCCTCGCGGTCAAGGGCGAGGAGGAGGCGAGGAGCCCGTTCAGCGTCGCCGCGCCGCTCAGCGAGGTCTTCTGCCTCGGCGTGATCGCCCAGCGGCTCAACCGCGGCTTCAAGTTCGACCCCGTCGCCAAGCGGGCGGTGGGCGACGGGGCCGTAGACCTGCTGCTGCGCGGGCCCGCGCCGAGAAAGGGCTGGGAGGGATACTACCATGTCTGAGAAAAAGATGAGCAACTTCCGCTGGGTGATCTGCGCGCTCCTGTTCTTCGCGACGACCGTCAACTACCTCGACCGACAGGTCCTGTCGCTCACGTACAAGGACTTCATCGCGCCGGTGTTCGGGTGGACGGACAACGACTACGGCACGATCACCGCGGTGTTCTCGATCATCTACGCGCTCTGCAACCTCTTCGCGGGCAAGTTCATCGACAAGCTCGGCACGAAGAAGGGGTACCTGTGGGCGATCTTCATCTGGTCGCTCGGCGCGTGCCTCCACGCCGGATGCGGCGTCGGGACGTCCGCGCTCAAGGCGGCGGGCTTCCTCGGCATGATGGGCATCACGACGTCCGTCTGGCTCTTCCTCGCCTGCCGCGCGGTCCTTGCGCTTGGCGAGGCCGGCAACTTCCCGGCGGCGATCAAGGTGACGGCGGAGTACTTCCCGAAGAAGGACCGCGCGTTCGCGACGTCGATCTTCAACTCCGGCTCGTCCGTCGGCGCGCTCGCCGCGCCGCTCTCGATCCCGCTCATCGCGAAGTACTGCGGCTGGGAGATGGCGTTCATCATCATCGGCGCGCTCGGCTTCGTGTGGATGGGCTTCTGGATGTGGCTCTACAGGAAGCCGGCCGAGAACCCGCGCGTGAACGCGGCTGAGCTCAAGTACATAGAGTCTGACGAGGCGGATGGAACGGACGGGGCCTCGGGCGGCCCCGAACCCGCGCCCGAGGAAAAGAAAATCTCCTACGCCAAGGCGTTTTCGCTTCCGCAGACGTGGGCGCTCGTCCTCGGGCGCTTCCTCACCGACGGCGTGTGGTGGTTCTTCCTCTTCTGGACGCCGGGCTACCTCTCCGACCAGTTCGGCTACAAGAGCTCCGACGGCATGGGCATGGCGCTCATCTTCACGCTCTACGCGATCGTCACGTTCGTCTCGATCTACCTCTGCAAGATCCCGACGTACATGGTGGACAAGCGCGGCATGAACCCGTACGAGGGCCGCATGGTGGCGATGTTCATCTTCGCCTGCTTCCCGCTCCTCGCGCTCGGCGCGCAGCCGCTCGGGGCGTTCTCGGCGTGGTGGCCGGCGATCCTGATCGGCCTCGCGTGCGCCGGGCACCAGGCGTGGAGCGCGAACGTCTATTCCGTCGTCGGCGACATGTTCCCGAAGTCGACGATCGGCACGCTGACCGGCATCGCGCAGTTCGCCGCGGGCTGCGGCAGCTTCATGGTGAACAAGTGCGCGGGCAAGCTGTTTACGTATGCCGCCGAGAAGGGCGACGCGTTCGCGTTCTGCGGCTACACCGGCAAGCCCGCCGGCTACATGATCCTATTCAGCTACTGCGCCGTCGCCTACATAGTCGGATGGTGCTGCATGAAGGCCCTGGTCCCGCACTACAGGAAGGTGGAGCTCTAAGATGAAACAAGGATGGAGATGGTACGGTGATCGCGATCCGATCACCCTGAAGGAAATCAGGCAGGCGGGAGTCACGGACGTCGTGGCGGCGCTCTACGAGCGCAAGCCGGGCGAGGTCTGGCCCGTCGCCGAGATCAAGGCCCGCGCGAAGAAGGTCAAGGACGCGGGGATGACCTGGAGCGTCGTCGAGTCCGTGCCGGTGCACGAGGACGTCAAGCGGCGTTCCGGCGACTGGAAGAAGTACGTCGAGAACTACAAGCAGACGCTCGCGAACCTCGCCAAGTGCGGGATCAAGACGGTCTGCTACAACTTCATGCCGGTCCTGGACTGGACGCGCAGCGACCTCGCCTACGAGCTGCCGGACGGCTCGACCTGCCTCGGCTACGACGAGTACGAGGTCGCCGCGTTCGACATGTTCGCCCTGAAGCGCCCCGGCGCCGAGAAGGACTACGACGCGAAGACACGCGCCCGCGCGCGCAAGCTCTGGACGCGCTACACGCCCCGCGAGCGCATGCGCGTGCAGAAGTCGATCCTGACCGGGCTACCCGGCACGGTCGACGACCTCACTCCGGCCGAGTTCCTCCGCGCGCTCAAGACCTACGAGGGGATCGACGACCGCCAGCTTCGCGAGAACATGTACGCGTTCCTCAACGACATCTCGCCCGTGCTCGACAAGTACGGCGTCGACATGTGCATCCATCCCGACGACCCGCCGCATCCGATCTTCGGCCTGCCGCGGATCCTCTCGAACGCGGCGGACGTCCGCGAGATGGTGCGCCGCTGCCCCTCGAAGCACGTCGGGCTCACGCTCTGCACGGGCTCGCTAGGCGGCTCGCTCGCCAACGACGAGGTCGCGATCTTCAAGGAGTTCGCCAAGCGCGTCTTCTTCTGCCACTTCCGCAACCTCGAGTACGAGGAGGAGGGCGTCTTCCACGAGTCGCGCTGCCACCTCGTGGGCAAGACGGACCTCCCGGCGCTCATGCTCGCGCTCCTCAAGGAGGAGAAGCGCCGCGGCAAGGGGATCGTCGTGAGGCCCGACCACGGCCGGCTCATGGAGATCGACAAGGGCAGGAACTGCTACTGCGGCTACTCCTACGGCGGCAGGCTCGTCGGGCTCGCGGAGCTGCGCGGACTCGAAATCGGGCTCAAGTACGCCCACAAGGGGCTTTGAGCTGCAAATCATCGTAGACATACTTCAAAAAGGAAACAACAAGATGAAGCTCGTCAAGGACAAGGGAGTCGAAGGCAAGGTCATGGTGTGCACGGGCGCGGCCGGCGTGCTGTGCTCGTCGATGACGGAGGACCTGCTCCGCCACGGCGCGAAGGTCGCGGTGCTCGACCTGCGCAAGGACGTCGCGGACAAGTTCGTCGCGAAGCTCGCGAAGAAGGGGCTCAAGGACGCGATCGCGGTCGAGGCGAACGTGCTCGACAAGGCGTCGCTGGAGAAGGCGAGGGACGTGGTCCTCAAGAAGTGGCGCCGCATCGACATCCTCATCAACGGCGCGGGCGGGAACCATCCCAAGGGCACCTGCCCCGACGAGCAGATGACCGCGAAGTCGAAGCTCGAGGACACGTTCTTCGGCCTCACGGCCGAGGGCTTCGAGTTCGTCAACAAGCTCAACCTCGTCGGCACGATCCTGCCCTGCCAGGTGTTCTGCAAGGAGATGCTCAAGAAGGGCGGCGCGGTGCTGAACTTCTGCTCGATGGCGGCCTACCAGCCGCTCACCAAGGTCGCGGCGTACGGCGCGGCGAAGGCCGGCATCATGAACTTCACGCGCTTCCTCGCCACGCACCTCGCGCCGATGGGCATCCGCGTGAACGCGCTCGCGCCGGGCTTCTTCATCACGAACCAGAACCGCTTCCTCATGCTGGAGAAGGACGGCAAGACGCTCACCGCGCGCGGCAACAAGGTGATCGCCAAGACGCCGATGCGCAAGTTCGGCCAGCCGAGCGACCTGCACGGCGCGGCGCGCTTCCTCCTCTCCGACGAGGCGTCGTTCATCACCGGCGTCACGCTGCCGGTCGACGGCGGATTCGTCTGCTACTCCGGCGTCTGAGTCCGCGGCAAAACCGCCGCGGCGGGGTCTACGGCATGTCGTAAAATGCTTAATTGGAGAAGGAACATGGGAAGACTGCATAACCTGGTTGCGCTGGCGGCGCTTGCCGCGGCGATTGAGGCGCCGGCGGCCGAGGCCGCGCCTAGGCGCATCCTCTGCTGGGGCGACAGCGTGACCGAGGGCATGGCGATGCCGAAGGGCAAGGACTATCCGTCCCGACTCGGGGAGCTGCTCGGCGACGGATACCAGGTTTTCAACTCCGGCGACGGCGGCGAGAACTCTGTCACGATTCCCGCGCGCCAGGGCGCGGTCAAGCTCACGACGGCGGCGGCGATAGCCTTTCCCGCCGGCGAGCGCACCGTGAAGGTCGGCGACGCTTCGGACAACGGGTTCCGCACCGCCGCGGGCGAGAAGATCATGCTTACCGCCGCGCTTGGCCGCAAGCTCCCCGTCAACCCCGTCAAGATAGGCAAAGAAGAGTACAAGCTCTCCTTCCAGGGATTCCGCTGGAACTCCCCGACCAACAAGATATCCTACGCGCTGATGCTCTCCCGGAGCGACGCGAGCGCCGCCAAGGCGGCGACGATTCCGGCCGGCACCCCGGTACGGTTCGCGTCCGCCGACGCCGTTCCCGGCGCCTACTGCGAGATATTCTTCATGGGCGCCAACGGCGGATGGGGCAAGGACGTCGACAAGCTCGTCGCGCAGATCCGCGCGATGGTCGCCCGGCGCGGCGAGAAGAAGCCCTATCTCGTCATCGTTCCGTACTGGAAGCGCTTTGCGCAGGAGCAGAAGGACGCCTTCAAGGCGGCGTTTGGACGCCACGCTGTCGAGTTCCCCGTCGAGGACTCGCTCTGCTACAAGAACCGTCCCGACGTGCACCTCAACGAGAACGGCTACGCGTTGCTGGCGAAGCTTCTCCACGAACGCGGCGCCGAGCTCGGCTACTGGCCGAAGGCCAAGTAGTCCGTGAGCGTCAGTCGCCGGTGGCGACGCCGGCGGACGCCTCCTCCACGAGATACCAGACCGTCCGGTACTTCTCCGAGATGTCGAAGGAGGCGAACCCTCCTGACGACTCCGCCAGGAAGGGGGCGGAAAGCGCGCGGGCGTCGCCGTCGAGCGGCGTGACGCGCAGCGCTCCCGCCGACGGGATGCGTATCGTCGCGCGAACGCCCTCGCATTCGTAGGGAAGCCTGCCCATCGACTTCGCCGTCGTTATGCGCGAGCCGATCGCCTTGGCTCCGTCCTCGGGGGGGATCGGCTCCCCGGTTTCCGCATACGTGAGCTTGGCGCCCGCGGGCTGCTGGTATCCGGTCGCGGACAGGAGGCAACGCCCCGGCGACAGCTCGGTGAAGGAAATGGCCGCCCAGCCCATGAGCGTGTCGCCGAGCGTCACCGTGAAGCCGTCGGAGAATCCATGGACGGTGCCCGCCTTGCCGAACGCAGAGAGGAATTTCGTGCGCGGCGTGTCGACCGCATACCACTCCTCGCCGGGCTTCGTCGCGTCCCATCGGATTTCGCCGGTGGACGAGACCGTGGCGCGCTTTTCGCCGTCCGTCTTCCCGTAGGGCGTCGTCTCGACTGCGCACTTCTGCGGAAGGTCCGACAGCACCCGCCCGGTGGCCGCCTTGAGGCACGCGTGCATGTCAGTCCCGGCGCAGTGCATGCCGACGGAGAATCCGTTCTTCACGATCTTCTCGCGCTCGTCAAGCCTGCGGAGCTCGTACGCGATGCGCTCCGGCCTGTCCTCGCCGCTCTTCACGTCGCCGCGCACGAACATGTTCACGGACGCCGGAAGGTGCGCGAGGTACTTGGCGTTGCCGCGCATGTCGAAGAACTGCCTGCCGCCGTAGGAGTGGTCCGCGGCGTGGCTCCACACGTAGCCGTGGACGGCGGCCGCGTTCTGGAAGGCCGCGAGGGAGAGGAGGGTCGGGAAGAACTCCGCCGCCGTGGTGTACGCCGAATGCAGGTTCGCCTCGCTGACGGTGAACGGCTTGCCGAAGACGCGGTTCTCGAATACCATCTGCGGGGCGCGTCTCCACGACTTGACGTCGAGGTCGCGCGCCATCGGCTTGTTCACGGTGTACCAGTTGGAAATGTCCCACGACCTGCCGGGGAAGACGGGAATGCTGCCGAAGTAGTAGTGGTCGTCGATGAAGTCGCCGTACGCCTGCGGATAGTGCGCGCCGTAGTCGGCCGTGCCGCAGTTCACCGGCGCGCGCGCCGCCATCTCGTGCTTCACGAAGGCGTACATCTCCTTCCAGTAGCGGTCTTCCACGTCGAGGATGAACTCGGAGAGGTCGCGGTTCCTGGCGGGTGAACGCCGCAGGCCGAGTCCGACGGTTCCCTCTTCAAGCGACTCGCCGGGGTCGAGGCCCAGTTCGCCGCCGCGCACGAAGGAGATGTCGGCGAGCTCGTAGACGCCGGTCTTTTCGAACTGCAGCTGGACGCGGTTGGAGTCGTCCGTGAGCCTGGCTTCGGCGGACACCTTGACCTCGAGCCAGTCGGTCCCGGTCTCGAGCGCTTTCGAGCATCCCTGGACTCCCCAGGGCTTGCCGTGCTGGCTGACCTTCAGCACCGCGCTGCCCGGCTTTTCGGAACGTATCCTGAGCGAGAGCAAGTAGGGCTCTCCCGCCTTGAGCGGCACGCCGGCGACCGCGAACTTGCGCACCTTCGCGGCGTCTATCCGCACCAGGCCCTTCGCCTGGTCGAACGCGTAGTCCGAAGGCGACGTCTTCTGTCCGCGTCCTTCCACGTGCCAGCGCACCTTGCCGAACGCCGCCGGGTCCTTCCACGTTCCGGGCGGCAGCGCGTCCGGCTCCAGCGGCCACGACAC
>LXOW01314935.1_pt1 | contig 12083 bp, 15 predicted proteins | sample 1368591 | NCBI WGS metagenome assembly LXOW01 (sample SAMN04884650, study PRJNA319009) | bovine gut metagenome | isolation source: Cow rumen | host: Bos taurus | place: Italy: Legnaro (PD) | collected 2014-07-09
CAAGAGCGCAGCCCACAGTACCGATAGTTTGTTGTCGCGCGACAGATAGCGGGCATAGAACCGTTTCGGCACAAACACATGAAGCACTCCAGCGATGAGGAAACCTAACAGCAGATAGGGGCTCATGGCGTTGACTACCGACAAAAGAGATTGAAAGAAATTGCTGATATTCATATATTTAATGATTCATACACGAAAAAGACAACCGACAATTCTGTTGGATTGTTGCAGTTGCAAAGATAAGAATAACCTTATTATTACGATGAAGACAAGAAAAAATCTCCATCCGTTCGGGTGGAGATTTTTCTGTTTTGTATGTTGAACATTTTCTGCTTCTTATATTAAATCTACCTCACAAAGCCCATCCTTGTTGCCGACAACGAAAGCCACAGGAGGATTGTCGCCTTGCACGAGGTCGTTCAGATACAGCGGCTCACCGAGGATGAAGAGGCCACAACGGAAGGTGTTGCCCACTTTCAGTTTGGAGTTTTCGGCTTGCTCGACGACAAAACGGTAGTCGCCAAGATATCGGAAAGTGCAACGGCGGTTGGGCTTCCATGATACCGAGACAAGGTCGCCGACAGTCAAGTCGTCCGTCTTGATGTGATGGCTTGTCACCTGGTCGGAGCCGTTGTCTTGGCCGATATGTTCCAAAAAACCGTCCCAATTGACAATGGGTTTTCGCTTATTTTTGCCGAAAAATGGAAGCCATGGACGACAGCAGCACATCGGGAATCAATCCGTCAAAGAATGGGAATAGCACGCGGCTTTCGTAGGGCTGTGGCGAAAGCGGCAAGGTCAGGCTGACGGGCTCGGCAGCTGATAACGCCAGATAATTGCTGTCATACTTGAAAAGATAGCCGTCGTCTTGCTCTGTCAACACGCCAGCCAAGTCGTTCTTGTAATAAATCAAGGCTTCTCTCATAGTTCATTCCGTTTTTCGGTGGGAGTCATCTCGTAATTGAACAGGTTGAGCACTTGGTTCACTTTGTCAAGTCTGACTGTGGGTTTGCCTTGTTCCAACTCTCGAACGAAGTTAAGCCCCACGCCCGACTTGAGGGCCAATTGTTCTTGCGTCAGACCGTACTGTTTCCGCAGTCGTTTTATGGTTTCGGTAAGCGGTGTTTTTTTCATGCTTTTTACATCCTTTCGGCTGCAAAAATAATAATTATTTCTAATTTTATATTCGATATGATGTAAAATATTTATTTTTCTTCAATTTTACATTTGTTAGGATGTAGTTTTGTAATGATAAGATAGTTGCTTTTGCACTATTTGGCCGTAAATACAAAAAGAAAATGAAGTCGGTGGATTGGGGCATTCTCTACAACCAATACCGCGGAATGTAACAGGCAAAAAAGTGGGAAATGATACAGTAAATCGTCTTCTGAAGGATATTGAAAGGTTGTGTGGAAGGGGATGAATGAATCGGGTTGCGTCTCACGGCACGAAAAGGAACAATTTTTGCAGCATCAAATCCAAAGTCTCAAATCACAATACCATGAAAAAATCAAGAATCTACCTATTATTGGCCGTCTTTACCATCATCGGCTTCGCCCTCGGATTGGCCTTTGAGGGCATCGTGGGCAAGGCCTACGCCAAGACGGAAACACCTGCCACCAAACTTACTTTGCCCGAAGGCACAGCTTTCGAAAGTGTAGCCAGCGGTTCTGCCCGCAGTGCAGATTACGAAATCGTCTATGTTTACGGCAAAAAGTACATCATCTTCAGCTCAGGCAGCGATATTGAAGTGCTGGAGTATTGAACGATTTCAGACATAAAACTGAAATCAAGCAATAAAATCTAAAGGAAACCACACTAACCGGCACCACCGAAATCAAATCCATCAACAAGCAAATCAACGCTTTGCAGGAGGAATTCGGGCGATTGAGGGAAGAAATGAAAAACGAGAGGGCGTTTCTGAAGGATATTGAAAGGGAGTTTGTATGCTGTGTGGTGGGGGATGAGTGAATTTAATTTTTTCCGAAATTCATGTCTACACAAGACTTTTTTCTATTTTTGCAACACAAATTTGAACATTTTGCGAACAAGATTTGAACATTTTGTTGATGCAATTTGAACATTTTGTAAGTCAAAATAGCACTTTTTGGAAGATAAATTGAGCGTTTATGGAATACAAGAGACCACAGTTTTCGGAAGTCCTGAGTAGGATGAATGAGCCAAGGAAATTTATGCAAGTGCTGGCGGGTCCGAGGCAAGTAGGGAAGTCAACACTGATGGATCAGGTATTAGCAGAATGCCAGTTGCCCCATTACCTCTTTAATGCCGACGGCGTTGACGAGGATGACACGGATTGGATACGTCGTGTTTGGGAAAGCGCCAGAGTCCAAATGGATGCTCAGCATCAGACCGAGGCGGTGCTTGTCATTGACGAGATCCATAAGATCAAGAAATGGAGTGAAATCGTCAAGCGTGAATGGGATGCCGACACCCGAAGCCATCGGCAATTGAAACTGTTTTTATTGGGGTCGTCAAGGTTGATGCTACGAAAAGGATTGACCGAGTCGTTGGCGGGACGCTTCGAAATGATACGATTGGGACATTGGTCTTTTCAAGAGATGTCGGATGCCTTCGGCTGGACACTTGACGAGTGGATTTATTACGGAGGGTATCCGGGTACGGTTGGCCTTATCAAGGACATGCGGCGCTGGAAGAAATATGTGAAAGAATCACTCGTGGCTCCTGCCATCGAAAAAGATGTCATTCTGACTTCCAACATCTACAAGCCCGCGTTGATGAAGCAGTTGTTTGAGTTGGGATGCTCGTATTCAGCTGAGTTGCTTTCGCTCACCAAAGCCTTGGGCCAATTGCAGGATGCTGGCAATGTTACCACGCTTTCTTCTTATTTGGAAATTCTCAATGAGTGCAATTTGTTGACAGGCCTGCAAAAGTATGCGAATGACACCGCTCGCCGCTATCAATCCGTTCCAAAATATCAGGTATATAACAATGCTTTGCTAACAGCTTATCGAGGTACAACTTATGAGAAAGATAGGGTCGACACCCAATTGTGGGGACGTTGGGTGGAATCGGCAGTGGGTGCCCATCTGATAGGCGGTGCCGAAGAAGGAAACTATAGAGTCTATTATTGGCGTGATCGTTCTGACGAAGTCGATTTTATTATTGTACGTCAAGGTGAGGCCGTGGCTTTAGAAGTAAAGAGTGGACGACGTGGAATGAACAGCGGTTTGCCCAAGTTTTGCGAGAACTTTCATCCCCATAAAGCATTAGTGATTGGCACGGATGGCATTCCGCTATCGGAGTTCTTCAAGATAAAATTGGAGGATTTGTTCCTATAAATTACCGGCACCACCGAAATCAAAGCCGTCAACAAGCGAATCAATGCCTTGCAGATGGAATTCAGGCGGTTGAGTGTAGATTTTTCTATCTCAAAATCCCCTCTAATGCCACACGAAGCAAGGGCATAGGGTGACCCGTATCGCGCTCTATGACGAGGGTCTTGAGACCGGCGAAAGGCATAATTTCTTCATCTATGTCTTTGAGGGAACGGCCCTGGCCGAAATAAGTCTGTGCGAAACATTCCCAGAAATGGACGGCTGTCGGCTTGTTCATGTGGCAGTACTCCTGAAGGTATTGCTCGCCGTCGATGATACAACATAGATACAACATCCCGACATCGAAAAGCGGATAGCCGTAGCAGAAATCCCCCAAGTCGATGAAATAACGTTGGTCGCCGGCAAAGATGGCATTGGAGAATTGGAGGTCGCCGTGGATGGCGGTATCGCAGTCAGGGACATCGGCGATGAACTTCCCAAGTTTGTCCTTTTCACTCGTGGTAAAAAACGGGTTTTCCTTCAGAAGACGGTAGTAACGGTCTTTCACATTCTCGAATTGTGTGGTGTCGACATGGGTGCTGTGCAACTGAAGGCACATCCGTGCAAACTCTTCGGCATATTGCGGCACGTTTTCAGGATGATCGCCCGAGGCACGTGCATAGGAAACCTTTCCAAAGACGCGGTCGAAACGGATGCCATAGCGACCGTCTTCCGTCACCACATACTCGCCAGGTTTCGGTGTGGGAATGCCCGTCTCGTATACCTTGCGTGCCAACAGCATCTCATCCAAAGGCTGCTGTACCTTGCCCGGAAAATACAACTTAAGCATCACCGACGGGTCGGTTTTGTGGTTATAGCTCTCTCCATTGTAGCCTCCACCGCTGAGGATGTAGTCGTCCAAAGAAATCCTGATGGCTTCCATAATACTGTATTTTGAAGGCAAAGTTAGAAAAAAAGCAAGAAATACTTCGTTTTCTTTGGGTTTTTGTAAATTTGCACATTTTTATAACCCTTCAATATTGTCTTTTATGGAACCCGACATGCACTATGAAGGAATACTCAATGAGTATCGCAAGAATCGGCCGCTATTCGAACGGATGCAAAGTCTCATCCTCAATAAGATTCGTACCAGATTGGATGAAAGCCATATCCTTATCGCCGCACTGGAATCCCGCATCAAGACGGAAGAAAGCCTGGCGGGCAAGTTGGTGAGGAAGGGATACAAATATCATTCTCTTTCCGACGTCACCGACATTGTTGGACTACGTATCGTCACCTTTTATAACAACGAGGTGGACCTCATTTCAGCACATGTGGAGCAACTCCTCGACATTGACTGGGAGAACTCGATTGACAAGCGCAAGATGTTGGATACCGACCGTTTCGGCTATTTGTCGCAGCATTATATTTGTCGCATTCCTGAATCGTTATACAAAGACCCCGACAGGCCTGAAATCAACCAGATACGCTTCGAGTTGCAGATTCGCAGCTTGCTGCAACATGCATGGGCCAACCTGTATCACGATATGGGTTATAAAAACGATGTGGAGATTCCGGTCGCATACCAGCGCGACATGAGCCGATTGGCTGGCTTGTTGGAACTGGCAGACGAGCAGTTCACACGTATCCGAAGGGAAATTACCGACTATCGTCGCAATGTGCAATCCCTTGTGGCTATGGGCAACTTCAATGAGGTGCCATTGAATGGTGACACCTTCAACAGCTACATTGAACTGAAGCCATACCTCCGTCTGGCCGAGAAGATAGCTGGCATCAGCAACGCCCAACTGTTTGAAGACAGCCTCGTTCCTTATTATTCGGTGTTGCTTCACATGGGCATGAAGACCATTGGCGACCTTGAGCGCCTGCGTAATACTTACAGCGATGATGCCTATCAGTTGGCGATTATCCGGATGGCGAGTACGGGATCTGGCACCATGGACTATTCAATGGTGTTGCAGAATATATGTATCGTTGCCATCCTCAAACAAGGTTTTGGCGTGGCGGGTTTGATACGTCTGTTTGCTGGACTTTACGGCGAAAACGCCTACAACAAACAACGCGCCCAACGCGTTTTCGATCAGGCACAAAAAATCAATCTGATTTGATATGAACAACTTATTGGAAACCAAGTTCTTTGACGAGGCAGCGAAGTTTGCCATCGAAGCCCACAGCGGCACCGAACGCCGTGGGAAGGCCTATCCTTATATCCTTCATCCCATGGAGGCCGCCAGCATCGTGGCCACCATTACCAACGACCCTGAGATGTTGGCTGCGGCCTTGCTGCACGACACCATTGAGGATACCGACGTGACTTTTGAGCAGATCCGCGATCGGTTCGGTGAAAGGGTGGCGACCCTCGTCCAATGTGAGACGGCACCTATGTCTAAAGGCCTGACTTGGCGTGAGAAAAAAGAGGCCCAAGTAGCCAAACTCGTCTCTGCGTCATACGATAGTAAGGTGGTGGCCATTGGCGACAAGCTGTCCAACATGCGTGGAATCACCTTGGACTACCGCAAGATTGGTGACCAAGTTTGGAGCCTGTTCCATGCGCCCAATGGGAAACCGGATGTGGAATGGTATTACCGATCGTTGGCGAAGGCCTTGTCCGAGCTTTCGGAAACGCTTGCCTACAAAGAATTTGTCGCCTTGATGGATGAGGTTTTCGGTAACTGAAAAACAAAAACCCCGCCTCTTATAGAGACGGAGTTTTTTTTGTAATTACAATAGGGTAGAGGCTTAACCTTTCACGGCCTCGGCCACAGCCTTACCAAGGTTGTAAAGCTTGTCCCAATCCTCTTCACGGATGGGTGCGCCCTTCACCTCGACGTTCTCGGCCACGAGGTTCCATTTGCCTTCTTCGGCGTATTTGGTGAGGGTCTTCACACCGCCACCGCTCCAGCTCATACCACCGAATATGCCGTAGCACTTGTCCTTCGGCTTGAACTCGTTGATTTCGTGGGTCAACAGGGTCATATCGGGGAACATGCTGGCATAATGGGCACAAGCACCAATGATGACACCCTTGTATTTCCAAATGTCGCTCATGATGAAACTCACTTCAGTCTTGGCAACATCGTAAACTTTCACTTCCTTGATGCCAGCCTCAGCGGCGCCACGTGCCACGATGTCGGCCATCACGCCAGTGTTGCCGTGCATAGAGCCGTAGACGATGACTACACCTTCTTCGCTTTCCTGCTTGCTCCATTGTGTGTATTTGCCCAGAACCCAGGCGAGGTTGCTACGCCACACAAGTCCATGTGAGGGAGCAATCATCTTGATATTCAGGACGCCAAGTTTCTCAATGGCTTTCAGGGCTTGCATGGCCACTTTGCCGACAATGTTGGCATAATAGCGGCGCATATCGTCCTCATAGAAAGCGAGGTTAACCTGGTCGTCGAAGATGCCGCCATTCAAGGCACCGAAGCCGCCAAAGGCATCGTTGCTGAAGACGATGCCGCTGTTTTGCTCGTAGGTCACCATCGACTCGGGCCAGTGCACCATAGGCACCATGAAGAATTGCAAGGTGTGCTTACCAAGGCTCAAAGTCTCGCCTTCGGCTACAACCTTCTTGTTTTCGATGGGACCATAGAAAGCCTTAAGGGGAGGGAAGGTCTTGGCATTGCCCACCACCTGCACCTCGGGCCATTCCCTCAGCACGGCGGCGATGCTGCTGCTGTGGTCAGGCTCGTCGTGATTAATAATAAGGTAATCGACTTTGCGGCCTTGCAGCACCGACTTCACCTTGAAGAGGTATTCCTCGATGAATCCCGCTTCAACTGGGTCAATCAGAGCGACCTTGTCGTCAACAATGAGGTAGGAATTATAGGAAACGCCGTTGGGCAGTTCCATGTGGTTCTCGAAACGGTCGGTGCGGCGGTCGTTGACGCCGACGTAAAAGATGTTTTCGGTTAATTGGATTTGTTGCATAGATGATACTGTTGTTTTGTTTGGTAGAGACGGTGTGCACACCGTCTCTACAGCTAAAAAACCTCTTCAAATTCCTCCTTGCCGTGTTTGCACAGCGGGCATTCAATGTCATCTGGGAGGAAATCGCCCTCGTAGACATAGCCACACACCTTGCACACCCAGCGGCGTTTGCCGTCCTTGGGTTTCTCGGTGGGCTGTGGTTGGGGTTTGATGTTCTTTTGATAATAGTCGTAAGTCACAGAGGGCTTGTCGGAAAGCACTTGGGCATCAAGCACATCTGCGATAAACATGGTGTGTGTGCCGACATCGATGCTCTTGGTGACACGACAGGCCAAATATGCGTTGGTATATTTCGGAATGTAGAGCACATGGTTGACAGCACGGTGTTCGGCTTCGCAGTCGGCGAATTTGTTCACCTTGCGGCCCGACTGGAACCCGAAATGTTCGATGACCTTCAAGGGTGTTTCGGTGGTCAGCATGCTGACGTTGAAGACACAGGAATCCTTGATAAGGTCATGCGTATAATTGCCCTTGTTGACCGTCACGGCAATCCGCAGGGGGTTGCTCGTTACCTGGGTTACCGTGTTCACGATGCAGCCGTTGTCGATGTTGTCGTAGTTGGTGGTCAGGACATAAAGGCCGTAACCTATGTTGAATAATGCTTTGGTATCCATAATTTGTTGACATTATGACGCGAGACTGTGTGACGCGAGACACGGGATGACCGAAGGTCTCATGTCCCGTGTCTCATAGTCTCGTGTCCGATGTTTATTCCATGACAGAGAAACTGTCCTTGCCGATGCCGCAAAGCGGGCAGGACCAGCTGTCGGGCCTCGAAAGGCGTGCCGGGAGCGATGCCACTATCGGGATCGCCTTTTTCTGGGTCATAGATATAACCACAGACGTCGCAAACGTACTTTTTCATAGTTGTTAAATATTTAGTTATTAAATGTTTATTTGGAATAATAATCATTACCGGCCCTTCGACAAGCTCAGGGACCTAAGGTCGTTGAGCCTGTCGAAACGCCGACTTGTTTAGTAATTTTCTGCTTTGATTTGGAAGAATGCCTGAGGATGGTTGCACACGGGGCAGATCTGCGGGGCTTTCTTGCCGATGACGATGTGGCCGCAGTTGGAGCATTGCCAGACCATGTCGCCTTCACGTGAGAAGACGATGCCATCCTCAATGTTCTTCAAGAGCTTGAGATAGCGTTCCTCGTGTTCCTTTTCGATTTTGGCGACCATCTCGAACAGGACGGCAATCTTGGTGAAGCCTTCCTCGCGGGCAGTCTTGGCCATACCAGCGTACATATCCGTCCACTCGTAGTTTTCGCCGGCGGCGGCATCTTTTAGGTTGGTCTTTGTGTCCGGAACATCACCGTCATGCAGGAGTTTGAACCATATTTTGGCGTGTTCCTGTTCGTTGCGTGCCGTCTCCTCAAAGAGGTCGGCGATTTGGTTGTAGCCTTCTTTACGTGCCTTGGAGGCATAATAGGTGTACTTGTTGCGGGCTTGCGATTCGCCAGCAAAGGCAGCCATCAGATTGGCTTCAGTTTTTGAACCTTTTAATTCCATGATAGTTGTTTAATGAGTTGATATTACGTGTGTTAAATAAATTATACATCAAAAAAGGGTAGGAGTGACCCTCATGATTTGGCAAAATTAGGATAATTTTTCGGATTTCAAAGCGATGATTGCGTATTTTTGCACCCAATATGTTCAAAGAACCACAAAAAAGGAAAATCGAAGGAGACTGGTCCGATGCGGAATGGCCGTCGTACATTCCCAAATACCATCTGAATGACTTCGCCGCCATCGACTTTGAGGCAGCCAATGGCGAGGTGACCAGTGCATGCAGCATGGGCGTTGTTGTCGTGAGGGATGATGAAATTGTGGAGAAGTTCTACGGCCTTATCAAGCCGGTGCCCAACAAGTATGACTTCTGGACCACCAAAGTGCATGGCATCACTTATAAGGACACAAATCATGCGCCTTTGTTTCCTGAAGTGTGGTTCCAGATTGCAGACAAGGTGAAAGGTTTGCCGATGGTGGCACACGGCATTTCCTTTGACGAGCGTGTGCTGAAGGCCTTGCACCAGTTGTATCACATTCCGTATCCAAATTTCAAATTCTACTGCACGCATCTTGGGTCGCAACAGTTGGTTCCTGAATTGGAGAACCACAAGTTGCAGACCGTTGCCAAGCATTTCGGCTACGACCTGGCGAAGAACCACCATAATGCTGTGGCTGATGCGGAGGCTTGCGCGGTGATTGCGATGAGGATTTTTTAAATTGAGAATTGAGAATTGAGAATTGAAAATTAAGAATTGAGAAATGCGAAGCATTCGACGAAGTCAATTGAAAATTGAGAAGTGGGAGGGGTTGATATTTAGTATTTAACATAATGTTGATTATTTCTGAAAAGGGAAGCAAGAAATTTTCATGAAAATCTCTTGCCAAAACCGAAATGATGTTTACCTTTGCAGGGCAAATCCAGACCCGTCCTGACGGCAGGATTTCCCCAATCTAGAATCTTGAATTTTGAATCTTAAATCATCAAATACACAACACAATGGAAATCATCGGAAAAGTGGTCAGACTCGGCAATCTGACCGAAGGCACTAGCGCCCGTGGACCTTGGCGCAAACAAGAACTCATCATTGAAACCGAAGAACAATATCCGCGTACCGTCTGTTTGATCTGCTGGACGAACCAGATTGATGAAATCCAACAATTCGCACCTGGACAGACCATCAAGGCACAGATTGATATTTCTTCACGCGAATTCAACGGCAAATGGTACACCGACGTGCGCGTGTGGCGCTTCGACCCGGTTGGAGCCACCACAGCCCCTGCTGCAGCTCCAGCTCAGCAGCCTGCACAGCCAAATTCAATGCACCAGACTCCGCCCGCTCCCGCACCTGCGACGGAGTATTTCCCGCCTGCGGAAGACAGCGTTGACGATTTGCCCTTCTGATATTATGTTAAATCGAATCCTTGATAACGACACCATTTGCGCCCTTGCCACACCTCATGGTATGGGCGCAATCGCTGTTGTCCGTATATCAGGACCCAAAGCTATAGAAACAGTCGCGGCTTTGTTTCAGCATCTTGGTAAGCCATTGGAAACGAGCAATATCGTCTCCCATAGGGCTTACCATGGACACCTTAATAATAAGGGCGAGATGCTGGATGAGGTCTTGGTGACTTTTTTTAAAGCCCCCCACTCTTTCACTGGCGAGGATTCGGCTGAAATCAGCGTGCATGGCTCTGTATTTGTGCAGCAAAAACTGCTGCAGGTCCTCATCGCCAACGGCTGTCGCATGGCCGAAGCCGGTGAGTTCACCCGCAGGGCTTTCGTCAACCGCAAATTCGACCTCGCACAAGCCGAAGCCATCGCTGACTTGATTAGTTCTGAGAGCGAAGCCGCCCATCGCGTGGCCATCAATCAGCTGAAAGGTGGATTTTCCAAAGAACTTCAAGTGATGCGCTCCAAATTATTGGAAATGACATCATTGATGGAATTGGAATTGGACTTTTCAGAAGAAGATGTCGAGTTTGCCGACCGCAGTCAACTGAAGGCTTTGTTGAACGAAACCTTGGAGCATGTCAACAAGCTGAAAGACTCGTTCCGTCTCGGCAATGCCATCAAGAATGGTGTGCCTGTGGCCATTGTGGGCCAAACCAACACGGGCAAAAGCACCTTGTTGAACGCCCTTCTGGGCGAAGACCGCGCCATTGTGAGCGACATTGCCGGCACCACACGCGACACCATCGAGGAAACGCTGAATATCAATGGCATTCTGTTCCGTTTCATCGATACGGCAGGCTTGCGCGAGACCGAGGAAACCATAGAGAAAATCGGCATTGAGCGTTCCTATCGGAAAATTGCCGAAGCCTCAGTGGTCATTGGGATGCTGGATGCCACAAAAGGTGTTGATGATATGCTTGTTGCCGCTCACGAAATCCTTGAAAGAATAGATTTGGAGCATCAGCAGTTCATCCTGTGTATCAATAAGGTGGATATGCTCGAAGACCAAGGTGAAGCCTTGTTGGGCCACCTCCGTACCGATTTGGACAACGATGACATCATGGTCATCTGCCTTTCAGCAAAGCAGCGTTTCGGTTTGAACGACCTCTACAACGCCTTGAAACATAGCCAGCCTCTCGCCTCCCCTGATGCCACTTTGGTCACCAATGTGCGGCATTACGAGGCTCTGACCCATGCCAGCGAGGCCCTTCTTCATGTTAAAGAAGGACTTGAGATGAATATTCCTACCGACTTGGTTTCACAGGATTTACGTGAAGCATTATATTACCTTGGAAGCATTACAGGAGAAATCACCACCGATGAAATTCTTGGTTCCATTTTCTCTCGTTTCTGCATCGGTAAATAAAATCAAAAAAAAAACTTCAACTTTTTCCAGGAAAGAACTTCCCTATCCTGATTTCCTGGTTGCCGTCACGCGTCGCATCGATGGGAAAAACATCCTTCGTATGGAAAAAAGATATCAAGGCTCGTCAGATTGAAAAGTTATCCATACAAGAAAACCACGATTTTTGCATTTTTCCTAATAAAACACTGATGAAAACAATATTTTTTTTATAGTTTTGCATCCTGNNGTATGTAGTTGCCCTTGAAGGCGAACTTGATACCGCACATGCCATTGAAGTGGAACAAGACATGCAGCCCCTGCACGAAGTAAGCGGGAAAGATATCGTCATCGAATGCACCAAATTGGATTATATCGCTTCCAGTGGCCTGCGCATCCTCTTGGGATTGCTGAAAAGCGCCAAAGCCAACGGCAACAAGGTTGTTTTGAGGAACATGAACAA
>LXOW01058893.1_pt1 | contig 12078 bp, 4 predicted proteins | sample 1368591 | NCBI WGS metagenome assembly LXOW01 (sample SAMN04884650, study PRJNA319009) | bovine gut metagenome | isolation source: Cow rumen | host: Bos taurus | place: Italy: Legnaro (PD) | collected 2014-07-09
GTCTTTCTCGACATTAAGGAGCGGTTTCCCATCATGGTGGGTATCACGCTGGCTGTGACCATTGCTTACTGGCTGGGGTACGCGCTGCTACAGAGGAAGAAAAAGAAGATAGAAGAATAAAAAAATCCCGGCAATGCCGGGATTTTTAATTTCATTATTTCGCTTGTTTTACCACCTTCCGGGTTAGTATGCCCGTCGGGCTTTCTATGCGCAGGGTGTAAATGCCATCAGCATACATGGATAAATCCACCTGCGTGGTAGATGCTTCCACTGGCACCACACACAAGCGTTTGCCGTAGATGTCGAAAACCTGAATCTTCGCATCTTTCCATTGCTCATTGCCCATTTCAAATTCCACATTCACTATGTTGCTGGTCGGGTTAGGATAAAGCGTCAAACCTAACTGTTCATAGTCTTCAATGCCTGTTATCGTAATAGAAATACTGGCTTCATTTGTACTTGTACATGGTGGGTTGGACACCGTTACAGAATAGGTGGTAGCGGTTGTCGGTGATACTACTATTCCCGAATACTCCCCTACATCACCATTACTCCATACATACGTATAGCCATCTTGATGCATCATATTGATGATGGCGATTTCTTGTCCTGAAGTGATTTCAGAGGAGATGGGAGCCATGCTGGGCCAATCGCGAACACCAAGAGAAACCTGAGGTGCATGTCGGATGGTCAAATGCAACGTATCTACCTGCCAGCAACCGTCAGCATTCTCATAACCATGGGTATAAGTGCCACTTTGACTGTAAGTTGTGGAATAACCATCTGCCCATGTGGGAGTATAAGAATCACATCCGGTTCTCTCAAAAGACATAGGCTGCGCATGGTTAATGGTCAGATGCAGCGTGGCATTGCATTCGTATCCTAACTCGGAAGTATAGGTGCCGGTGTAAGTGCCGCTTTGAGTCAGCGTCTGTCCAAGCCATTCGTAACTGTCGCAAGCAGACTCGGTGATATCAACTGCCACGGGCACACCATTATAGACCATATTGGAACGTGAACCCGTATAGGTAATATCGCGGGTGTGGCGCACACAATTGTGGTCATCGGGCAGCACCACTTCAATCTGATAGAACAAAGCATCATCCATTGAAGTCAGATAATCTGTGTAAGAATTCAGATTGGACGGCATCGTCTGGATGAGCTGGAGGTTGTTGTTGGCGGTGCCACGATACAGCTTATAGCTAGCAAACTCAAAGCCCTCGTAGCCAGACCAAATCAGGTTCCAGCTGTTGCCAATACCACGATTGATGGTCAAGTGTACGGATTTGTGATAAGGACTCATCGCAGTTTCTCCGCCACAGCTATCCACAGCCGTGATTTTGTAACGATATGCCCGCACAGCAGGATCTGCCGTAACATCTTCATAAGCGTTGAAGCTCTCTGCGGAAATCATGGCTAATGGCTCAAATACGTTGGCTTGGTCGTTTTCACGATACAGTTTATAGAACTTCACATCCGGGTCGCTTAGCTCATCCCAAATCACCAGATTGTGTCCATTCTCCACGCCCACCATGCAGATAGACGGGGTTTCCGTAATCAGCTGGCTAAGTCCCACATGGGTCATCTCAGAAGTACCTGTACAGCCATCGGCATCGGCCACCGCCACCCAGTAGAAGCCAGGTTCGGTAATCGTGATGGAAGGAGTCGTTGCTCCGTTCGACCATTCGTAAGCAGTGTAATTGCCCATAACACCCAGCGTTGCGGAACTGCTCTCGCATGGCGTAAGCACACCGTTTACGCTGATAACCGGAATGAAAGCAGGAACCACGGTCAAGTGCAGCTCTATAGTACTATCGCAACCATGAATGGTTGAGAGTTTAAAGTTTAGAGTTGAAAGATAAGGTGTACCGACTTCAAATGTAGTGTCAATTTGGCCATTGATGTAATGATACGGAAGATCATTCTCACAAATAGTAAACTCGACAAGTTCAGTAACCGAATGGTTGATGGTCAGATTCAACGTAACCACACTGTCGCAGCCATTGGCTGCAGTGAAAGTTTGCTGGTAGGTGCCGCTTTCGGTGTAGATACTATCGTTCCAAGCATAACTGTCGCAAGCGGTGACTTCAACAAGCCCAGTCACTGAATGGTTGATGGTCAAATGCAGGGTTACCACACTGTCGCAGCCGTTGGCCGCGGTAAACGTTTGCTGGTAAGTGCCGCTTTGATTGTATGTTGTATTATTCCAAGTATAGCTGTCGCATTCGGTAACTTCGACAAGATCAGTGACCGAATGGTTGATGGTCAAATGCAGGGTTACCACGCTGTCGCAGCCGGAGGATGACGTGAATGTCTGCACTTTATCGCCACTGGTAGTGTAGGTGGTATTGTTCCACGTGTAACTATCGCATTCGGCGACCGAAAATTCGTGCGTGATGATATCCACCACATGCAGGTGCAAGGTCACTACGCTGTCGCAGCCATAAATGGTACTCAACGTGCAAGTGGCCACCGTATCGTTTGGAGTGTTGGTGTCGAAAACCAAGTTATGGTAAACATACGGCAATCTGCTCCGACAGATAGTCTTATAATCATCGGAAGCAGTTGATTGATAAAGTGTCAAGTGCATGGTCACTACGCTGTCGCAACCGGTGGACGAAGTAAGGGTCTGCACTTTGTCGCCACTGGTGGTGTAGGTCTGTCCGTTCCATGTATGGCTATCGCAATCCAACACGTATGTCTGACTAAACACCGTCGGGTTCACGGTGAGGTTCAGCACCACGGTACTGTCGCAGCCTGATGCAGTTTGCAAGTAGGCAGTTTGCGTGCAATTGGTGTTGTAGCTCTGTCCGTTGAAGGTATAGCTTTCGCCTTCGCAGATGGAGACATTCAGACTTTCGTTGTAAACAGGATTCACCTTCAGGTTGATGTAGGCGATGTAATCCAAACCGCCTTCATTGTAGATAAAGGTATCGCGGAACATGCCCGGTTCTTCGGGATAAAGGAAATAGTCGCCGTAGAAGAAATTCTCACCCAAGCAGATGGAGTGGTTGATGGTTTGATAGATAACATTACCGTATTCGTACGCACCAATATCCACATGCTGCTGTTTGATACGCAGAGATCCGCCTAAATCGTATGTAGGCAGATTGAGAGCAGTGGTGTTGGGGTTGCCCACGTTGATACAGGCTGAACCGCTGTTCAAATTCCAGTCCACATGGCTTTGGGTGCTGACACCCGCTGTGGTGGTCGGATTGACAAACTTCACATAAGAAGCATTGGATGATGAACCGTTGTTGGCTGCTGCCAGTGTGATGTTGGCCGTACCACTAACACCGCCTTCCACCGCACAATAGGAGAAAGTGCCGTCGCCTTCAATGTTGCTGACTGCCGTATCGGCCTTATTGCCCCAAATGATGCAGTTGGTGTATTCGTTATTGGTGGAGTTATTGTAAACACCGGCAAATGCATTGTTGCGGTTTACTTCGCCCCAACTACTGGGTATGAGTTCAATTTTGTTGTTGACGATGTTGCAGTTGATGAAATGAGCGTTATTTCGCGCATACACGCCGGCATATACCGTAGATGAGGAGGTTCCCTGGCGGGATTTCGTATTGTTGGCAATATTCACATCCATGTACAGACCGCCGTAGGCATATACGCCGCAACAAGTATTATTCATCACCGTGGTGTTGATTACCTGGGCGTTGTTGTCTCCTCTAATGCCATAGTAATCACCACTTCCTCCGTTTCCTGTGACGGTACAATTTGTAGCGGTACCTTTGTAAATATACAAACCGCCATAGTTGTTCTGTAGGGTACAACCTGTCATGGTGCCGGTGGAATTGAAATAAATACCATAATCGTTGTTGTTTTGCGCGATACTGTTATCTACATTTGTGGCTCCGGCAGCATAGAGACCATAGCCTTTGTTGCCGTCAAACAAGCAACTGTCAAAATGGCTGCCGCTGGCATAGACACCGCGTCTATGGTTGTTGGAGAACTTGCAGTTCAGCATGTCGATATTGTTCAACAGGTAGGCTCCAGCAAAATCTGAAGTACTGGAAACAAAGCCGTTTTGGAACGTGAAACCGTCAAAGAGGCTTTCTCCGATGCGGAACAAAGGTTCCTCTACCGTTGGAATCACCGGTGTGCATTCGCTACAAGTGAAATTGATGGCAAAACCATCACGGTTTATAGAGCCATCGGAAGTAAACTTCAACATTATGGCACTGGAATTGGATGTCAGGGAAATAGAGCCTGAAGAGGAGTATTCTCCCAAATAATCTGTTTCCCCATCGTCATAGTCGTAAATTTCCAATCTGTCAGAATAATAAGATTCTACATCGATTGTTCCTGTCAAGGTAATAACGGAGTTGGGATTGAAGGAGCGTAAAATAATTTCGCCGTCACAGTTATTGGAATAATTGTTGGACGGCCCCCCGTTATCGTAGATGGTTCCCGAGCAGGCAGTCACATCCAGCGTGCCCGAGGTGGGCATTAGTATGGTGGCCGGTTCGGTATAGAGTGTGCTGCCGGATGTTATTTGCGAGGAGACAAATGGGCAGCTTTGGGTCAGCACACGATAGGCCGAATCGCCGTCAATGATGGTGGGGTGAGTAGTGAAGTTGCGTTGAGTGAGGTCGTATGTGTACGATTCATTGCCTACAAAGCCGCCATACACGGCCACTTTGGGTTGTGCAATGAGCGGTTTGCCGGGAGTGTATGTACCTTGTTTTACCCACACGGCTGCGGGAGGATTGCAGCCCATGGCGATATCCATGGCGTATTGCAAGTTGGAAGTGGCATTACCCCAAGAGGATCCGTCTTGGGTTCCTGCACCCGTGGTGGTTACGTAAATGATGTTGCTCTCCGCCTGCGGGTGCAAGGCGTAAGCGATGCTGTAGGGCGACTCATAAGCGCCTATATCCACGCGTCCTTGCTGTATGCGGGCATTGCCACCCAAGTCAGTTTCTGTGGTGACAAAGTCATTGTTGCCTATATTGGCACAGACAGATCCGTTCAGCAAGGTCCAGTCGCCGATGGCATTGTTGGCATCCGCACCGGCCTCGGCTGTAGGATTGGCAAACATCGGATAACCCACGCCCGTACCGCTGTTTTCGGCCTCTAAGGCAATAGCTCCGCTATAGCCGCCTTGCACGGCAGAATTCATGCAGGTGAAATAATTGCTATTAGAAGCCATCTGGTTGTGGTTTGCTCCCACCTTGTTGCCCCAAACGATGGAATTCTTCAGCGTGGTTCCACTATTGGTATAAAAGCCGCCCGCATTGGTAACCGCCGAGTTGCGTACGATGTCGCAATGGGTGAATGTGGCTTTGGCGTATGAGTCATACACACCGCCTCCTGTGCCGCCGGCATTATTGTTGCTGATCAGACAGTGGGAGAAAACCGATGACGGAGTATTGTACAAGAATATACCGCCACCATTTCCTCTTGTGGTATTATTGCTGATGATACAATATTCTACCTTCGCTCTATTGTTCAGGTAAATACCACCGCCGTTCACGGCACTGTTGCGGGTAATCTGGTTGTGGTGTATGTTTCCACTGCCGTTGTCATAAATGCCGCCGCCATACACGTTCCAGCCCGATCCGATGTTGCCGCTATAGTTCACTGTGTTGTTGTAGATGTCGCTGTTACGGATGGTTCCGTTGTTGTTGTTGTAAACGCCTACGCCATACACATAATAACTTGAACCGGTGCCTGAAAGGGTTATCGTGTTGCTGTAAATCTGGCAGTTGTCTATGGTTCCACCATTGTTGTAAACGGCTATGCCTCGGCGATTAATGTTGCTTTCCGAACCGGAGATAGCCGCATTGTTTGCCGTGAACGTGCAGTTTTGCAGGGTGCAGTACTTACGGATATACGCGCCGCCACCTTCCTCTGCAGTGTTTACGGTGCCGCCCCGAATCATGAAACCGTCAAATACGGTAGCAGTGTTCTCGGTGAAATCTGCGCTCTGGTACAGTACGCGTCGTGCGTTGGAACCGAACAGGATGGTCTGGTTCATATTGGCCTGTGTGCGGTTGCTGAGGTCGTAGTCGGCCGGCTCGTTGCCGTTTAAACCGCCGTATGCCCGCACATTGGCTTTGATTTCATAGCTGTTTGTGGCGGAAGTATTGCCCGTGTAAGTGCCTTTCTTCACGTACAGATACGGAGTTCTGTCCGTGAACGTAATAGCGGTGTCCATGGCTTCTTGCAATTCCATGGCATTGGCCCAAGAGGTGCCATCATGCGAACCAGAACCAGTAGGCGTAACAAAGATAATCTTGCGCATCTCAACGGTCAAAACCACCAAGCTGTCACACTCATCGCTGATCCACCAGCGATGCTGATAAGTGCCGGGCTCGGATATGGGACGACCATAGAAATTGTAAGTTTCGCCTTCAATCATGGAAACTTCCATATTGCGTTGCAATGTACAAGTGCCGCCATTGCCACAGAAACGCATATTGTTACGGGAGTAATAGCGGGAGATATCACCTGGATTATCCATGTTGATGGGTGAATAGTACGTTCTTTCCAAGCCCATATAACTATTGGTATTATGCATGTAGGCAACGTAGGAACCATTATCAGTACCACTATTGTTCAAGATAGCCACCACCACATTGGAGCTGCCATCCCATGAAAACGGCGAGTCAAAGTAGATAGTTGTCCAGCCATTTATAAGTTCCACAGAACCATTGAACACCTCTTGCATTTCAGAAGAGGGAATCCAAGTGTAATTGTATCCCATATCAGGCTGAGTGGTGTTGCCCAAAAACACACGCACGGGCGACTTGGTCTGGCCTGTGCCACCATACTGGAATGCGATAGAATAGATATTACCGCTAACCCCCTGAGCTGTGAGCTCCTCTGCAGTGAACAGTTGCTGGGAGTATGTATAATACCATTCATTGGGACCGTAATAACCCATTGGGAAAATTTGGTTGGTATTGGTACCCTCGCCAATTTGTGCACAGTCGAAAGAGCCCATGGTAAAGGACATTTTCACCCATTCGCTGGTTTGACCATTGCCACAATCTGCCTGAACGTATAAATCATATATCCCCGTGGCCAATTGTGTAAGAAACAACGAAGGTGTTCCGTTCACAACTCGTGTCGTTCCCGTGCCTCGCGTGAAGCCGGAAGGACCGTATTCCACATTCCATGTGGTCTCCTGATATCCGGGCAACCATGCTATCTGCACGCTGTGGCGGTTCAAAGAGGTATAAGTCAAATGGCTCGGATAGGAACAATTTGTCGAGAGACACAGTTTCATGGTGGCTCGTTCTGATGTCAGATTTCCATAGATAGAATACGTTATGGGATCATAATCCGATGAAACATATAATGTATTGTCTTCTTCACCATAATTATTTGACAAATAAATGTACTGACTGAATAAGGCACCGCTATCGACAAAAGCGACCACAACATTGCTGTGCCCATCCCATACAAATGGAATGTCAAATTCAAACTTCTTCCATTCGTTAGTGTGGAAATCCTTGAAAGTGTTCTCTTTGTCAGTGTAAACATTCACAAGATTCTCCAATAAAAACCAATCAGATGTGTTTGAAAAAGCCGTCTTGGTTGTATTGCCCATATAGATAGCTATGTTCCTGTTTAATGAGTTGTTGTTAGTCCTGTCGTTCGCATATTGCACAGACAATGCTAACACCTCATCGCCTGCGTGAAGACCCATTGATGTCAATTCCGCAGCTGTATATAGTTGTTGTGACCAATGGTAGGTACCACCATAATAGCCTATACCATAAGCAAGTGGAGTACTTGTACTTGAATATCCCTGCACAATTGGATCGTCAAAGCACTCCATCACTCTTCCTGTCTTGAACATCACGGGGCCGAGTGTTTGGGTGCCATTGCCCTCGCAAGTGTATGTAAGGTAAGCATCGTATTCGGTTTCCGCATTCAAACCTCCTATAGTATGCGAAGTTGAACTTGCAGAAACTGTGGTGCCGGTACCTGGCGTAAAACCATGCAAACCGTATTCTATTTGCCAGTTAAAATTGTAGTTGGGATAATTCTCTTCTTGAAACACCTCCCATACCAAGTCAGCTGTGGTAAAGGTCTTGTCAGTGCAAGTGAATCCAAAAACAGGAGGCAAACAGGTAATTTCGGTTGCACGTAGCAGCAAACTGTTTGAAGTGGTCCCATAGCCGCTGGATACCAATGTCAATGCACCAGTTGTGGAAATAACCGGATCCAGAGCGTTACTGTTCGTTACAGACATCAACAAGGTGCCGCTGGTTCCTACACCGTCATACACATACACTCTGAAACCATTGGAATAAGGATTGCTAAAGGTGATTTTTTCCAAAAGGATTTGTCCACCCGCTGTCTGTGGATACAGAATCAGCGTGTCTCCTTGTTCTCCGGCATAGCTGTTGTTCATATAAATATAATCGCCATTGTATCCGAGCTGGTGCGAGATGTCAAGACTGCCGGAAACGGTTCTGGTGGAAGTTCCATCAGTATTGAACAAATAAGGTGATGATCCAGAGGTGTTTGGATGACAGAGGATTATAGCGTTGTTTGATGGATACAGCAAGGTGTCTGCGTCAGCTGGAATCACATTTCCGACGGCAAAATAACCGTCATCCCAGCCACCCCAGCCCCAGTTGAAGTGGAAAAAGTCATTGGCATCATATCCGTCGCAAACAAAAGCATGAGCTCCCGATAATTCACTGTCCGTGCCGTCATAATAAACCGGATAGGAGGCATCCAGTTCATTTTTCAGTATAGCTTTCCATTCATCATCAGAGTAATAAGTTGTATTGTTGTACGTTCCGACAATCATACCCAACGATCTATAGTCTCTTACAACAATGGCAGTCTCGTAACCAAAATAGTCGTTTAGGGCTGCACGTGCCGCCAAAGTACGCGCACTGCTTGCAGAATAACCATAATCCATGTTCACAGCCACGCCGCAATGGTGCATCAAGGTAGCCACTGCATTCACTTGTGCGGCGGAACTGGATGCGTTAAGTGCTACGGGCATCAGGTTATACTGATATGTGGTATTGCCAAAGTTCGCCGACAGCTGACCGTAATCCTCATGATGATAGCCATGGGTGCCATAACCTTGTATCGGCCATTGATGATAATTGATGATCTGCGCCATTGCTGTGGCCACACAACCGGTTATAGACTGGTAAGAACCTTCACCTGGACAGAGGCTGTTGTACCGTGGACTTTGATTCCACGTGGTGGTAATGAGCGGCGATACGGAACGGGTATTTCCACCGCGCAAAGTGCGACCATTTTTCAGATCCGTCCATTGTGTACCTATCTCCTCACTTGCCATAATGTTGCGCTCCTTCACAATGGAAATCTGGTCGGCGTAGCCTTGTAGCCAGAAACGGAAGTTGTCGGGAATGCGTTCCGTGTTGAAACAGCCGCTGGTGGAGTAGCCCAGAATCGGTGTTACGGCATCATCCGCAGCCACAATCACGAAGCCGCCGTCAACATTGAAAATATAGAGCAAAGCGTCAGCACTCCTGCCATTGGTTTGCGTGTAAACCAGCTGGCAGGAACTGCTTCGGGTTAAATTAGTCGATTTCTGCATCATGAAATGCAGAGCCACTTGTGAGGCCTGTTGGGGTTCAATAGGATTAGCCTGAACAATCAACATGCTCGTAAGTAGCATGAAAAGAGAGAAGAATTTTTTCATATACCTAAAGAATTATAGAATTATCAATCTTGAAATAACGTTGCAAATATAAGGATTTTAGGTTTACAAAACACAAAAAAAAACGGTCCTCGACATAACGTCAAGGACCGTTTATCATAAAATCCGGATCCGATTATTTCCGAATATCCATTTCGTTGAGCAGATAGCCTGCACCACCGAACTTGTCGATAACGAAGAGCACGTAGCGGGAATCCACATTGATACAACGTTGCAGGGCCGTGTTGAACACGATGTCGCTGGACAGAGCTTCCCAGTTGCCATCGAAGGCCAGACCGATAAGCTCACCGTCAGCGTTCATGATCGGGCTGCCGGAGTTACCGCCGGTAATGTCGTTGTTGGAGAGGAAACACACATGCAATTCACCGTCTTTGTCAGCATATTGGCCGAAATCACGGTTCACGATGAGCTGTTTCAGCTTGGCGGGCACGTCAAACTCGAAATCGCCCGGTTTCTCTTTCTCCAAAATACCTTTCGTTGTGGTGAAGTAGTTGTAATGCACACCATCAGCAGGATAGTAGTCGCAAACAGTACCGAAAGTAGTACGCATGGTGCTGTTGGCATCCGGGTACATCGGTGTGTTGGCGTTCATCTCCTTCAGAGCAGCGATGAAAGTACGACGCGGCACTTCTAACTGCTCTTCCGTCTTGAAAACAGAAGAGTTCAGCATCAGATATTGAAGCACGGCTTGAGCATATTGGTAAGCAGCATCTTTTTCCAAAACCTTTTCGGAAGGAGCATTCACAAATTTTTCAAAATTGTCCTTGCTGATGAAAATGGAGTTCAGCAATGCTTTCTCAAAAGCATCGTAATTGCCTTTGAAATTCTTGGTGAAGAAAGTCAGGTCGGGGCGGTTGGCTTCACTGTGCTTGTTCCAAGTCTTCAGAGCTGCCACAACAATCTTCGCTTCCGTAGCAGGATCTGTATCGTCATTGTACTTGTCGAAAGCCTTCAGCAGTCGTTCCACTTTCTCGCTGTCAAATTTCTTCTCCCCTTTCTTCAGGTGAACAAGAGAACTCATACGCAAGGTGGCCAACATGGTGGGAGAAGCGGAGAACTGCAAGTTGCCGTTCATCACGGATTTGTATTTGGCGCCGTCTGCATTCTTACAGATCTTGTCAATTTCACTCAAACAATTGCCGTATTTTTCCTTACGGTCCTTGTTGGCGTTGATCCATTTGGTGAGTTCAGCTTCCTGTTGTTGTTTGGTTTCCACCACCTTGAGGGCCTTCAAGCTCTGCACCTCACCATGCTGGTTTTTCCAGTAGTTNNTGCATCACGGGAAGAAGCTCATCCAGCGGTTCATAGATAGCGGGAGCATTGATGGCAATCTCGTTCTCCACCTCGTAAGAGGTCATGAAACGGTTGGTGGTGCCGGGATAACCCCAAATCATGGTGTAATCGCCCGGCTGGTAGCCCTTCAAGCTGATGGGCAGGAAATGTTTCGGGTGGAAAGGCACATTGTCTTTGGAATATTTGGCCGGGGAACCGTCGGGAGCAGTATAGATACGGAACACGGTAAAGTCGCCCGTATGGCGAGGCCACATCCAGTTGTCGGTGTCACCACCAAATTTGCCAATGGCAGAAGGTGGAGCCACAACCAAGCGAACATCTTCGTAAGTGGTGTAGATGAACATGTAGTACTCGTTGCCTTCATAGAAGGGCTTCACCACCACTTTGTAGCGACCGTTTTCGGAATTTTCCTTTTGCAATTTCTTGATGGCAGCAGCCACAGCTTTCTCACGGTCGGCTTCGGCGGTCTTGTCATCCACATCCTTCAGCACGATGGAGGTCACATCTTCCATTCTTTCCAGGAAGTTGACATAAAACTCGGCAGGGAGCTCTTCTTCCTTGCTCATGGCGAAGAAACCGTTGTTGAGATAGTCGTGCTCCACGGTGGAAAGGGCTACCACGGAAGAATAACCACAGTGGTGGTTGGTAAACATGAGGCCGTCGCGGGAGACCATCTCACCGGTGCAGAAACCATCGCCCAGTTGCACGATAGCATCCTTCAAAGAGGAGTTGTTGATGTCGTACAGTTGCTCAGGAGTCAGGTGCAGACCCAACTTCTGCATAGTGGCATAGTTGTAGTTCTTGATAAACATCGGCAGCCACATACCCTCATCAGGAGGATTGATGGCGAATGCGGATGCGCAAAACACTGTCAAAACAGCCATTGACAGCAGCTTTTTCTTGAATAATGATAATACTTTCATATTTGTTATTTTTTAGTTTGTTATGTATCTGATTAAGTGAAACAGGGATCAGGGTACAGGGGTCAAATCTTCAGTCTCTGGTCTATAGTCTCCAGTCTCAATTTCCTTCGGTTCTTCTTTAAAGATGCGTTTATTAAAGATGATGACCAAGGCCACGCCTACGGTGACGCAGGAGTCGGCGAAATT
>LXOW01200817.1_pt2 | contig 12078 bp, 9 predicted proteins | sample 1368591 | NCBI WGS metagenome assembly LXOW01 (sample SAMN04884650, study PRJNA319009) | bovine gut metagenome | isolation source: Cow rumen | host: Bos taurus | place: Italy: Legnaro (PD) | collected 2014-07-09
GCCACCAGGATGAGGGAAGCGATGATGAGGGTCATCAGCGTCATTCCGCTAACGGGGTTGGAACCCACGATGGCAATGGCGTTGGCGGCCACGGTTGTGAAGAGGAAGGACACGATGGCCACGATGACCAGACCCACCAGGGCCTGCCATACATTGTTCACCACGCCGCCGAAGGCAAAGAAGGCGAAGATGCAGAGGAGGGCGATGACCACACCGAAGACGATGGTCTTCATAGGGAGGTCTTCCTCCGTGCGGATGGCCTTTTCCGTAAGGGTGCCGGGCTTGCGCTTGAACTCCTTCACGGCCAGGCCGGCAGCGCTCTTGATGACGCCGAAGCTCTTCACGATGCCGATGATACCGGCCGTAGCGATGCCGCCGATGCCGATATGGCGGGCATAGGTCTTGAAGATCTCTTCCGGAGCCATCTCTCCGATGGTGGTGGTGATGCCGGTGCCCATCAGGTCAATGACATCGGCCCCCCAGATGAGGTTCATCAGGGGAATGATGACCAGCCAGACCAGCAGCGAGCCGCAGCAGATGATGAAGGAATATTTAAGGCCGATGATATAGCCCAGGCCCAGCACGGCTGCACCGGTATTCATCTTGAGCACCAGCTTGGCCTTGTCGGCCACGGCTGCGCCCCAGCCCATCACCGTGGTGGAAACGGTCTCGGCCCAGGTGCCGAAGGTGGCTACGGCAAAGTCGTACAGACCGCCGATGAGGCCGGCCGTGATGAGCGTCTTGGCGCTGGAACCGCCGCCCTCGCCGCTGATGAGCACCTGCGTGGTGGCGGTAGCCTCCGGGAAGGGATACTTCCCGTGCATTTCCTTGACAAAGTATTTGCGGAAAGGAATGAGGAACAGGATGCCCAGCACGCCGCCCAGCAGCGAACTCAGCACCATCTGCCAGAACTGCACCTCAACGCCCAGGATGTAGATGGCGGGCAGGGTGAAGATGGCTCCGGCCACCACGGCGCCGGAGCAGCCGCCGATGGACTGGATGATCACGTTCTGGCTGAGGCCGTGTTTGAGGCCCAGGGCGCCGGTGAGACCCACGGCAATGATGGCAATGGGAATGGCCGCCTCGAACACCTGGCCCACTTTGAGGCCCAGGTAGGCAGCGGCAGCGCTGAAAAGAATCACCATAAGCAGGCCGATGGTAACCGAATAGGGCGTGGCCTCGGCGTACTTGGTGTGGGGATCCAGAAGGGGCTTATACTCCTCTCCCGGCTTTAGCTCCCGGTGTGCGTTTTCCGGCAGCTGGACTTGTTTTTTCTCTTCCATATAGCGTCAAGTTCTATTTTCCGGCCAGGTGGCACTCCCAAGCCCAGGCAGACTTGAGGGTTTCTTCAATGGTTCGGGTGGCCTTCCAGCCCATTTCGGTTTCGGCCAGGGTGGGATCGGCCCAGATGGCGGTGATGTCTCCGGCGCGGCGGGGGGCAAACTTGTAGTTGAGCTTGACTCCGTTCACCTTCTCGAAGGCATTGACCAGTTCCATCACGCTCAGCGGACGGCCGGTGCCCACGTTGAAGACTTCGCAGTCCTGCTTCATCTTGCCTTCCACCATACGGGTGACGGCGTACACGTGTGCCTTGGCCAGGTCTACGATGTCAATGAAGTCTCTCTGGCAGGTTCCGTCCGGGGTGGGATAGTCGTTGCCGAAGATGGACAGGCACTCGCGCTTGCCAATGGCCGTCTGGGTGATATAGGGAACCAGGTTGTTGGGAACGCCGCGGGGGAGTTCTCCGATGAGGGCGCTGGGATGGGCGCCGATGGGATTGAAGTAGCGGAGGAGGATGCCCTTGATCTTGCCGCCGTTGGCCTTGACGGTGTCACGAAGGATGTCTTCGCACATAGTCTTGGTGTTGCCGTAAGGGGAAGTGGCAGGCTGACGAGGGGTCTTTTCCGTCACGGGAACCACGTCGGGCTCTCCGTAGACGGTGGCCGAAGAAGAGAACAGCACATTGCAGCCACCCTTGTTCTGGGCGGCCTCCAGCACGTTCAGGAAGCTGGAAAGGTTGTTCTTATAGTAACGTACCGGCTGCTCCACCGACTCGCCTACGGCCTTGAAGGCGGCGAAGTGGATGACGGCGTCAATGGGATACTTGGCAAAGAGGGCGTTGGTGGCGGCCATATCGCAGAAATCCACGATTTCCAGCGGAATATCCTCACGGCCGGTAATCTTTTTCACCCCTTCATAGCAAGTGCGGTCGCAGTTGGAGAAGTTGTCGGCTACCACAACGTCGTAGCCGGCATTGATGAGCTCTACGGTTACGTGGCTGCCAATGAAACCGGCACCACCCGATACAAGTACGGTCTTTTTCATATCAGTTCTTTTGCTTGTTTTGTCTTCTTTGTTCCCGCTCCTGCTCCCGCTGGAGGTACTTCTCAAAGCGCTTCCTTTCTTTCTGCGCCTTCTTCTCCAGTTTCTGCAGGGCTTTCAGTTTCCGGGCCCGCTGCTTCTCCAGCTTCTTCTGCTCCTTGGCGGCCTTCCTCTCCGCATCGCGGCGGTCCAGTTCGGCCCAACGGGCCTTCCTCTCCTCTTCCTTCTTCTGCCTTATCCGGGCCTTCTCGGCCTCCTTGCGGGCCTTTTCGGCCTTGCGGAGCTCCTGGGGCGTAGGTTCTTTCTTGACCGGCGGGGCGGTGGTTACACTGTCCAGAGGGGCCTTGGAAAGGCTGTCCAGCGGGGTTGCCAGACTGTCCACAGCGGCTTTTAATGTATCGGCCGGGGCTACCAAGGTGGAATCGGCCCCTACCGCCAGCGTATCTACCGGCATCTCCTGGGCCTTCAGGGCTTCCAGCTCTTTCTCGCGCTCTTCCCGCTCTTTCTTTTCCCGCTGCCTTACCACCGTGAGGGAATCGCGGATGGCGATGTCGCGGTACAGTTTGTTGATGTAGCCGGGGAAGTAAATCTCCGTCTGCACGAACTGGGCGTGCGGGTGGGACAGGTAGTCCAGGCGCTCACTGGGGCGCGGCTCCAGTTCCGTCACATCCAGCGGCGACGTGGGCCTTCTCTCCGGCTCCCAACGGAATCCCTTGAGGGTCTTGTCCTCTTCCGGCAGCTGCACCGTGGGGTAGCCGTCGTTCTTGGGATTGTCGTAGTAGTACATCTTGGAGAGGCTGTCGTTCTGGAAGGTGGCGTAAATCATCTTGGCCTCCACCTTGTTCACCGTGGCCAGGGCGTTGTTCTCTTCCAGATAGAACAGGGAAGAGGCGCCGCCCAGGGCGTCGAAGCGCGTAAGGGCGTTGGTGGTGTCGAAATAGGCCACCATCTCGGTTCCCCGGATCTGGTCATAGGCGTGCGGGGCCTCCTCAATGGTGATGAAGGCATTGGACAGCAGGTGGGCCCGCTGCATCCGACGCTCCTTGATGACCATATAGATGCTGTCGGCCACATACTGGCGGTTGCCGGCGTTGAAGAGGATGGGGTCTTTGTAGAGACGGATGAGGGAATCCAGATCCGTATAGTAGAGGGAGTCTCCCGCCATCTGCATATCGCGGCGGAAAAGACGCACGTTCTTGGAGCCCCAGATAATGTTCACTTTGGACGTGTCCGGCGGCGGGGGAACCGTGTCCACCGGAGCCGTCACGGGAGGAGGCGCCGGTGCGGCAACCGTGTCTTGCGGTTCCGGAACGGATTCTTCCTGGGCCTTGCCCTTCTGGTTTTGCTCGCGCAGTTTGCGGGCGGCTTCTTCGGCCTGCTTGGCAGGGTCGTTCTTCAAGGCCTCGGCCGCTTTCTTGGCCGCTTCTTCCGCGGCTTTCCTGCGGTATTCCATCACCGGGTCTCCGGAGATGTCCGTCAGGCGCTTCTCGGCATCTTTCTTCCACTGCTCGGGGATGTCACAGCGCTTGTAGGCCCTCGAAAAGAGGATATCGGCCCCCACATAAACCGTATCGCGGCGGCCTTTATCGTCCGAGATGGACATCACGGCGGGGTCCCTTGTCATCCGGATTTGGGAGAGGGAGTCCGTATACTCGATGCGTCCGGCCAGGCCGAAGACGTTGCGGGTGGTGTCCATAATTTCCACGTGGCCCAGCATCTCCACGTCTCCGGGGATGCGGTGGTAATAGAGCGAATCGCTCCAGATTTCCTGGTCCTCGGTGAGAAGGTGGACCCGGCGGCGGAAGAAGTACAGTTCCTGGTTGCGGTCGTACCAGCCGTCGTCGGCGCTGAGCATCTGGTCGTCCTGCCACATATCGGTTCCGAAACCGAAATAGGCCGTGGACAGGTCACTCCTGTACTCCATACGGGACGTCTTCACGAACGTGGTGTCCATATACATATTCACCTGGTCGTTGAAGACAAACAGATGGGCTTTGGCGTCATACGTTCCAAACAGGCTCTCCATCACCTGGCCGTCCTTGTCCCGCATAGCTGCGCCGTTCTGGAAAACGGCCACGGAGTCCTTGGTGTTGTAGTCCAGGTAACGGGTGCGGAGGATGTTGTGGTCGCTGTCTTCCAGCTGCACCAGGTCTCCGCGGAACTTGGCCATATTGTCGTCTACCACATACTGGAGCGTGGCGCTGGACAGTTTGGTGCGGTCCTGGATAATCTGCACGTTGCCCGTGGCGTCAATGATGTTGGTGGTCACATTCCACAGGGCCGTATCGCAGAGGAGATACGTGTCGTTATGCAGGAATTTGGCGGGACCCACCACTTTGCGGTAGCTCTCGCCATCTTTTTCTATGAGTTGGGCGCTCTGGGCGCTGATGAGGTGGACGACGTCCTTTTCCTTGACCGGCTCCTGCGGGGGTTCATAAGCCAAAGCCGCCACTGCGAAAAGCAGTAGCAGCACGGGCATAAGCCATTTATGAGTCCGGGAAGGATGCACTATTTGCGGGCGTTCCAGGCTTCACGGGAAAAGTCGCACTCGGCAAACAAGGGGTCAATCACAATGTAAGTGCTCTTGACCTTTTTGTCCAGGAAGGCATCCACAGCCTCTTTCTGCTTGAGCATCTGAACGGTTTCCAGAATCTGGTTGTAGTCGTTCTCGAAGGTGGCGGTGTGGGCCGGAAGTATCTTGTCCACGCGGATGATCTTGTAAATCAGGTTGCCCTGACGGCCCTGCAGGTAGCCCTCGTTGTCCTGGGACTCCACGGGTTCGGAAATCTGGCCGGGCTCCAGGTCCTTGATGGCGGCATAGTCTGCCGGCTTGAGCTGGTCGATTTCGAAGTAGGAGGAACCGGTGGAAGGGTCTGCCATCTGGCCGCCGTTGGTGCGGGTGGGCAGGTCTTCGGAGTAGAAGCGGGCCGCCAGTTCAAACGGAATCTCTTCGTTCTGGATGGCGTTCTTGAGGCTGTCCAGGCGGGCGAAGGCCTTTTCTTTGTCTTCCACCGTATACTGGGGCTTGAGAAGGATGTGGCGGGCGTTGAACATATCTCCCTTCTTCTCAATCACTTCAATGATGTGGAAGCCGTCCGGGGTCTCCACAATCTGGGAGATGGTGCCGGGCCTCAGGGCCATGGCGGCGTCGGAGAAGGCCGGCCAGAAGATGGACTTGGAAGCCATACCCAGTTCACCGCCGCGGCGGGCGCTGCCCGGGTCTTCGGAATAGATGCGGGCCAGGGTGGCGAACTTTTCTCCATTCATAATTCTCTCGCGGAGGCTCAGGAGCTTCTCACGGACGGCGGTGGCGGCGGCCACGCGGTCCGGATAGAGGCAGATCTGGCTGAGCTGGTATTTCACGGGAACCACGGGAAGATCCTCGGGATCTGTAGCCTTGATGTACTCCTGAACGTCGTAGGGCGTTACCTCGGAAATCTTGCGGGCCACGTCGTAGCGGGCCTGCTCCGTGAGGCTCTGCTCTTCCAGGGCCTTGGTCCACTCCTGACGGAGTTTGTACAGGGGCTTGCCAAAGTATTTTTCCATTTCTTCGTCACCGCCCAGCTGGGTACGGAACCAGTCGATACGCTGGCTCAGGTTGTTCTCCACCATATCCATTCCCACGGTGAGGGAGTCGATGCGGGCCTGCATAAGGAAAATCTTGCTCTCCATCATAGCCTCCAGAATCTCGCAGCGAAGATCCCGGTCGCTGGAGCTGCCAGCGGCGCGCTGCTGCTGGACCTCGGCCTCCACATCGGACAGGAGAATGGTTTCTCCGCCCACCACGGCAACGGTTTTGTCCACTACGCCCTTGTACTTCTGGGCGCTTAGGGGAAGGCAGGCCAGAAGGAGTCCTGCCACGATGACGACACTATTTTTCATAATCATAGACTACAAACTTGTTATTCTTGCGGGCGTTCTCCAGCAAGTCTTGGGCCAGACCCTCTTCCAGGGCATGTTTTCTGGAACTCAAAATGAGATCCCTTATGCGCCCCTCGCAGTATTCGATGGGGGCGGTCCGGCCCTCGGGAACCATTTCCACTACGTATACCAGATGCAGGTTGCCGGCTTCGTCCGTCACCTCTATGAAGGGGTTCTTGAGGCCGCCCACCAAGGTGCGGTAGTCCACCTGGGCTTCGCGGGCCAGCACCAGGGCATCCATCCAGATGTCCGACGCGTCTGCGTACTTAAGCGCTACGGATGCTGCCAGACTGTCGGCCTCCACTACCTCAATCTCGTCATCCGAGGACATCTTGGCCTTGATGAGCTTGAGGCTGCGGGCATCGGCCGGAATGACCATATAGCGGGACTTCACGATGGGGCGCTCCAGGCGGAAACGGTCCGGGTTGTCCCCATAGTAATGGACCACTTCCTCCTCGGTGACCAGGGTGTCCAGACGCTGCTGGATGTAAAGCTGCTCGTAGCGGTATTTGATGAGGTTCTTGCGATAGGCTTCCAGTTCGGCCTTTACATCTTTCTCCTGGGCCGACAGTTGGGTTTCGGCCATATCCATAAGCAGGAGATCCTCGGCCCAGCTCTGGATGTACTGGCGGGCCAGGGAGACGCTGTCCTCCGGCGATACGCCGGCGGGAATGTAGCTTTCCAGTTCGGCCCGGTGCAGACGGTGGTCTCCCACCTTGGCCACCACTTCTCCGCGGAAAAGCTCGGTGGCCGTATCCTGCAGGTGGTTTACGGTTTTGCAGGAAACCGCGGCCAGAAGGACCAGCAGACAGATATGAATCTTTGTTTTAATCATCTTACAAAGATACAAATTTTTCTCTATTGGACCATCTGCCGGATGAGCTGAACCAGCACCGAACGCACTTCCGAAGTGCCGGCCAGAGAGTTGTTGGTCAGGATGGAGAACGTTACGGCCGGCTTGCCGCTGGCATCCAGGATATAGCCAGAGTAGCAGAGGGCGCCGGTGATGGAGCCGCTCTTCATACGCACACGGTCACTGCCGGGGAAACGGATCATACTCAGCGTGCCCTCGCCGGGCTGCGGGATGGAAGCCAGGAAGGCGGGGAAGGCGGGGCTCTTCTGAATGGCCTGCAAGTAGCTCACCAGCCACTCCGGCGTTACAAAATTCATCGAAGACAGGCCGCTGCCGTCGGCAAAACTGACCTGGTCCAGTTGGAGGCCCAAATCCCGGAGCACCACGCTCTCGGCCACCAGGCAACTGTCGTACTCGGCCGTGCCGGTAGCGGTCTCGCCCATTGCGCGGAGCAGGGCCTCGGCGTAGAAATTATCGCTTCGGACGTTGGTCAGGCGGGCGATATCGGCCAGACGGGGGCCTTCCGTGTAACCCAGCACCACAGGCTGGCCGGCCTTTTCCATTTCCACGAAATCGGAGCCCTGGATATGGCCGCCGCGGTTTACGTGGGCGTAGCCGCCGGTTACTTCCCAGCCGGTGTCCCGGAGGTTTTTCCAGAAGTAATAGGCACAGGTGAGGTCTCCGTATTTGTTGGAGGTGCTTTCAATCTTGGGGCGGCGGTCCACTCCAAAGTAGCCTCTCATTTCGGCCTTTCCCGAAAAGTCCGTNNACGCGGGTGGCGCTTACCTGCATATCAATGGCGTTCTCGTAAAAACAGAGGGCGTTGCCGCCGGTGCCGTAGTACGTGCCCGAGTCGTTGTAATCCCAGGAGGCGTGCTCCAAATCTCCTTCATAGGCGCTTCCGTCTCCGATGATGCGGCCGTGGATGCGTTCTATGCCCTTTTCCCGCAGGAGGGTCTTCCATTTCCAGAAGAGGGCATCGGCCTTGAGGACATAAGCCGTGTCGGCCGATCCTAAAGTAGGGTCTCCCCCGCCGATGATGTAAAGGTCTCCATTGAGGGTGCCGTCGGGTTCGATGGTGCCGGTATAGCCCAGGGAGGTCCGGAAACGGTAATCCGGGCCGAAGGCGTGCAGGGCCACGCCGGTGGTCACCAGCTTGCGGTTGGAGGCCGGCAGCAGGCGGGTTCCGGCGTTGTGGCTGGCCAAAACTTTACCGGAGGCATCGACGGCATAAATACCCCAGGCCGAACCTTTCAAAGGTTCCTGGGCGGCCTGGCGGTCTACAAGTTGCTGGAGGGATGTCTGGGCCAGAACGGCACTTGCAGACAGGGCCAGCAAGCAAAGGGTAGTGAAGATTTTTCGCATTAGTATTAAGCCTAGCTAACTCGCAGACACATCATGGTTAAGTCATCGTTGGGATCTGCGCCGTCCCTGTGCTTCTCAATGCACTCGCTGAGGGTCTCCACCACCTGGCGGGCCGAATCGAAGCGGGTATTGCGCAGGATGTCCAGCAGGCGGTCGTCTCCAAACTGTTCGTGGGCACGGTTTTCGGCCTCGTTGAGACCGTCCGTATAAATGAACAGGGGACGGTTCTTGATGGACTCGACTTCCTCTCCCTGGAACTCCAGGCCGGGCAGCACGCCCACGGGGAAGTTGGACAGCATCTTGAGGAACTCGCCGCCGCTCTCTCCTCCGCCAATCACGGGCGGGTTGTGGCCTGCGTTGCAGAAGGAAAGGTGACCGGTGGTCAGATCTACCAGGCCCACGAAGAGGGTTACGAACATATCGGTCTGGTTTTCCTCTCCGGAGAGGGCGTCGTTCAGTTGGCGGCAGATTTCTGCGGGCAGCAGATGCTGGCCGGCCAGCGTACGGAACAGGCGCGTGACCTGGGCCATGAACAGGGAAGCCGGAACACCCTTGCCGCTAACGTCACCCACGCAGAAATACAGGGAGTTCTCGGCGAGGAGGTAGCCGTACAGGTCTCCGCCCACTTCCTTGGCCGGGGACATGGAGGCGTACATATCCAGGCCTTCACGCTCCGGGAACACGCTGGGCAGCATGGACATCTGGATGCTGCTGGCCACGTTGAGCTCACTCTCCAGCGAGGCCTTCTGGGCCGTGGTGGTCTTGAGCTCGTTGATATAGTTCACCAGGGAATGCTGCATATTGCCGAACGACTGGCTCAGCTGGCCAATTTCATCAATTCGGCCAAAGTCCGGCAACTGCGTCTGGAACTGTCCCGAGGCTATGGTTTCGGCCTCGTCGGCCAGGCGGCGCAGCGGCTGCAGTTCCCGCGTGATGATGCGGATGAAGAAGAACAGCATCAGCAACAGGCCCACGGCCACAATGATCAAGGCCGTAGTACGAAGGCGGGTGAAGCCCTGGAAGATATCGCTTTCCGGGCACACGATGGCCATACTCCAGCCGGTAACGCCCAGGGGCTTGTAGAACACATAGCAGTGCTGGCCGTCCACGCTGAGCTCCGTCATCCCTTCTTCTCCCCGCTGCATGGCGTGGCCCAGGGAGTCGAGGGCCGAATCGGGCTTCTCCATAGTGGGCGTAAAGATGGTCTGCTTGAGGAGCTTCTTTTCGTCGGGATGGACAAAGTAAGTTCCGCCTTTACCTATCATCACACTGTAGGAGTGCGGATAAGGCTTGACGGCCGATATGGTCTGGGACAGCCAGTTAAGCGAAAGGCCGGTATTGAGGGTTCCCACATAGTCTCCCTTGCTGTTGAGAATGGGCCGGCTGTAGGAAGTCACCATCTCCTGATGGCCCGAGGCTGCATCCAGCTCCATATAGGGCTCGGTCCACGTGGCGCGGTCCAGCAGCTTGGGCATCAGATACCAGTCCATATAGAAATACTGGTAGGCATCCGAACCGCCCTGGGATGTGCGGAGGGTATCGGCGTCGTATCGGGTATAGGCCGAAAAATACCGCCCGTACTCCTTGAAATAATAGGGTTCGAAAGCAATGGAACAGGAGGAGAAATCCGGATTGTTTTCCAGCATGCTCCGGCTGTACAGAAGCATCGATTCCGGGTCGTCGATATGGCGGTTCACCAGCCATTCGGTCATTTTGGAAGCCACCTCCACCCGGTTGAGAATACCGGTTACACGGAGGGAGGTCTTGTCCAGGATTTCCGTAGCGTGGCTGATGGCCTCCTGGCGGACGGCCGTACGGGACTGCACAAACAGGAAGCTGAGGGCTGCCAGGAAAATGACGGCGGCAAACAATACCACCCACAAACTCACTCGGACCGAGAGTTTTTTGCGAACAAATCCTTGAATATCGTTTTGCATACGCTCCCCTCCTATTGTTCAACCAGTTCTTCGTAAGCGATTTCCCGGCCCAGCATAAAGTTCTCCACCATAAGGCTGCTGGCCAGTTTCACCATATCGGGACGGAGGCGGAATTCGCGCTCTCCGGATTCGCGGTCTACCTGAAGACGGAGCACCTCTGCCAGCATCAGGCGCTGCATGGTGCGGTTGGTGGCAATCTGGGCCTGGTCCACATACTTCATCACAATATCCAGCGTCTCTTCCGGATGTTCGGCCGCCCACTCCCAGCCGCGACGGCTGGCCTGGGCAAAGCGATGGGCCTCGTCCTTGTGCTTGTTAAAGTACTCGCGGGTCATATACAGGCCGTCTTCCTGCACGTTATAGCCGTGGTCGCAGAAACGGTATACACTCTTTTCAGGGATTTGCATACCGGCCTGCAACAGCTGATAAAACTCGTTGTAACTCATGGCCAGGGTAGCGTCCAACGCCCCCGCCACAAAGAGATTCACGTTGGAGGCAAAGCGGACCCATTCGTAGTCCAACTGCTCCTTCACGCTCATACAGATGGCCATCTGGCCGAATCCCACACTCCAGATTCCCACGCGGGCTCCCTTCTGGGTGAGAGGATCCACGCCGCGCGAACTGGCTATGACCATTCCGTTGTTCATGGAGGTCTGCAGGATGTTCACGATGGGCGTTCCGGAATCCACTACGTCCAGGGCCTGGCACAGCTGAAGGGTGGTGGCCTGGCACTCGCCGTTGAGCACGCGGTCTATGGCGGGCTGGGCAATGGAAGGGTGGACAATCTCTACATCCAGACCGGCATCTTTGTAGAAGCCCAGGTCCTCGGCCACATAATAACCGGCAAATTGAGCCTGCGCAGTCCACTGTGGCACAAAGGTTATCTTTTGCGCTGCGGCGGTTCCTGAGAAAAAAACCGCTGTGAGGAGAACGGCGCAAAAGATTTTAGCGTTTGTTCTGTTCATCGGACAATCTATCTTTGTGGTACTCGCAAAGATACACAAATATTTGAAATAAATCTGTAAGTTACGTATCTTTGTGCCCCTGTGAAACACTTTGTGCGGCATATTGTTACGCTTCTTCTGTGGCTCGCGCTCCCGCTGGCGGGAGCAGCCCAGGGAATCCGCTTCCCCATGGAGTTCTGGAAGGCTCCGGCCCCGCAGTCGGACACCGTCCGCATTTTCATCGTGGGAGACGTCCTCAGCCACGGCCGGGTTATGGAAAGTTCGGCCCAATATGGCTACCGCAGTTTCTTCAAATACNNCCGGAATCTTTCCCTGAATATCTTGCCGAGGTAGGTTTCGGTGTATTCCTTTTGGGCAACAACCACGTTCTGGACAAGGGCTCCGCAGGCCTCAGCCGCACCATCGAGCAAATGGAACTCCGGGGGCTCCGGTACACCGGCGTGGCCGCCAACGAAGCCGCCGACACCCTCCTCAACCCCCTCTTTGTCAACGTGAAAGGCCTTCGGCTGGCCATTGTGAATTTCACCTACGGCACCAACCAGGGAGCCACGGCCCGCTGGCCCAAGGTGCAGCGGATGAACAAGGCCGCCCTGGCGCCCATCATGGCCCGCGCCCGGGAACAGGCCGATATTGTTCTGGTCTGCCCCCACTGGGGTGTAGAATATGCCCTGAACCATAACGCCGAGCAGGAAGAGATGGCCCATTGGCTGGTCCA
>LXOW01263621.1_pt1 | contig 12073 bp, 10 predicted proteins | sample 1368591 | NCBI WGS metagenome assembly LXOW01 (sample SAMN04884650, study PRJNA319009) | bovine gut metagenome | isolation source: Cow rumen | host: Bos taurus | place: Italy: Legnaro (PD) | collected 2014-07-09
CCAACCACGTTGTTGCCGAAGCTGTCCAAGCTCCACTGCCAAGTGCAGACGAGAACTTCGTCTTCACCAGGAGCGGTGTAGTAGTAGTTGGCAACGTCAGTGTCGGTGTCGACATTCAAGCGGAAGTGCATCCATTGGTCATACACAACATTGGTCAGCGTGGCAGTACCGTTGCTACCAGCGTGGATGGTGCCTTGACCAGGAGCGCTGGTCGAGTTCTGACCGTCGTTGGTCAGGTGGAGGTAGCACTGCATGGCCCAAGTGCTGTTGGAACCAGCAAAGTGGTGCAGGATGTTGAAGTAACCATTCTTGCCTTCGGGGATGAGGATGTCAAACTCAAGGTCGTAGTTACCGTTCTCTTCGTCGCCGAGGAGGAGGACTTGGTCATTGCCATAGGTGAGGTGACCGCATTGGGTACCATCAAAGTTAGCAACCACACCGTCTTCGTTACCGCCAGGAGCATTGCTCCAAGTGGTCCACCAGTCGTGACCGGCAGCAACAGCTTCAGCAGCGATCTTGTTGCCTACAGTGTACTCTTCGAAAGGTTCAAGAAGCAGCACCTCGTCATTGCTTTGCAGCGTGACGGTGAGGTTGTCGATGTAGTACTCAGAAGTAGCGGCATTCTCAGGCGGGAAGAAGTCCATAGCACCGAGGACGCGGTCAGCTTGGTTCTCACCGAAGCTGTCCATGCTCCACTGCCATTCGGCATAGAGCTCTTCAGGTTCGCCAACCACATTGAAGTAAAGTTGGGCAACATCGTTGTCGGCATCGACATGGACGCGGAAGTGCATCCATTGGTCGTAGACGCAAGGCAGGTCGCAGGTACCATTGCTACCAGCGTGCACGGTGCCGTGGCCAGGAGCCTGGGTCGAGTTCTGACCATCGTTGGTCATGTGCATGTAAACCTGCATGGCCCAAGTGCTGTTGCTACCAGCAAAGTGGTGCAGCACGTTGAAGTAACCATTCTTGCCTTCCGGAACGTAGGCATCGAATTCGAGGTCGTAAACACCCGTCGAGTGGTCACCAAGCATAACGACTTGGTCGTTACCATAGGTGAAATGAGCGGCCATAGTGCCACCAGCTTCACCAAAGACACCGTCTTCAGCACCGCCAGGAGCGTTGCTCCAAGTGGTCCAAGGATCACCGTAGGTCTGAGCAATCTTAGCGCCGGCAACGCCGTCGTTGAAGTCGAAGCTCATCTGTGCGAAAGCATTGCCACAAACGAAGGCAATCATCGCGATAAGTAAAGAAACTTTCTTCATTTTGTTAGAATTTTAGTTAGTATTTAAGTTATTTGTGTTGAGTTCACAACAGTGCATAAAACGCTGCAAATATAATGAAAAAACATAAAGTGCAAGGGGAAGGGGAGATTTTTTGTCAAAAAAGGTATCGCCATCGGCTCGGGAGATTGCGGGTCAAGCCCGCAATGAGGGGTTGTTGTGCTAGGGTAGTACACAGGTAGTATATAGGTCCGAGACAGAGTCGACATAGGTCTGACATAACTTTAACAAACTTTCGGCTGGGTCTCCATAGAGTCTCGGTAAAGTTTCGGTTGAGTCTCGGTAAAGTTTCGGTTGAGTTTCGGTTGAGTTTCGGTTGGCAACCCTGTGAGAGCCTCTCCCCTACCCCACCGCATAATGATTTACAGCGGTTCAGTCTCCCCTATTTCTGCGAATCCTGCGGATTCTGCGTGAAACAATCCTTACTTCGCCTCTTTCCAATAGGCCATCATCTCGTCAAGCGTAAGGTGCTGCACGCCTTTGCCTTGTTCGCGGGCACGTTGCTCGACATGGGCGAAACGCTCGCGAAACTTCTTGTCGGTCTTTTCCAAAGCATCGTCGGGATTCACACCGATATAGATGCCGTAGGCCGCAAGGGCGAAAAGCAAGTCGCCATATTCCTCTTCGATGCGCTCCGTGTTGTCAGGCTTTTGCAGTTCGGCAAAGAGTTCTTTCTTCTCCTCCTCCACCTTCTGCCAAGCCTGCTCGGCATCGGGCCAGCGGAAGCCCACGCCAGCCGTCTTCTGGTGCATACGGTAGGCCTTCAGCAACGATGGCAGTCCCTCAGGCACGCCGCCCAAGACGCTACGGTTGTGTTCGCGCTCCAACTTGATGCGCTCCCAGTTGTGCTCAACCTGTTCAGCGTTCTCAACATGCTCGTTGCCAAAGATATGCGGATGGCGCACCACCATTTTGTCGCAGATGCCGTTGAGCACGTCGGCAATGTCGAAGGCACCTTTCTCCTGCCCTATCTTGGCATAGAAGACAATGTGGAGCATCAGGTCGCCCAGCTCCTTTTTCACCTCGTTGAGGTCATCGTTGAGGATGGCCTGGCTCAACTCGTAGGTCTCCTCGATGGTGAGGTGGCGCAGGCTCTGTATGGTCTGGGTGCTGTCCCAGGGACACCCCGCCCGCACGGCATCCATGATATCCAACAATCGCTTGAAGGCTTGTAGTCTTTCGTCCATGATAGTTTGTTTTTGGGGTGCAAAAATAAGGAAGTTTTTCGTACCTTTGCAAGTTCAATGGAAAAGCATCCATATCATAGGATTCTTGGTTTAGTTTGCAGCCTATTAATAATAGGTGCAGGAAAACTGTATGCCCAGCCGAACTACAAAAACTATGAGTTGGAGGCAAAGGTGCATTTCGGCTATCTGTATTTCCAGAACGACCAATACCACAGCGCTTTGGGCCGCTACAGCATGCACGCTCCTGCCTACGAGTTGTCGCTACACCACAACACCTATGGACAGCACCGCTGGGAGGTGCTGCACAACTATCCCTCCATCGGGCTTACCTTCTATTACTCCGGCTTCCGGAACGACAGCATCTCAGCTGAGTTGGGCCACGTGTTTGCCCTCTATCCTTACATCAACTTCCCCATCATCCCCAACGAGAAGAGCAAGCTGACCTTCAAGCTGGGCGTGGGGCTCTCCTACCTCACTAACAAATTTCACCCTACCGAGAACTACCACAACTACGCCATAGGCTCGCACGTCAACGCCGCTATTAACCTGTCGTTTGAATACCGGCAGCGCATCGTGGAACGACTCCACTGGGTGACCTCAGTGGGCCTCACTCACTTTTCGAACGGTGCCACCCGTACCCCCAACATGGGCATCAACATCTTCAGTGTCGCCACAGGATTCTCCTGGTATCTAAAGACACCAAAAGACTTGCGAGACTTCAAGCTGCGCCCCAAGAATTACCTCTTCGAGTTTGACGGTAAACGGCACTTCGTCACCGACATCCAATACACAGTAGGCTTTAAGGACATGAGCCAGCAATACGGCACCCACCAGTATTACTTCGTCCACAATTTGGCTGGCAACTTGATGCTGCAAATCACCGAACGTGACCGAGTGGGCCTCGGGCTGGAATGGGTGTACGACCCCTCGCTGCAAACCCTGCATCCAGAATGGAATCGTGCCCGTGACTGCATGAAGATTGGCGGGATGCTCTCATACGAAATGCTGTTCGACCGTATGAGCTTCATGTTCAACCTTGGCATCCGCAATAATGCGCCGCTATTTGAACGTTCCTTCCTGTTTTACCAGAAGGTCGCCGCACGTTTTTACTTCAACGACAACCTTTTTGCCACCCTTTCGTTTACCACCTACGACATCAAGGCCGACTTTATCAGCGTCGGCATTGGATATCATTTCCAACACAAATACTATCTGCCCCGCTATGAAAAGAAGTCACATCGCAATCCTGTTTTTCCTCGTTAGCCTGCTTTCAGTCTCGTGCAACAAGATGGACGCACTGTTCCGTAACGGTGAGCCCGTCACCGAACATCGTCCAGCAAACGAGCCCTTCGACATCATCTGCATGTACAATAACATCAACGTTGACCTGAAGCACAGCAACCACCCGCGTCTTGAACTGACCTGTCCGAAAAACCTCATCGACAATATCGTAACCGAAATCCGCAACGACAGTCTCATCATCCGTAACGACAACGACTTTAACTGGTTGCGCAGCTACGACTACCGCATCGACCTAACGGTATACTTCGACAGCTTACGCGAAATCAACTACGCCTCGCTTGGCAGACTCACCACTCAAGACACACTCTACGGACGCTACACCCTCGACACTTTGGAAGACTACGGTATACACACCTTCATGCTGCGCACCAAAGAAGGTTGCGGCGACATCGACCTCACCTTCAACTGCAACGTGCTGCGTAACCGCTTCTTCAACGGCACTTCTTTCATCACTCTGCGGGGCATTGTGGGCTACACTGAGCATATCGTCAGAAGCTACGGCACCGTCCACGCCGAAGAATTGGATGTCAACTTCGTCAATGTGACCCACGAATCCACCAACAACCTTTATGTCCGTATTCGCGACGGGGGTTCGCTACGCGCCAAACTCAGCAGCATCGGAAACCTCTATTATAAAGGTAATCCCGACCCAAACAAGACCCAAATCGACTGCAGTAGCAGCGGAAGTGTCATTAAAATGGAATAAAAGCTGAAAAGAAAACATTTTTGGTATAATATTTGCATCATTACGAGCCAAATAACAACGACAGAAAACAAGTAAACACTCAATATCATGAAAGCGTTCAGAATCATCCCCTTCATCGCCTTGATAGCTCTAATAGGCTGCTCGTCAAGCAAAAACGTAGCCAAGGACGATATCTACTATTCGCCCTACGGCAACACAGGCTCCCACCTGACCACTGGTAACGGTTCCTACGTCAGCCCGCAAGTCACTAGCAGTTCGGAATACAACTACCAAGCGTACTATTCCGACAGCAAGAACTATGTCAGCGATGCCAACCCCGTCTATCAAACCACCGAGACGGTAACTGACACCAACGGTGTAGTGTACACCACCACCGAGACCTACTATGATGCCGACTATGCAGCTCGCATCAAGCGTTTCGGCACAGGAGCCTCCTCATCAATAAGCTATTACGACGACTACTATACTGGTGGTGGCAACACTTATTACGTTTACACCAACAGTTACGACCCGTTCTACTGGAACTTCTACCCCAGTTTCTATATAGGTTGGGGATATCGTCCCTACTTACGCAGCTACTGGGACTGGTATTGGGGCTATCCCTATTACTACTCCTATTGGGGTTGGGATCCGTACTGGAGATACGGCTATGGTTATCATGACTACTACTGGCACCACCCGCATCACAATCACCACCACCATCACCATGACCACGGTGGTCCTGGATACGGCGGTGGACACGGCAACGGCAGTTTGAGTAGCTATGTGGCCAGTGTCCGTCACGGAAACACCGGCACAAATGGCTCGATGAGTCGTCCCATAAGCGGCAACGGCGTTGCCCCACAAAACGGAGCTACCGTTTCAGGTCGCACAACCACAGGCTCGATGAGTGGAACTCGTCCGACGGCCTCAAGCAATGCAGGCTCAGGTCGCGTGGCAGCAGGCAGCAGCTCTGGCCGAACCGGAGGCTCCTCTGTACGTCCCACGACTGCTTCGAGACCAACGGCCACCAGCCGTCCTACGGCGAGCACAAGCACCAGCGGACGCACCGGATCAAACAGCACAGCAAGCCGTCCGAGCAGCAGTGGTACAGCCCACACCGGCAACCAAAGCGGTACACGCCAAACCTACACCTCACCAAGCAGCAGCCGTCCCTCACGCTCCAGCTCGGAGTATGTTCGCCCGCAAAGCTCCTCAACCAGCCGTCCCTCGTCATCGACTTCAAGTTCGGGCAGAAGCGGAAGCTACAACAGCGGCAGCAACAACCGTCCCTCGTCAAGTGGCAGCTACAATCGCAGCAGCACTCCATCGAGAAGCTCCTCGTCGAGCAGCAGCTACAACCGCGGTAGTTCCTCGTCAAGCCCAAGCCGTGGTTCAAGTAGCAGCTCAAGCGGCAGCAGCCGCAGTTCCAGCTCAAGCAGCCATAGCTCAGGCGGAGGTCGCTCAAGTGGCGGCGGAAGAAGATAATTCCTCGACCAACACACCAAGGAAACAAAATAAAGACTACCTTTGCAGTTTCAAATAAAGGTAGTCTTTTTTGTCACATCATGAAAAGAGCACTTACAACCCTCATCACCATTCTGGCACTCGTTCCATTGTTGGGACAAGGCGTTGACGATGCCTACCAATTTTCCCAGACTTATTACCAAGGCACCGCAAAGGCCTTGGGTATGGGAAACGCCCTCGGTGCTGTGGGAGGCGATATGACAGCCATCTGCATCAATCCTGCTGGCATGGGTATTTATCGCAGCAGTGAACTCACCATGACGCTAAGCCTTGCTGACAAGCACCAAAATGCAATCTATTACGGCACAACAGAAAGTACCAATAAAATACGTTTTTCCATACCCAATTTTGGTTTTGTCAAAGCAAACCAGAAAAGTAATTACAAGCCCTTGCGCTTTACGCAATTCTGCATAGCTTTCAACCGGACCAACGACTACAACCTGCACAGCTTTGCCTCTGGCATTAACCCCACCAGTTCAAAAATAGACAATTATCTCATGCAAATCGACGGCTTCAGTCCTGACGACTTGGCCGAAAACTTTGCCTACACGGTTTTTCCCGCATGGAACACGCATCTCATCAGTATTAATAGTCAAGGGTTTTATACAAGTCCTGTCCCACAAGGTGGTATCATCCAAAGTTATGAACAGACCTTCAAAGGCCGATCCGAAGAATGGACTCTGGGCTTCAGCACCAATTACTACGACCGATTCTTTCTTGGTATCAGTCTGGGCATCAATCATATCAAACGGATAGGCACAAGTGTGTTCTCTGAATCCATGCCAAGTCTCTCAGAAACTGATACCGATTTTAACTCTTGGTCATTCACTGAAGACATCAGTTCGTCCGGGATTGGCATTAATGGCAAAATCGGTCTCATCTGGATGGCCAACAAGTGGTTACGCTTGGGTGCTGCGTTCCACAGCCCCACCATTTACAGCTTCGAGGAATCATGGCAAACCGCAACAGAATCGCAAATAGCCCAGATTACCCGAAAAAGCCTCAGTCCCCAATCCAACTACGAGTTTTACCTATTCACCCCATTGAGATGGATAGGCAGTGCGGCTTTCGTCATCGGCGAACAAGGAATGATCAGTATCGATGCGGAAGCTGTCAACTACGGAAGTGCGAAACTCTCTGCCAATGATTATGACTACAGCACCGTCAATCAAGACATCAAAAACAGCTATGGGAACACCTTCAACATCCGTCTCGGTACAGAATGGCGCATCAACGATTCCTACCTCCGTTTTGGCACAGGCTATTATGGCAGTCCATTCGGTTTTGGCCAACAAAACGGCAGTGTTAAGAAGGCATCTGTAGGCATCAGCTTCCCGATAGGAAGCAATACCACTTTCGACCTTGCATACGAACTAAGTCACGGTAAACGACTGTACACGCTATATGATGCTGGTTCGTTAGGCATTGAGCCCATTACTCAGAGCAACTTCCGCCATGTTGCTATTGCTACCCTAAAAATCAAGTTCTGAAATAAAAAAGGCCGCATTGCTGCGGCCCTTTTTTGTGTTTGTCATTCAATCAAGCATTGTATTGTGCAATAATGCCTTTGTCTACAAGGATTCGTCCACAATACTCACAAACGATGATTTTCTTGTGAGTGCAGATATCCAATTGGTGTTGCGGAGGAATACGATTGAAGCATCCACCACAGGCCTCATCAAAAATACCAACCACAGCAAGACCGTTACGGGCATTCTTACGGATACGCTTATAGGCTACCAAAAGGCGATCTTCCACCAATTGTTCGCATTCGGCAGAACGCTGAAGCAACTGTTCCTCTTCCTTCTCTGTGCCTTCAACAAGTGAACTCAGCTCTTCCTTCTTCTCTTTCAAGGCATTATTCAGTTCTTCAAGACGCTGGTGAGCCTCGTTGATCTTGAGGTCAACCTCGGCAATTCTTGTCTGAGCCTCTTTGATACGCTTTTCTGAGACCTGGATGTCGAGATTCTGGTATTCAATCTCTTTCGTCAGCGAGTCGTATTCACGGTTGTTGCGGACATTATTCTGTTGTTCTTCATATTTCTTGACAAGGTCTTTTGTCTCCTTGATTTTTACGGTGTAATCCGAAACCACTCGCTGAAACTGCTTGCTATCGACTTTAAGATTGTCGATACGGGTTTCCAATCCTGCGATCTGGTCTTCCAAATCCTGAATTTCAAGAGGCAAATTACCGCGATAGGCACGAATTTCGTCAATCTTCGAGTCGACCTGCTGCAAGGTATAAAGAGCCACCAGCTTCTGTTCCACACTCACCTCAATGGGTTCTTCTGCAACAGGTTCCGGAGCAGGTTTTACCTCTTCTACCTTGGGTTCGGGCTGTTGTTCTGGCTGTTGTTCTGGAGCCATTTGTTCGACAGGTGCTTCCTCAACCTCTTCCACTACAGGTGTCTCAACAACTTTCTTAGTGGTTTTCTTCACGGTCTTCTTAACCTCTTTCACCTCGGCATTTTCCTCAACCTCGGCAACTTCTGTATTAACTTTCTTAGCCATATTATTGATTTCTAATTTCTTACAAAATAAAATACCGCGTTCGTTCTTGTTTCAGCGATTTCGGCTGCAAAGGTAGGAAATTTTTTCCTAATCAGCTCATATAATAATTCTTTCGTGAATTGTTCAGTCTCAAAATGTCCACCATCGATCAGCAAGATATTGCCTTCTGGGACAAAAAAGTCATGGTATTTAATGTCAGCAGTAAGATAGGCATCGGCATGACTTTTCAATGCATCAGACATAAAGGGACTCCCCGAACCGCCACACAGGGCTACCTTCTTGATTTTGCGACCCGTCAAAGCGGAATGGCGGATACAGGGAGAACCGATTTGTTTTGCTACATGGCTCAAAAAATCCGTTTCCTCCATCGGTTGTTCCAACTCACCTATCATACCGGCACCGCACAACTCAGGCTCTTCAGTGGATGGTTGCAACAGTCGAAGGTCTCTCAAACCCAAGCGTTCAGCCAGCATTCGGCTCACGCCCAAGTAACAGTTATCCAAATTGGTATGCATGCATATCATGGCGATGTCGTGTTTGATGGCTTTCATCACAGCACGTTCAATATAGGTTTGTGGCGTAAGATGCTTCAGCCCATGAAAAATCAATGGATGGTGACTTACAATCACATTGCAGTTTTTTGCTATGGCTTCGTCTACGATACCTTCAGTAATATCCAAGCAAATCAATGCCTTATGAGCCTCAGCGTTGAGGTCACCCACCTGCAGCCCAGCGTTGTCGTAGCTCTCCTGCCAATGCAGCGGCGCCACTTCGGTGATACAGTTAAGAATGTCTTTAATCGTCATATTTTCAAAATTGAGGCTCAAAATTAGGAAAAAATGTCTAATTTTGACCCCTATAATGAGAATTTTGCTGCTACCCATATCGTTTCTATACTATATCGTGCTTAGTATCAGGCATAAACTCTATGATTGGCATTTCTTCAGAGTCACACGGTTCGAGAAGCCGGTCATCTGCGTGGGCAACCTCAACCTAGGCGGAACGGGAAAGACCCCACATACCGAATACCTCATCAACTTTTTGAAGGACACCTACCATGTGGCGACCCTGAGTAGGGGCTATGGAAGAAAGACCAAGGGACTCCTGCTGGCAAACAGCACAAGCACCTGCGACGACATAGGCGATGAACCATTACAATATTTCAGGAAGTTCCCCGATATTCTAGTCGCCGTAAACGAAGACCGCGTGGATGGTGTGCGCAAACTGCTCCTCACCCCCTATAACGCCGAGGTCGTCCTGCTTGACGATGCCTTCCAGCATCGCAGCCTGAAAGCTGGCTTGAATATACTGCTGACGGAATACGGACATCTCTACGAAGACGACTTCCTCTTCCCTGCGGGCACTTTGCGCGATGTGAGGTCAGCGGCAAAACGGGCCCACATCATCGTGGTTACCAAGGTGCCTAAAACATTGGGTGAAGAGGAAAAGAAGCAGCTCAGCAGAAGGCTGAAGCCCCTTGAGCACCAAAAGGTGTTTTTCTCCACTATGGAGTATACACCTCTTACGGCCCTGAATACTAAGGCTGAAAGCTATGAGGCCGAAACAGCTGATGCTATCGTGGCCTTCTGCGGCATCGCCCATCCCGAGCCCTTCGCCGAAGAATTGAAAAAACGTTATGAAACTGTTGATTTCCTGACATTTGCAGACCATCACCCCTACACCGAAGAAGACCTGAGAAGCATCATGAGACGCTTCGAAAACCTCGGCAGCAAAAAGAAAATCATAGTCACCACTGAAAAAGATGCAGCGCGATTGACAAATTCTCCTTATCTTTGTCTGTTTGAATCCGCACCCCTATACGCATTGCCCGTCAAGGTGCGTCTCCTTGAAGAAGAGAAGTTTAACAATGAAATCATTGAATATGTACGACAAAATCATCACCACTGTTGAATATATCAACCTGAAAACAAAAGGCTTTCGCCCTGAAATCGGCATCGTCTTAGGTTCTGGCCTAGGCGGTCTGGCCGACTGCATCACCGTACAGCACGCCATCTCCTACTCCGAAATTCCCAATTTCCCAGTCTCGACTGTGGAGGGGCATAAGGGTCAGCTGCTGTTCGGAACCATCGAGGGACACCGAGTGGTAGCTATGCAAGGACGCTTCCATTATTATGAAGGTTATCCTATGAGCGAGGTAGCCTTCCCAATCCGTGTGATGAAACAGCTCGGCATACAGTTCCTCATCCTCAGCAACGCTTCTGGTGGTCTGAATCCCAACTTTAAAGTAGGCGACATCATGATTATCGAAGACCAGATTCACATGATGCCCAACCCCCTTATTGGTCCGCACGATGAACGTTTCGGGGAACGTTTCCCGGATATGAGCGATCCATACGATAAGCGCCTCATCATACTGGCCGATACCATTGCGCAGGAGAAAGGCATCAAAGTACAGCACGGCGTGTACTGCTCCACCTCCGGCCCGACCTATGAGACCCCAGCCGAGTGCCGCTACTTCCGTATCATCGGTGCCGATGCCATCGGTATGTCGACCACGCCTGAAGTCATCGTGGCCCGTCAGAGTAAACTGCCTGTCTTCGGACTGTCCATCATCTCTGACATGGGAAACATTTACGGTGAGGAAAAACATATCGTCATCACGCACGAGGATGTCATCCGTGAAGTGAACGCCGTGGAACCCCAACTCATCGTCCTCATCACCGAGCTCATCCGACGCTCGTCTGAAATCAAGTTCTGATGGCCGTCTATTTCGTCACCGATTTCCATCTCGGCATCCCTACCTTAGAGGACAGCCACAAGCGCGAGCGCAAACTGCTGAGCTTTCTCGATGGCATCCGTCCCAACTGCGAGGAACTTTACCTAATGGGCGACCTCTTCGACTTTTGGTTTGAATACAAGACCGTGATTCCCAAAGGCTTCGTCAGGCTGCAAGGCAAACTGGCCGAGTTCACCGACGCAGGCATTCCCGTTCACATGTTCATTGGAAACCACGACCTGTGGTCGTTTGGCTACCTACATGACGAACTTGGGCTCGAAATGCACCGCGAGCCAGTCGTCAAGACAATCAAGGGAAAGAAATTCTTCCTCGTCCACGGAGACGGCAGAGGTCCAGGCGACAAGGGCTACAAGATTCTAAAGAAGGTGTTTGAATGCAAGTTCAACCAGTGGATGTTCAAATGGTTACATCCTGATTTGGGCATTGGTTTGGCCTTGAAATGGTCGCACAAGCATCGTCTGAAGAAACTGAAGAACGAGGTGGAACGCGGCTATTATGACGACGTTCCCAACACTCGTCTATACCAATACGCCCAAGAGCAATCCACCCTCGACCCAAGCATCGACTTCTTCATCTTCGGCCACCAGCATAAGCCTATGCAATACAAAACAGGCGATCACGCACTTACTACGATAGTGGGTAATTGGATTTATGATTATACATACGCAGTATTTGACGGGGAAACTGTTGTGTTAAAAGCCTTTCAATGATAAGCATAAAGCTTACAAGAATTACATACAAGAGACCTATAAAAACAAAAGACCCTTCGCCGTTGTCCGGTGAAGGGTCTCCGTTAAGGGTGGGCGGCGCGCTACTTTCCCAC
>LXOW01219040.1_pt1 | contig 12069 bp, 12 predicted proteins | sample 1368591 | NCBI WGS metagenome assembly LXOW01 (sample SAMN04884650, study PRJNA319009) | bovine gut metagenome | isolation source: Cow rumen | host: Bos taurus | place: Italy: Legnaro (PD) | collected 2014-07-09
CCTGGGCGAAATCATGATGTGGTGGGGGGTGTATTTCATGTTCCTGTCCGTCACTCCCGACATTGCCCATAACTGGTGGTGGCTGATAGGCGCGGCGCTGAACACCTGTCTCTTCTGTTTCATCAGCATCCCCCTGATGGAAAAACGCCAACTTCAAAACAAGTCTGAGTACGCTGACTACAAAAAGAGCACAAGAATGTTCATATAACTTTGCCACAGAAAAAAACTTAAATAAAAACATATCATGAAGAAAATCCTTATCATTTGTATCGCCGTGCTGCTGGCTGGATGCAGCAATACGGAAAAACAGCTGCGTGAGCGCGCCGCTGAATTGTGCAAGTACATCCCCGACCATGAACTTTTAGAGCAGTCACGGGACTATATGACAGCAGATTTCTATGCCGTGCTCGACACCATGTTCAACCTGCCCGCCCACGAGGCGATGGACCACGAGTGGCTCTATTATTTCGTAACTGGCAATGGGGGCACAATCGCCGACTATGAAGTGGTGAAAGTGGAACAGACCGACGACACCCATGCCATCGCCACCATCAATGTACGACAGAAATGGGAAGACGGCTCGTTTGACGAAAACAACGACATTGAGGAGCACCGGCTCTATATGGAGAAGGTGAACGGAGTGTGGCTCATGAGCGACTTTGACGAGCACAAGGCCGACTGCATCCNNTTGATGATGGTGGCGGAAGAAGGAACCGATTCCATATATGCCAACATATTCGGTGATTTTTGGGTGCTTTGGTACAACCTTTCAGGCGACACCCTCAAGACTGTTTCCGGGGGCAATCATTCCGGCTGCATCACCCTACGCAAAGACGGCAAAGCATGGACGGTGACCGATTTCGAGCAGACTGTTGACGGTGCCGGCAACCAGGCCAGTGCCCAGCGAATTTTCGGCAAGCACTATGATATCTTCTGGAACATGCACTCCAACGAGGATGTTCGCGAGGCCGTACGTCAAGAACAACTGCGTGAGTATGTCAAGCGCCACGGACTCTCTGTCACCTGCTATCAGGACTACGGCTGGCCAGCGGTGAGTTTACAATAACAGAGATAGTATTATAATAGACTCTCTGTAAAATTTGATACTTCACTAACAAAAGTTGATTTATGAGAAATCCCGTAAAAATTCCTAAGGTCACAAATGATGGAAAGTCATATTCCACCCTCAAACACTTTCTCTTGTCGCTGCTGGCTACAACAATCTCTATTGTGCTAACCTTCGGCACCTCAGCTTTCATAGAAAGACGTGAGAAGGAGGCTGCTAAAAAGGAAATGGTTATGATGATCATTTGTGATTTCGACAAAACCATCGAAAATCTGCAACATGCCGATACCATCTTTCATCAGGCAAGTTTAATGCAACAGACACTTGCCATCCATCCAGAATACTTCGACAGTCTGCGTATCAAATTCGTGCCTGCCATTATGGTTTCCCAAACAGATTTCACCAAAACAACAGAAAAGATTTTCTCTTCCAGTATCGAGACCTTCAACACCCTCGGCAATGTCAATTTTGTACAAGAGGTCTCCTCTTTCTACAATTTGCGTCAAGATTACCAAGAAGGAATATTGGATAAACTTGAGAAGACTATAATTGGATTAGATTATTTGAGTTCTGTAAAGAACTTATTCACTTTCGACTTCCCGGAACTATATTACGAAAACAGGTTTTACATGCTTGCCATGCAAAAGACACGTGACCGTTGCATGAAAATGATGAACATCAGCGAAGAGGAACTGAAAGAATTCAGCCAACAACAAATACTGAGCGAAGAAGATAGCGAAGAATCCGACACCCTTCAATTTCAAATGGCTAAAGAAATGATGGAAGCACAAGATGTTATTGATCAAGCCAGAGAGAGATTTGAACAAGAAGAAAACTTATGACCATCAGAACGGGTAACCAATACTGAAGTTAAGTCGAAGGCCATCAAGCACAGAAGGAATATTATAATACGTCTTAATGGGTTGGCTGAAATCAACAACTCTGTCCTTGGTGTACTTAAAGGTCTGATAAGGCGCATGGATTCCGATTCCGAGGTCAAAACGAATGACGAGTCCGTCGATATCAAGGCGTAGTCCGGCACCAGTACCCAACGCAATCTGGCGTGCCAAGTAGGGATTGCCAATGAATCCGTCATAAAGGTCATCGTGCAAGTCCAACCACTTGACTACAACCTCGTAATCACTTTGGTTGAAGATATCGGAAGTGTTACGCCAATTCCATATATTTCCGGCATCCAAGAAGACAGAGCCATACAGTTTCCACACAAGGGGGAAGCGCAATTCGACATTAGCTTCAAGTTTGATATCTCCGGTGTGGAAGAAGCTCTGGTTGAACTTGAAACTGTAAAAATTACCAGGACCGTAAGCAGATGTCACAGAAGCCCTAAAACCATTGGGTCCTCCGGCATAGAAGGACTCAGAAATGGGTGCTTCAATCGAGTTGCCGAGAGGTATGATGAAGCCTGCATAAAAACGTGTGGCAATACAGACCTTGTCTGTGAGGTTGAACTTATTATGCAATTCCGCATTCAGTTTAACGAATTGATTAAATGGAATATGTCCAAACTGTTTGTTCTTATCGTTCCATTTAGATCCAAACAGGCTATATATGGCATTCATAAGGTTTCCCGCCTCCTTGATTTCCAGGTCGAACATCGTATTGACCACCCGCTTGGCTTGGTAGTCATTGTAAGTGAACTCATATTCAACAGAAGGAACAAACTCATCGCTGGTAAGAAGTTTGATGAGTTGCGGATTCTCGACAGCCTTTTTCATGAAATCCTCTGATTCCACCTTCAAATGCACCATAGAGAGCGAGAATGGGGTGAATGCGTGAGTGATATAGTTGGAATGGGTCGATTGGATAAAATAAGTGAACGAACCCGATATTTTGTGAACACCGTAACCTCCGGCTATATTCTCGTAATGATAGCCCAATCTATACCGCGTATCACCCTCTGGGTTGTTGTCGCCAAGCCAATGCAGATAAGGAAAAACAAGTGCGGCATCTATTCCCAGTTTGTAGGTGTCGGTTTTCTTCGGGTCTCCAGGTTGTCGGTTACGCAACGCCCAATAGTATGCGTCGTAGCCCTTGATGGTAAATGTCTCGCCATGCCCCATGAGGTTACGGATGGAAGATCTGATGGTGAGGTTCGGACCAATACTGTTGTTCGAACGATACGCTATATCCGCATCCGCCACAAGGTCGTATGTTCGCATGATGGTATCCTTACGGTACAGTTGATTACGTTTCCATTCATTGGTGACACGAATGCCGATACCTGACTTTTGGAGGTCGCCCTCAAGGATGTTGTTATAATCACGCTGTGTAAAAGCACGCAGCAATACATTGCCTTTCTTGGTGAGTTTATATTCAGCCGAAGCCATGCCATAAAGACCGACTGCATTACTGGCTTCGGGATTATCCGTTATAGAGGCACCCACCGATAAACGGAACTTGTCCTTAAAGAATGACTTGCTGAGCTCAACACCAAAGTCGCTTCTTATCCCTTCCGCACGCTCATTCTGACTGCTGCTGATATCAATATCTATTACTTTTCCCTTTTTGGAATTGGCCATTGCGGCATCGATACGGCTGTTGATGATACTGGTGAGGCTGTATCCATTGTTGTTTACCGCCACATTGCTTGCACCCATATACATACCTGTTGCCAATAGCGCAGCCGCTATACCTTCGCGTGTATCCTCATCAAGCGAGGCGAGTTCTTCTGAGACAACCTCATCCCCTGGTGCCTCGAGGAAGAAACCGATGATGTCTAATCCCATTGAGTCCAGCACTCCGTTTACCCGCACCCCGGTGGTGAAATCCACACGACGCATATCCTCTCCCTTCGATTGCACGTTGGCTTTCACGTGCTGGGAGGCAGACATATTGAGCATCGTTTGTCCTATGGAACCTTGAAAATCCACGTAACTACCTGAGTCCACATGGAACGGCATAATCGGATACATTTTGGGGGAATAGCGAACAATGCCATCGTCCACGTTAATCCGTCCTCCGAAATTCAGCTGCTCGTCGGCCACACTGTATTTGATGTTCACTGTTCCGTGGGGCTTAACCTGAGCAAGATTCTTGTTATCAATAGGGTATGTGAGATCCGTCGTAGGCATAATAGTAACATCAATATCCGCCATAATGCTGTCCATTGCTCCTGTCACTCGTCCCTGAATATCGGTGGCAAGGTCGCCATAAACGGGGATAGGTCCATCCTTGACCAAGTGTACAGGAACAAAATTGTCGCCTGACAACACGATATCCATACGCATGCTTTCTATATCCAGTCCACCTGTCAGCGTGATATATGTGTTATCCACTCCATAGACAGGCAGTTTATTCAAATCCAAATAGTTATGTTCCATCACGATGGGTGTTTCGCCCAAACTGAGTTCCACACTGTAGGGTTTGTATTCCACCGTTACATCAAGAGGAAAAATCTCAGCGGAAATATCTGTTTTAGACGGCAATCCGTCAGCGACCACTCTTGTCCGAACACTTCCTTCGAGATCAAGGTCCGCAGAGTGGATGATGCTATCCACAAGGTCGAGCGGTATGTCATCCAGTCGTATATCTGCCATGAAGGCATTAGCATATCGCTCCGAGGGTGCAATGAGAAGATTGGCAGAGCGATTGCCAAGTTTCATGTCGCCGTATGAGAGTTCACCCATAAAAAGTTGCCCCGAGCCGCTCAGCAGGCGGTCTGTCCTCTCCAATTCAAGGCAGATTTCCACATCGGACGAGAGGTTATGGAGCGACATCGCACCATCCGTAAGTTTGGTGTCCATTACAAGCAAAGCATTGGTTTTTCCACTTGTCATATCCACACTCACTGACGCCCTAGCGGCAGGCAACCGAAGAGCGGCGCTGTCTTCCGGATGGCTAATTTCCGGAATGGAAGCTTCTATGTCAAGAGTCGTAAGCCATGCATCAGAAGTAAGAGATAAGTCTATCTGGTTGATGTCTAATCCTGTTTGTTCGATGATATGCTGCACGGGACTGCCTTTCTTCAGCACCATATCCGCTTTGATGTCCGGAATGAGACATCGCAGGGTGTCGAGCATCGTGAGGTCGGTAAGCGATGTGATCGGCTGTATGATGGTAGAGTCGCCAATCGCATTGAGCAACGGCTGCACCTTATCCACCAACTGGAGCAAATGCATCGGGCTGCTTGCCACCAGACTTAATCCATTAGTCATCAATTCTATAGAAGTTGTACTATCCGTCGAAAAATCCAGTTTAAGCTTGTCTATATCAAAATGCTCTTCGGCAACGTAAGCATGTATATTGCTCATCTGCGCATGCCAGTCCACCGCCATTTTCTCCAGAGTCATGAAGTCGGACACGCAGAACTGATACTCCGTTAATGCCGCCATTTGCAAGTCGCTGTTTTGCATCTCAACAGGCAGATGCAATGTTCCCTTTACCGTCATGTTTGCCATTTCGGCGTCAAGGCTGAGTCCCGACACGTTGATGTTGTCATAGATGGCATCCGTCAGGCGGATTTGCACCTCGCTCTGCATTGTGCGGGAACCGATGTCAATACCTTTTCCCTTGGCCTTTATTTCACCCGCCAATATGACGCAAGTGCTATCCTTGAGGAAAGGACTCAGGTTCACCCGTTCCACATTCATCTGCATATCATACACTTCATCATCTATATCATAGTATCCACGCAGGCTGGCTTTGCTGCCGCAATAATCCGCATCCCCCACCACATCCACACGCATGGACTCAAGATCCATTATTATCGCAGATAAATCAGCCTTGGCTCCCATCTCATCAGAACGGGCATGCAAGCCATTGGAGGTAATCAGGTTGCGTTCCAAGTCCACACAGGCATCCCCATAGAGCGTATCCATCGGCAGGTTCAGATTCCCAAGGGCAAACAAAGTTCCGCCGGCATGAAGGCTTCGTACATCGTATTTATTGGCACCCACATCTGCCAACACGTTCGTGGCGAGATAACCGGTCTTTATATCCATTCCCAATGGAGTAAGCACAAACCTCACATTGCTCAACTCTCCATCCGGAACGTCAAAAGCCATCAGCAAGGGTGTCGTATCCAGTTCCGTAGTATCAGGGGTGTCCCGTAAATCTATGCCTATATATGCATCTGCCAAATGCAAGCCATGCAACGGGTACTGCCCTTTCGAGATCACCAGTTCCGGACTTGTGACATCCAGATTGCCTATAATGGCATCAATGCCGACAGCATCAATCATGCTGTCAGAATGGAAAGTGGTCCGATCCAGATGCAACTCATCCACAATGATGGGGATTTGTGTGAGGGACTGAACACTGACAGTGGATTGCTGACAACTTGTGAGAACTGTTCCGCGTAGTCGCAAGGTCTGAATACATATCAAGGTGTCCTGCCCGCGGTGGCCAACAAACAGACTGTCTATCTCAATGTGTAATGGCAGATCGTCTTTGCCACGATAAGCGCGGTAGAGAACCTTAGGAGAATGATGGAAAGGAGATAGATAAATGCGTCCCAAATCAATGTCCCACTCGGTTTTGTCATTGGCCACTTTCACTGCTTTTTCCAATACTGCCATGCGTGCAGAAGGTGTCACAACGACAATCGTTGCCGCTATCAGCAGCAACAACCCTATTCCGCAAGCAATGCCAACTGCGATGCAGGGAACTTTCCACAACAAATTCCATTTGCTCACTCTATTGTCTTTCAAGTTCTGTCCTTTTGCATTATAGTTATGCAAAGATACATAAAATTTCTTACCTGTGCAAGAAAAAAACNNCGCAACGATGGTTGCCGTGAAAAAAATTGATGAAAGGTCACGTGTTTTTATAGAAAAAGTGTATTTTTGCAAACACATTCAGATAAAAAATTGATAGAAATGAAAAAACTGTTTTTCTTTGTATTCGTTGCTTTGATGACAATGCATCTTTGGGGACAAAAAGATGAAGTGACCCCTTATTACACTGTTGATGAACTGCCCAACCTCATCAAATGCTTGCCCGCACCTCCAGCCTTCAACAGTCCGGAATTCGCCTACGATGTAATACGCTACCAATGGGGAAAAACGCAGCGACTTGATTCAGCGCGTGCCGCCATCGCCAAACGTGACGCCGTATGGACGTATGAAGCCTTGCTGGCAGAGTTCAATGTCCCCTTCGGGTTGAACATTTCAAGGACCGAAACCCCAGAGATATGGAAGCTTTTAGTGACTAGTCTGGTCACTACCGACCAAATGAGGGTGGCACCCAAAGCCTATTACCACCGCTTACGTCCATTCGAGATGTACGACGAACACCTGCTATCACCTGAAACCGAGGATGACTTGCGTGGCGAAGGAAGTTACCCATCAGGACACACAGCTCGGGGCTGGATAGCCGCTTTACTGTTGGCAGAAATCAATCCTGCACGAGCCGACACCATCTTCGCCCGCGGCTGGATGTATGGTGAAAGCCGCGTCATCGAAGGTGCCCACTGGCAGAGTGATGTGGATGCAACACGTGCAGGCGCCAGCATCGGGTATGCCGCATTACAAACCAGTGCTGCCTTCCGCGAACAGATGGAGAAAGCTAAAGCAGAGTTCAAGGCATTGATGAAAAACAATCAGTCAAAACACTAGCCATTGTAATCACAGTGACTACCACTTCCTGCTAACAGTTTGACTCATGCTAACCATAAGTCATCTCCGCCACTGGTACGAGCCGAAACTGCCGCATGCAGTCTTTATCAACGGACTATACGTCGGTATGATGAAAGACCACGACCTGCGCATTGAAATCCCGGCAGGCAGTTACAGCCTGAAGGTGCAGTTCGGAGGGCTTATTCCGTTGGGCAAAAGCGGCAAAAGCCTCGATTTGTCGGTCTCTTCTACCACGCAGGTGGAGGTGCCGCAAGAAGGAGACGTCCTTTGCGAGTTCCACGACCGCGAGCGGCTGTGGAACATCCTCTTCGACATCGACCTCATCCTCTGGGTAGTCTCATGGTTTGTCACCTTGCCTCCACTCTACAAAATCCTGTCCGATATCTTCTTCGTCATCTGGTTGGTGCGGTTGGTGGTTATCAGAAAGAGGTATTATCAGATAAACGTTGAAAAAAATGTGGTGAGGTGATGGATATTCGTTAAAAAAATGTATTTTTGCATTTTGAGATAAGTAAGAACTAATACTTGTTATGAGCAAATATGAGATTCCATTTTTAACAGCTGCCGTACAGGCTTTCGGACAACGTTTCGCGATGACGCGACAAGCGGCGTTCAACTACCTGCATAAGCATAAAGGACTATCCTTCCTAATTGAATTCTACGATGTGGAACATCTTCAGTCGATGGATGAGACCATTGATGACCTGCTCATTATCTGCCAACAAAACGGAGGTGTACTTGTATGAAACTATATCATGGTACAAATGTTGACATCGATGTGATAGACCTCATCCGGGGCTTGCGACACAAAGACTTCGGCAAGGGATTCTATGCAACACCAGAGAGAACAACAGCCGTACGTATGGCACAAAAACGGGCTCGAGTTTTTGGAGGGGAAGCTACGTTGATAACCTACGAATTTGACGAATCGGCTCTGCCATCAGATTTGAAAATAAAACGCTTTCCTGAAAAAGCTTCTGTAGAGTGGCTTTTGTTTGTGGATGCAAATCGTGACAGAAAGAATACACTGCCCATTCACGATTACGACATTGTCATAGGCCCGATTGCTAACGATGGAGTGGTGCTGCAACTAACCAACTATCGCGAGGGCATCTACACTCCTGAGCAGGCCGCATTATTGCTACAAGACAAATATCTTGACCAGCAATATTACTTTGGAACAGTCAAGGCTCTGTGTTTCCTCCATAAAATAAATGTTGAAATAGTATGATTCAGCCTAATCATCACCAAATAGCAACATATCTTACCGACTATGCCTTGAGCGAGTTGGTAAAATATGTGATGGAGGACACTGGTTGCAGCATTGAGCAGGCCATGGAGAAGGTATATAATTCCCCATTGATGGATATCTTGCAGGATGAGGAGGGAGAGTTGTATGTACAAAGCCCTGCGTATCTGTATGAGCTGATGAACATTCAGGTGACATCAAAATATAAGGACATTTGGTTTGGTTGCCTTCATGTTAAAACTCGTTCAAGGGATAATGAATTATTGGGGAAAGTGGAAGGCGCATACGTCCAAACAATTGCAAAAGCTCATAACAAGGAGGAATTTGTCTCTTTACTCAAAAAATACACATTAAGTCTTGATCTTGAATATCTCAAATTAGAAGACATATCTACTTTGCAATACCGTTTGTGGAATCAAATGCCAGTTGCAGAAACACTACTTGAAGAAGCGAAATCTCTGCATGATTACGGACATATCCGTTTTAGCGCATTCCACACTTATTAAAATTCCATTAATCAAACAAAAGAAAGATAATCATATTTAACCTCCTTGAATGTTTCATTCTCACTGCCAGTGACAGAAGTAACAGTGTCACTCTTGTGAATACAACCTCAAATTCAGCACTTTAGGCTTCTATAGGTTTTACTCCCCTTTTACTCCCCTTTTACTCCCCTTTTACTCCCCTTTTGATCAACTTTTGCGGAACTCTAACATACCTATATAATAACAAGCACATTCCTACGTTATTCATAGTACAGAATACATGACCAACTAATAATCAACCCAACTATGGCACGTGTAAAACCCTCTCTTGTGGAATATTCCGGCATCATCGGCAACAAAGTCCATTATACCCGTTTCGGGAGAACCTATTCACGCAACCGTCCCCAGCATTTCAACGACTGCCGGTCTGAGGCACAACTGCGGCAACGAGCCCTTTTCAAGGCTATGCAGCACACTTCAGCCCTTTTCGGATCCATGCTGCAACGAGGTCTCACCAAGTATGCTCACAGCGAAGGACACACCGAAGCCAATGAGTTTGCGTGTCTCAACAAAGAGCATTTTGTGTACGAAGACGGAAAAGTTCTTATCAACTATCCTGCCTTGCAGCTCGCCGTTGGTCCGCTACCCGTTGTGGACTTTACCCGCTGTCATGCCAACGGCCTCCATGTTGAAATTGACTTCGAGGCCAACTTCGACGATGGAAAGACCCGTCCCGACGATGTTGTCCACATCTATGCGGTTGAGCCACAGGTAGAAATCTGCCAACTTATGGCCAGCGTCTGTCGAGAAGACGGACATGCTGCATTCAACCTTCCTGACCTCAGCGACGAAACCAACGGGAAGCAAACCTTTTACTTATACGCTATTGTGGAAGCCGCCAACACCGCCGTCACGCCCACACTCTCCCCCGATGAGAAACAGCGGAACAAGAAACACCGCAACATCAACCGCCACGTCTCCCGCTCAGTGTTCGTAGGAACCATTACGCACTCGTAAAAACACTCTTTTTTGAAAACCACGTTAATCTTGCATTAAAAAGATAATATCTTATGATGGAAAAAGTACGCACAACTTATATCTGCCCCGTTTGTGGTTACAACAAATTGGAAGAACCGCCGTATGACGAATTCGGACTCCCGTCGTATGTCATTTGCTCCTGCTGCGGTTTTGAATTTGGATTTGATGACAAGGCCGAAGGTAATTCTTTTTCAGAATACCAGCAACGTTGGATTGATAAAGGATTTCCTTTTTTTAACAGCAAAAAGAAACCCTCTAATTGGAATGAGCGTGTAATGAGGCGGCAGTTGGAGAATATTAAGAAGGGAAAATAGTTAGTAACATATAGTTTCCGCACTTGAGTTTACATTGGTTTCAAAATATGTTGTATTTTTGCAGACGGAAGATTAAAACAAAAGTATCATGAGCACGCAAGCGATGACAAAGATAATAGCCGAATACCTCAAAACACAACCTGTCTTGAAAGCATGGTTGTTTGGCTCTTACTCACGAGGGGAACAAAAACCATGGAGCGATGTGGACATCCTTGTGCAATACGATCGTCAAATGCCCATTGGGTTACTAAAAATTGCCAGTATGAAGGTTGATCTTGAAGACTTGCTAAACTGTGAAGTTGATTTAGTAGAAGAGGGCACACTTCGCCCGTGGGCTGTGGAAAGTGTAAACCGCAACAAAAAATTGATATATGAGAGAGCATAATAGAGACCGTGGGCGACTAGAGGACATTCTGAAATACGCCCAAAATGTGGAAAAGATAGTCTGTGGTATCACTTTCGAAGAGTTTGTGTCAGACATTCGAATCTATTACTCCGTGATGAAAAATATAGAAGTCATCGGAGAGGCAGCCAACATGTTAACCCGTCATTTTCGTGAAGAACACAAAGAATTGCCATGGAGACTCATTGTCAGCATGAGAAACATACTAGTACATGGATATGCACAAGTCTCTGATGCTGACCTTTGGCAGACGGCGACGAATGACATCCAACCCATGCGTCAACAAGTTGAAAGATATTTAGCGGAAACAAACTGGGAGGAATGGGGGCAAAGCGAAGACCCATATACTGAAATGGGCAATGAAGCATATCAGAAGCTTATCCAAACAGCACGCCGAATGAAAGCTAAAGGCTATTCTGTAAAGGACATTAATGACATTACAGGCCTGAATACTGCGGAAATCGAAGCACTTTAGAAACAATTATGACCGAACTACGCGAAAAGGTTTTCAAGCGAATGAACAGCACGAATCTTAACAGCCCGTTCATAAAATACGGCTGTGAGATTGTCAAGTACCAACCTCAATACTATAAGGATCGTGTTTATACCAAAAACGAATGGACTTCTGTTAGCGACATCGGGAGAAGCTTTGACGGGGAGGTGTTGACCAAGGAGGAATATCTGAGAGTCGAGTCCGCATACGTTGATACCGTAAAAGAACTTTTGGAAGTATCGGGTGTCAAGTTCTTAACGATTGTTGAACCAAACACTTTTTATTGGCGTCGATCAAAGGCGTTCAACAAAGAGAATAAAGCTATCTATCAGATTGTATCCTCTTTGAAAGAGGGGCAACGTATAGCAGCTTCCAAGATAGATACGGTTTTGAAAGCTTGTTTGAGGGAATTGTTCTGGTGTGCA
>LXOW01418882.1_pt2 | contig 12066 bp, 11 predicted proteins | sample 1368591 | NCBI WGS metagenome assembly LXOW01 (sample SAMN04884650, study PRJNA319009) | bovine gut metagenome | isolation source: Cow rumen | host: Bos taurus | place: Italy: Legnaro (PD) | collected 2014-07-09
GGATCCGGGTCCGCCTGAGCAGCGAAGCGGCGGAGCCCCTGTCGGGCGGACGCCTGTGGACCTTCTCCAACGGGATGAAGGTCATCTACAAGAAAATGAACACGCCGCGCGAGTTCCACTTCGGCCTGATGCTGCGCGGCGGCGTGGCCGAAGTGCCGGGCCTGCAGGCAGGCGAGAGCGCCTTCGTCGGCGACATGCTCGGCCTGAGCAGCATCGCCGGGATGGGCGCGGCGGAATTCCGCGAGCGGCTGGACGCGAGCGGCATCACCCTGCAGACCGCCGCCTCGCTCTCCGACCTGCGCATCAGCGGACGCGCGCCGTCGGCGTCGTTCCCCCAGCTGATGCAGACGCTCCTCGCGCTCGGCTACGGCCGGCACCCGGATGCGGACGCCTTTGCCGCCTACAAGCGGGAAGAGGCGCTGCGGCTGGACCGCGAGGCCAGCTCCCCGCGCGACGTCAACGCGCAGATGGACAGCCTCCTGCGGCCGGAATTCTTCTACCCGGAGCGCAAGCGGATGGACTGCCTGTCCGACGACCTGCCCACCCGGGCGGAGCAATATTTCAAATCCCTGTTCGGCAAAGTCGGCGACGGCATCCTCATGCTGGCGGGCGACCTGGACGAGGCGATGCTCAAGAAGGAACTTCCCCGCATCCTGGACGCGTTCGAGACCAGCAAACGCTTCTCCACCCGTCCGCGCGTGGAGAGCCGCTTCGTCACCGGCACCGTGTCGCGCACGGAGGAGTCCGCCGCGGGCGTGACCGGCGGCCAGGAAATCGGGACCAACGTGGCCCGCACGGCCGCGCTCCCGTACAAGCTTGATAATTACCTGACTTTCAAGGTGGCCTGCATCCTGATCCGGCAGCAGCTGGCGGGCGCCCTCGCCGAGCACGGCGCCTGGGCGGAAGTCTCCGACCGGCTGGAACTCTTCCCGGAAGAGCGGGTCACCCTCTATATCAACTGCCACCCCTGCCCCGAAAGCGGCCTGCCGGGCGGCGTCCGGCCGGGTGAGCCCGGCGAACTGCTGGACGCCGTGCGCAGCGTGACCCGCCGTCTGGACATGCTCCCGGTCACGGAAGCCGTTGTCAAGGCCGCCAAGGCCACCCTGCTCAAGGAGCTGGAGCTCCGCTACGCGCAGCCGGAGACCCTGATGGAGGACGTGCTGACCCGCTACAGCGAGGGCAAGGACCTGATCACGGATTACAAGGGCGCCGTCCAGCGGATTTCCGCGGCGGGCGTCCGCGAAATCCTGCGCATCCTCTCCGAGGGCGGAGAAGTCGAATACAAGATTATCTGATGGGAAAAGGAAGATTCGGAACGATTATCCAGATTGGTGACATCCTCGTGTCGGAGGATGTCGTGACGGAATATTTTGCCTGCGACTATGAAGTCTGCCGCGGCGCCTGCTGCATCGCGGGCGACAGCGGCGCCCCGCTGGAAGAAGCGGAGCTGGAGGGCCTGGAGCGCGATTATCCCGCCTACAAAGGCTTCATGACGGACGAGGGCCGCGCGGCTGTGGACGCAAAGGGATTCTTCGAAGTGGATCGGGACGACGACATCGTGACGCCCCTCATGCCGCCCCTGCCCGGCTCGCAGGACTGCCCCTGCGCCTTCTGTCATTTCGGCGCAGCCGGGGAATGCCTCTGCGCCATCGAGATGGCCGGGCGGATCAAGCCCGCCTCCTGCTCGCTCTACCCCATCCGCGTCACGAAGCTGACCGGCGGCGGACTCGCCCTCAACGTCCACCACTGGGATATCTGCAAGCCCGCGTACGAGAAGGGTGCCCGGGAGGGGATCCGGGTCTATCAATTTCTAAAAAATCCCCTCACGAAGGTCTTCGGAGAGGATTTCTATGAAGCATTGAGCGCTGCCGCTACGCATCTGGACGAGTAGCTTCCAGGGCGGAGACGACCCGCGCGAGGTCGCGCGTCAGGCCTTCGACTTCCAGGCCCGCGCCCGAAGGCGTGAGCGTGATGCGGTCTTCCCACATCTTCAGCGCCCGGGACACGCCGGAACGGCGCAGGAAACTCCAGGTGCCGTCTTTTTCATTCTCCAGCCGGTAGCCCAACACCTCCATCACGCGCAGCACATCGGGACGGATCTCCTCCGGGGAGCCGTACAGGTGCGCGGTGCGCTTCGAGAAACCGAAACGCGGATAGATGGCAGCGAAGCCGAGCATGATCAGGGCGATCTGCCAGAGGGAGTCGTANNATGATCAGCGTGAGCAGGATCATCAGGTAGCAATAATACTTCAGTGAGCGGATTATATATTTCATAATTACAAAATTAGCATAAAATTACTATTTTTGCATGCTGAAAACAAATAAGATAAGAAAATGGAAAGAGAAGACCCTATCGAGAAGCTGGAAAGACAGCAAGCTGAAAAGAAAGCCAACGGTGGCCTGAAGACCATCATGATCGTGCTGGCCGTCGTGGCCGTCGCACTCGCCGCCGCCCTCATTTACGTTTGGAGCTCCAAGAGCAACCTCGTGGAAGAGCTGAACCAGGAGAAAGCCGACCTCACCGAGCAGATCCAGGCCCTGCAGAGCGACTACGAGAACCTTTCGTCCGAGTACGATTCCATCAACGCCCAGCTGGATTCCTCCCGCGAGGAGATCGCCCAGCTGCTGGACCGCGTGAAAAAGTCCGAAGCCACGGACCGCGCCAAGATCCGTCAGTATGAGAAGGAACTCGGCACGCTGCGCTCCATCATGCGCGGCTACATCAACCAGATCGATTCCCTCAACACCCTGAACCGCCGGCTCGCCCAGGAGGCCGCCACGGCCCGCAAGGAGGCTGAGGAGACCAAGCAGATCAACACCCAGCTGACCCAGCAGGTGGAGACCCTGAGCGACCGCGTGGCCGCCGGCTCCATCCTGAAGGCCCACAACTTCGTGATGTACGCTTATAACAACAACGACAAGATCACCGACAAGGCCAACCGCGTCGCCCGTTTCCTGGTGAACCTCAGCCTCGTGGAGAATGAGCTCGCCGAGCGCGGCCCGGTGCGCGTCTATGTGCGCGTGACGGATCCGAACGGCAACCTGCTTTCCGACGGCCGCGGCACCACCTTCACCTTCGAGGGTGAGACGCTGGACGCTACCGCTTCNNTTCCAGAAGGGCGTCTATACCGTGAGCGCCTACACCACGCAGGCGCAGCTCGGCCACGGAGAGCTGCTGCTCCGCTAGATGATCTATCTGCACGTCCCTTTCTGCAGGAGTTTCTGCACCTATTGCGATTTCTATTCGGAAATCGCCTGCCGGGGACGGGACGCGCAGCTGTTTGAAGATTACGCGGCGGCGGTCTGCGCCGAGGCGTCCCGGCGTCGGGACGAGATCGAGGCGACCCGCGACCTGAATACGCTTTATATCGGAGGCGGCACACCCAGTGTGCTGCCTCTGATTTGTTTGCAACAAATCGTGCTTTCGCTTACGGGGGGCGTTCCCCCCGAACCCCCTGCGTCGCTTCGCTCCAACGCCTCGATGCACCGTTCGGCCGACGGTGGAATAGCGGAGCCGGAATTGGTTTTTCGGCAAACTTGTCCGAAAAATAATTCCGGGCCGCCCGTCTGGAAGACTCCGCCCGTCGGCTTCGATGAGTTTACGATCGAGGTAAATCCGGAGGATATTGTCGAGAAGGGGGAAGCGTATGTGCAGGGGCTGCTGGAGCTGGGGGTGAACCGCGTGAGCATGGGGGTGCAGAGCCTCGATGACGGGATCCTACGCTGGATGAACCGCCGCCACGACGCGGCGCACGCCCGGCAGGCCTTCGACCTCCTCCGCCAGGCCGGCGTCCGGAACATCAGCGTCGATCTCATTTTCGGCCTCTCGCAGCTGTCAGAGGCCACTTTGACGGAGACGCTCCGCGAAATCATTTCCTGGCATCCAGAACATATCAGCGCCTACCAGCTCAGCATCGAAGAAGGGAGCGCGCTCGGGAAGCTGGTGCGCGAGGGGCGTTACGAAGAAGCCTCCCAGGAGCAGTGCGCGGCGCAGTACCGCCTCCTCTGCGAGGAGCTGCGCGCCGCCGGCTACGTCCACTACGAAATCTCCAACTGGGCCCGCCCCGGCTTCGAAGCCATCCACAACAGCGCCTACTGGTCCCGCCACCCCTACGTCGGCCTCGGCCCCGGCGCCCATTCCTTCGACGGAACCACCCGCTCCTGGAATTTGGAACAGCTGCTGCGCAGAGGCAGCGAGAGATTATCTGACGAAGAATCCGTTGAGGAGCAGATCATGCTGGGGCTGCGGACGGCGAAGGGGGTGCCGGCGGAGCTGCTGGAGGCGGACAAGGCGGCAGCGATGCTGGCGGACGGCCGGCTGACGCGCACCGGCGACGGTCGCCTGCGCATCCCCGAAGGCCACTGGTTCGTCAGCGATGATATCATCGCTGACCTTCTTTAGTCCCCGACGGCGCCGAGGGTGGCGACGGAGATGCGGACCTGCGGGCCGTAGGCGCAGCGCAGGGCCCGATAGCAGGCCGCCAAGGTCGCGCCAGTCGTGAACACATCATCCAGTAACAAGATATGCCGGGCGGCAGGCAGCTCCGAAGAGCGCAGGACGAATGCCCCCGTCACATTCGCCGCCTTGGCGTCCCCGCCGTGCAGGTGCGCCTGGCTCCGGGTGCGCCGGCAGCGCCGCAGCAGGCGCTCCGCGCACGGCGCGCCCAGCACGGTGCGCGGCCCAGCGTCCCGTCCCGAAATCGCGGTGATACTTGAGCGCCTGGGAAATCTTCTTGTAGCCAGACTCCGCCCGATAATGATAAAGAGCCGCAGCATACGCATACGGCTCATATTCATCGACCTGAATCTTCGCGTTGAAACGGTCGGCCATCGGATTGTGGCCGAGCGGGGCATAGCGGGTCTCCGGCAGGTCGGAGAGGCACTCCAGGCAGAGATGCCGCTCCTGCGGAATCAGGGGACGGCCGCACACCACGCACACTCTCGGCAGGACGAGGTCCAGCAGGGCCGAGAGCGAAGTTTTCAAGTTCAGGTGGTTCAGGCGCGGATCCATCCGGCTAGCAGTTCATCGCACCGCAGCAGTGGATGACCTGACCGCTGACATACGACGAGAGGTCGCTCGCGAGGAAGAGCGCCACCTTGGCGACATCCTCCGGCGTGCCGCCGCGACGCAGCGGAATCTGCTTGACCCACGCCTCGCGGACATCCTCCGGCAGGGCGGCGGTCATATCGGAAATGATGAAGCCCGGGGCGATGCAGTTGGCGCGGATGCCGCGCGGACCCATCTCCTTGGCGATCGACTTCGCGAGACCGATCAGACCCGCCTTGGAAGCGGAATAGTTGCACTGGCCGGCGTTGCCGCTGACACCCACCACGGAGGACATGTTGATGATGCTGCCCCCGCGCTGGCGCGCCATGATGGGCGTGACGGCGTGGATGTAGTTGTAGGCCGACTTGAGGTTAACGTTGATCACGGCATCCCACTGGGCCTCGTCCATGCGGAGCATCAGGCCGTCGCGGGTGATACCGGCGTTGTTGACCAGGATGTCGATGTGGCCGAAGTCGGCCAGGATCTGCTCCACGGTCTCGTGGGTCTGGGCGAAGTCGGCGGCGTTGGACGCATAGGCGCGTACCTTGACACCGAACGCTTCCAGTTCCTTCACGGTATCTTCGTTGATCTTGATGTCGGTAAATGCGATGTCCGCTCCTTCAGAAGCGAACTGCAGGGCAATGGCCTTGCCGATGCCCCGGGATGCGCCCGTGATGAGGGCGACTTTTCCTTCCAATAAGCTCATATCTCTAGAGTTGTTCGTTTTGCATAATCGTTTCGATCTCGTCCGGTGCGATGGGCAGGCGTCGGGCGCCCAGCCGGCGTGCGCCGCCTTCGGTCACGAGCACGTCGTCCTCGAGGCGGATGCCGCCGAAGTCGAAGTACCCGGCCAGCTTGGCGTAGTTGACGCGGCCGCCGTCCGTGCCCTCGCGTTTCCACTGCTCGATGAGGGCGGGGATGAAATAGATGCCCGGCTCGTCGGTGATGACGTGGCCCGGCTGCAGCGCACGCGCCATACGCAGGCTGCCCAGGCCGAGCTGCGGGGAGCGGGTCTGCCCCTCGTCGTAGCCGACCAGGTTCTCGCCCAGATCCTCCATGTCGTGCACGTCCAGACCCATGTTGTGGCCCAGGCCGTGCGGCATGAAGAGCCCGGCGATGCCGTCCTCGACCATGCTGCCCAGGTCGCCGCGCACGAGGTCCAGCTGCCGCAGGTTGTCGAGCATGTGCTCGGCCACCGCCAGGTGGATGTCGCGGTAGGCGACGCCCGGGCGGATCATACTGAACGCCAGCTCGTTGCACTCATAGACAGTCTGGTAGATATCACGCTGCTTCTGGGTGAAGCGGCCGGAGGTCGGGTAGGTGCGGGTGAAGTCGGACGCGTAGTGGTCGTTCGCTTCCACGCCGGCGTCGATGACCATCAGCTTGCCCGGCTCAACGGGCATCTCGTGGCTGTGGCAGTGGAAGATTTCGCCGTGCTGCGTGAGGATGGTGGCGAAGCTGACGCCCCAGCCCTTGGCGAGGGCCAGGCCTTCCATATCGCCCACGATCTCCTGCTCGATGCGGCCCGGGCGGATGCCGCGGCGGGCGATGGTGTGCATCTCGAAGCCGAGATTGCAGGCGGCGTCGATGCTGGCGATCTCGCGCGCATCCTTGATCAGACGCATGCTGATGACGGCGCGCACCAGCGCATCGGAAGCCTTGGCGCAGCCGGCCTTGCCCGCGCTCACGGTCTCCTCGGGGGCGAGCCCGATCAGCTTCGCGAGCAGCAGCTGGTTATAGTGGCGGGAAGCGGGCAGGAAATGGACCTGGCGGCCCTTCAACGCCGCGGCGACCGCGTCGTACGGAGCCGTGTTCGCCACGCCCACGCTGTCCGCCAGCGAGCGGACGGAGGGCATCGGGCCCATCCAGATGATGTCGTCGATGCCGAAGTCGTCGGCGTAGAGGGTTTCCTGGCCGGTCTCCAGGTCGATCGTGGCCGCGAAACGCGGCTCGTCGATGCCGAAATAATAGAGCCAGTTGCTGTCCTGGCGCCATTTGTAACAGTTGTCCCCGTACTGGGCGGGAGATTCCACATTGCCGAGGAAGAGGGCGATGCCCTTCTGTCCTTCGAGACGCTTCAGCAGCTCCTGGCGCCGCGCGATATAGACTTCTTTCTCAAACATATTAAATACAAAGATAGCAAATTTTCGCTCGAATCTTGTTATCTTTGTCCAGTATGCGAATCCGCTTCCACCTTGTCGCAGCCGTCGTGCTGCTGCTCTGCTCCGGGCCGCTGGCGGCCCAGACGCCGGACACCGCGCAGGAGAACCCGCGCCAGGTCGCCGACGCCATCATCAAGGAAGCCGGCCGGCACCTGGGCAAGCCCTACCTCTACGGCGGCAACGGCCCGGAAAGCTTCGACTGCACGGGATTCACCTGCTTCGTCTTCGACAAATCCGGCTACAAACTCCCCCGTTCCTCCTCCGAGCAGGCCAAATTCGGCCGCGAGGTCAAGGGCGGTATCGGGAAATACCAGAAGGGCGACCTGGTCATCTTCGGCGGGCGCGCGGCCAGGAAAAGCCCCGGCCACGTGGGCATCTTCATCGCGGCGGACAGCCTGAATAACAGCTTCACCTTCATCCACGCCTCGAGCTCGGGCGTGACCATTTCCCATGTCGACGAGCCGTACTGGGCGCAGCGCTTCATCGGCGTGCGCCGGGTCCTGCCCGATTTCCCGCCTGAGGGGAAACTGAAGAAGGAAGACCGGATCCTTTTCGACCTGACGGAACTGCTCCGCGGCAAGACGGGCGCAGCGCGCGACTCCGTGCTCAACGCCGTGCAGGACCGCCGCCTGGTCCTCTTCCCGGACGGCACCTGGGCCTTCCTGGATGAGAACGGCCAGTACAAGGAGCCGGACGGCGGCCGCGACTTCATCCTGCACGCCGACGGCACCTGGCGCACCGAAGAGGCCGCCTCGGCCGAATACTACACCGTCCGCGCCGGCGATACGCTGGGCAAGATCGCCCGCAAATTCAGCATTTCCGTGGATTCCCTGATGGAGATGAACGGCCTGACGAAGAAATCCATCCTCCACCTCGGCGACCGCCTGCGGGTGCAGTANNCACCGGCCTGGACGCCGGTGCCGCCAACCCCTACCTCCCCCTGTGGGAATACATTCCGGACGGCGAACCCTATATCTTCGAGGATCCGGACCACCCCGGCCAGTACCGCGTCTACATCTACGGTTCCCACGACATCGAGATATCCGCCTACTGCGGCCGCGACCAGGTCGTGTGGTCCGCGCCAGTGGACGACCTGCGCCACTGGCGCTTCGACGGCGTGATCTTCGAGTCCCGCCTGGACGCCAACGGGCAGCCCCTCAACCCGGACGGCAAGGGGGACATCCTTTACGCCCCCGACGTGGTGGAGAAAGTCGGCCCGGACGGCAAGAAGACCTATTATCTGTATCCCAATACCCAGGCCGCCGGACGCAATTCGATGATCGCCCGCGCCGAGCGGCCGGACGGCCCGTTCACCGTCTGCAACTGGGATCCGAAGGACCCGAAACGCACCGTCGGCACGCTGGGCTTCGACCCGGCCGCCTTCATCGACGACGACGGACGCGTCTACGGCTACTGGGGCTTCCAGCAGTCCTTCGGCGCCGAGCTGGACCCCGAGACGATGTGTACCGTCAAGAAGGGCACGAAGCCCGTCACGGATATGGTTTCCCACCTGAACCAGCCGGGCGAGTTCCGCTTCTTCGAAGCCTCTTCGATCCGCAAGATCAAGGATAAATATGTCTTCGTGTACAGCCGCTGGACGGCGGACGGCGACTTCGGCCTGCCCGAGGCCAACAACACCCTCGCCTGGGCCTGGAGCAATTCCCCGCTGGGTCCCTGGACCTACGGCGGCACGGTGATCGACGCCCGCGGGCGCGACGTGGATGAGGAGGGGAATCCCATCTATACCGCCGCGCCGGGCGGCAACACGCACGGCAGCATCTGCGAGATTAGTGGCCAGTGGTACATCTTCTACCACCGCCAGGCGGGCCTCGGCGGCTTCGACCGGCAGGCCATGGTGGCACCGATCGAGGTCAAGGTCACGGAGGGACCGGACGGCAAGGTGGAGATCTCCGAAGGGGAATACACCTCCGAAGGCTTCGAGCTGGACGGCCTCAACCCGCTGGAGCGCCATTCCGCAGGCATCGCCTGCTGGTTCACCGGCCCCCGGCCGGCCGAAAAGGACTACCTCGGCAACAAGTACTCCGGCTCCTACGTCGAGCCGCTGCGCCGCAACTGGGACGGCGAGGGCGACCCGTACGACCTCAGCATCAACCACAACCCGGTGGTGAACAACACCGCCGGCTCCGTCGTGGGCTACAAGTATTTCAACTTCGACGGCCTGAAGGCCGCCAGGGCGAAGAAACTGCTGCTCCGCCTGCTGCCGCAGGGCGTCAAGGGCCGCATCGTCATCATGGCCGACCACCCGCGCCACGGCACCCGCCTGGGCGTCATCAAGCTCAGCGGCCGCGAGCCGCAGCAAGTCATCCAGAAATGCGCCCGCGTCCCGAAGGCCGCGAAGCTGAAAGGCAAGCACGCCCTCTTCTTCGTCTTCGAATCCGACACCCCCGACCAGTCTCTCTGCGAGCTCGAGGACTTCGTCTTCTCCCGCCGCAGGCGCTAACCGCCATTCGCCGGTCTCCCCCCGCGGGCGGCCAGAAATTATTTTTCGTGCAGTCGCTCGAAAAACCAATTTCTGCTCCGTCCTCCGCAACGCCAACGCACGACCGGCGAATCTCGTTTTTCGGCCAGGATTTCCCGGCAAAACCTGGCAGGTCCCCTGAAAAAACGGGGGACCTGCCAGAAAAACCGGCCTTTTTTCTGTCCGGCGCTCCCGGCCGCCGCCAGTCTCCCGTCGCCTACCGTTACAGATGTCCCAAAAGTGTGCTTGCCTGTGCCGCCGGGCCAGCGCAGGTCCTCATGTCCCGCAGCTACCCAGCCGTCTCCGGGATTCGTGAACAGAAGGTTGTCCATCCACTTGTTGGAAGCACCCTGGATGCCCACCATGTTGAAGGAACTGACGGCGGTGATTGCCTGGCCGCGGGTCCCTTTTCCATTGTTGAGGACGTGGACGACAAACGGTTTCCCAAGATCCATGGTCTCGGGAGGATTCTGCTCTTTGGTGCAACCGACAAGGATAGCAGCCATCGTCAGCAGAGCCGCTGGCAGGAAAGGAATCTTCATATTTGGTTTATCGGCGGTTATAATTAAATAAACATCTCGAAGAAACCAAGATTTGAAAAATAAATAGTAATTTTGTCGAATTTTACTATTCGCATCCCATTTTATTATGGAAGGAAACACGAAACAGCAGTACCGGACACCCGAAACAACCGTTCTTGAACTGGAAGTTGAGCCCGCCATCCTGATCGGCAGCGGCGGCAGCGATCCCCTTATTCCTGAAGACATCTAAACCCCACGCGAGAGATGAGACATTACGCATTCGCCCTCCTCGCGGCCGCGTCTATGTTGTTTTGTGCATGCGCGAAAGAGGAGCAGACCACCGAAAACATCCGGAAAAGCATCACCGCCTCCATCGACGGCAACAGCCTCACCCGCGCCGCGGTCCGCGACGTCAACATCGTCTGGACCGACGGCGACGCCATCAAGGTCTTCAACGCCGACGGCTCCGCCAGCGAAGTCTGGAACATCCGGCCCGCCGACAGCGGCCAGGAGAGCGCCCGCTTCGAGTATGCCGGCGCGCCCGTGCTGGCGTCCGGCGAGGAGGCGTTCACCGCCTTCCCCGCCGCCAGCGTCACGGGCCTGGCCGGCAAGAAACTGACGATGACCCTCCCGGAGAGCATCGCGTTCGACACCCAGGCAGTCGACGAGGAAGACCTCGTCAAGACCGTCATCCCGATGTGGGCCACCTGGGGCTCTTCCCTCACCTTCCACCACCTCGCGGCCGTGATCAAGGTCAGCTTCAACAACCTCCCTGCCGGGACCACGGAGCTCATCCTTTCTTCCTCGACCCAGCACCTGTCCGGCACCTTCACCTCGGGCAACCTCTCGGAGACTTCTCTTCCCAAGCTCACCTACTCCGAGGGCGGCAGCCAGAGCGTCAGCGTCACCTTCCCCGCCACCACGGCCACGGAAGACCGCACCGTGTTCCTGCCCATCCCGGCCGGCACCTATGACCTCAAGCTCCAGGCGCGCGTCGGCAGCGAGCTCCGGGACGTCAAGTCCTGGGCCACGCGTGAGTTCGCGCGCGGCAAGCTCTACCGCGCCGGCATCAACTACGTCGAACTGACGGCCTCCTCGCCCGCCGACATCAGCGACGGGCTCAGCGCCATCGCCGACGGCGACAAGGTCGAGATCAACGTCGTCAGCGCCGAAGCCGGCGGCATCTCCACCGAGGACAACGCCACCATCGCCATTCCCGCCATCGGCGGCAACGCTTCCATCGGCCTCACTTTCGCGGAGCCTGTCGTCACCCCCGATGGACATCCACTTGTGATCACAGATGGTAGCGCGGCTGAGTCTTCCGCAGCGCAGAACAGCCTGACCATCACCCTGCCCGACGCCACCGACGTGGCGATGGACCTCAGCCTGCCCACGACCACCGTGACCCTGGCGTCATCCGGCACCGAGACCGTCTATAAGTCCATCACCGCCACCACCGCCACCAACACGCTCGTGATCGGCCACGGCGTCCACATCGAGACCCTGACCATCAACGGCGGCAACGTCGTGATGGACGGCGGTCGGGTGGACCTCCTGATCAACAACGCCGAAGCCGGCACCACCATCACGGCCACCTCCTCCGACCAGATGATCGACATGATCACCTCCACGCACGACCTCACCCTGGGCAGCAAGGAGACCGGCTCCAAGCTCCTGACCATCGGCGATATGAAAGTCACGGCCGGCGCCGTCACCTTCATCAACTGCAAGACGACCGGCACTGTGATGCACACGTCCAGTGACATGCTCAAGATGACCTACAGCGGCAGCAACTACATCGAGAGGCTCAACCTCGACTACGGCAGCGCCGGCGTGGAGGTCTACGGCACGGTCAAC
>LXOW01082902.1_pt1 | contig 12064 bp, 11 predicted proteins | sample 1368591 | NCBI WGS metagenome assembly LXOW01 (sample SAMN04884650, study PRJNA319009) | bovine gut metagenome | isolation source: Cow rumen | host: Bos taurus | place: Italy: Legnaro (PD) | collected 2014-07-09
GTGCATCTGACTCAGCAGCTGATAACCTCTCTCCACGCCGATGAAAGCATGAAACTCATCAATAATGATGTATCTTAAATCCTTAAGATATTTACGGTACCATGTGGAGTAGTTTATCAGAAGAGATTCAAGTGATTCCGGTGTTATAAGCAGAATGCCGGACGGCTCCTGAATGGTTTTGGCCTTAACGTGGGTGTTTATGTCTCCGTGCCATGGAGTTACCTTGATGCCCACAAAATCCCCCATGGCCTCGATTCGTTTAAACTGGTCATTGATGAGGGCCTTCAGCGGGCTGATGTATATGGCGGCTATTCCTGAAGGATTGTTGTTGAGAATTGAGGTGCATACCGGCAGAAAAGCGGCTTCCGTTTTACCGCTTGCCGTGGCCGCACTGATGATCACGTCAGATTTGTTTTCAAGAATAAGGGGGATGGACTGTTCCTGTATTTCATTAAGCTGCTTCCACCCCAGATGATGCAGATACCTTATTATGAGGGGATGAAGCATCTCTGAATTTGATTTCTGAGTCATAACGTCAATGCCCTTTGCCGTTTCAATTGTGAGAGGGGAAGGCGTACCTGCCGGAAATGCGGAACGCCTTCCTCTTTATGTTATCAGAGTCTGAAACTTACCAGTTCGTCTTCATCGTCATCGTTACCGGAACCGCTGCCGTCGGTATTGCCGTCTGCGGAGCCAGTACCGTCATCGAAACTCATGAATGAGTCCTCTTCCTCGCGGTTAATGTTAATGTCCTTCAGAAGATCGGCCCATTTGAGCTCCGGATTCTGTTCCAGAATGGACAGCAGATCCACAAATGCCTTTATGGTGTTTCTAGGAGTTTTGAAATATGCTTCGCCGATACGGGAAGAACAGTGGCTCAGGAATTTTGACAGGGCCTCATCCGGTACCAGATAGCTGTCTTCGTTGTAGTAGGCAAAGATGTTGCGGATGTTGTGCAGAAGAACATAGAGCTCTTCCGGAGTCAGATTGTTGAGTCTCATTACCGGACCGCTGAGATCATTGACGCCCGCAGCCTTGGCAAATACGTTGGCGGCAAGTCTTGAATGCAGGGCCTCATAACTGTAAAGCCCCTTGCGAGGATCTTCGAGAAAGTCCACGGTTCCGCCCATGACAAAACCCAGACCTCTCACGTTACCCTGAAGACAGTCATTGATGATGCGCAGAATCTGTTCGTAATTGGCTTCGCGGGAGCGGAGATTGTGGATTTTATAGAGGTTTACCATCTCATCCATAAGAATGAGCAGTCCGCGATATCCGGCAATCTGAACAAATACGCTTAATAGCTTGTAGAAATCATAAACTGAGGAATCATCAATTATGGTTCTGACGCCGAGATCCTGACGGGCTTCGATGCGGCTGTGATATTCACCGCGGAGCCATTTGTTGGCACAGTCGATGAGGTAGTTGCGTCCTTCATTGAAGCCTTTCCAGTAGGACATGATTACCAGTGTAAAGTCAAAACCGCCAACCATGTCGTTAAGAGGCTTTAAAAGTTTTTTGATGACCTCGGTACATTCCGTGCCGGTTTCCTCGGCTTCCGTTCTGGCCAGGGTTATGAATTTTTCCACAACGGAGTTCAGGGCGTTGCCGTCAGGCTTGGCCCTGGTTGACATGTTTCTGCTTAATTCCTGATAGAGATTGAGAGCCTGACCTTTGGATGACTGAAGACGTCTGTCGGGAGACAGATCGGCATTCATGGTTACCAGACCTTTTTCATGAGCAATACTGCGTACGAGCTGAAGAAAGAAGCTTTTACCGGCACCAAAGTCGCCGATAACGAGTTTGAATGTGCTGCCTTCGTTTGCAACCAGATCAAGATCATGAATCATTGATTCAATTTCTTTTACTCTGCCTACCTGAATGAACTGCAGGCCGGTACGGGGAGTTACGCCTGAACGTAATGACTGAATAATGGATTCTCTTTCGCGAGGTCTCAGTTTTACTGCCATTTATGTATTGTCCTGTTATATTTCCCAATCGATCATTTCATTATAGCCCAGGCGGTGTATTTCTGCATTAAAAATTAGGCCGGATGGCGGGTTACGCACGGCCTCCGGCTTCTTTTACGTATAAAAGAAGACCCGTTATCGTTTAAACGATAACGGGTCTATCTTATCTGTTAACGGCTTAGCCTGCGTATTAGCTTAAGCTGTACTTCTTGAGCTTCTTGCGAAGGGTACCGCGGTTGATGCCCATCATCTTTGCAGCCTTGGTCTGGTTGCCGTGTACGAACTGCATTACTCTGTCAAGAAGCGGACGTTCAACTTCACTTAACACGATTTCATAAAGGTCAGTGGTATCTGCATTTGCCGGATTGTTAAGGAAGTTGTTTACTGAAGTTAAAACTGATTCATATAAAGGTTTCTGTGGTACAGCCTGAACTTCTTCTGAAGTCATGGTTCTCTGAGGATTCATTTTATTATTGATATTTAACATTTCAAACCTTGCAACGATAATATAAAAATACTGCAGACAAAGAGATTACGCACACATAAGGGTGTATCTGCAGGACTGGTTAAACAATATAAACTGACGAGGGCATATATTATTATTTTTTAAACAAATTTTAAAGTGTAATTTTTGATTACGAACGTAAATTTATAAAAAAAATAACTTGAAATTTAAAATTATTTTTTTCTGCCGGTGATGCGGCACCATTCATCCCTGAATACCGGTTCGTCGAGATCAAACCACTGGCCGTAGATCTCCATCAGTTCCTGACACTGGTTTTCAATAATGCCGCTGATGGCAAACAGTCCGCCCGGGTTCACCATTGATGCTATGGCAGGGGCAAGCTCTCTTAAAGGACCGGCAAGAATGTTGGCTACCAGAAAATCAGCCTTAAGGTTTTCAGGCTGTTCCTGAGGCAGATACAGCTTGAGTCTGTCGCTTACGCCGTTTCTTGAGGCGTTTTCGGTGCTGGCTTCAATTGCCTGAGGATCTATGTCTATGCCGGTGGCGCATGATGCTCCCAGCTTAAGGGCGCTCACTGCCAGGATTCCCGAACCGCAGCCGAAGTCGATGATGTTTTTACCCTTAAGATCCAGACTGTCGAGCCATGACAGGCACAGGAAGGTGGTAGGGTGGGTACCCGTACCGAATGCAAGCCCCGGATCAAGCATGACGTTGACGGCGGAAGGATCCGGAATGTCGCACCAGCTCGGGCAGATCCACAGACGTTCACCGCATTTGATCGGATGGAAGTTATCCATCCATTCACGTACCCAGTCCTTGTCTTCAAGCTGTTCAACCTTGTAGGTAATCTTGTCACCGAAGTGTTCGTAGAAAAAGTCGATAATGCGTCCGGTATCCGTATCGGCATCAAAAAGGCCGATTACGGTGGTATTTGTCCACAGCTTGGTTTCTCCCGGAAGAGGTTCGTATACTGGATTATCGATGGTATCCATATAGGTAACGCTCGCAGCTCCGAAACCGGATAACATACCGGCGATTTTTTCCGCCTTCTTATCGGTAGTTCCCAGTTTAATTTGAATCCATGGCATTTATTTCTTCCTTACAGGTATACAGATTCTTGAATTTGCTTTTTTCAATTGAGTACGGTTCAATCATGTGGTATTCACTGGTAATGTCAGTCAGACTGTGCGTGGCAATGCTTAACATGTTGGAGTATATGTCATTGGTATTGTCACGCATGGTGTATGAGACACACTTGCTGAGACCGTCCGTGTATCTGGTTGCGGAACCGTTGCTGTTAAGCGTGTCCATGTCTATGACATAAAGATCCCGTACCGTAAAAGTAATGGTTGCATCGTGTCTGGTGGCATGAATGATGTTGTCAAAACCGCCCAGAGCCTTGATTATGGTGATTGACTTCAGACTGTAGTCCTGGGTACCGAGATCGGACAGTATGTCAATGATGAGCGGTTTTACGCGGATAATCTGACCCGTATTCTGGGTATAGCGCTGCTTTTCCTTCAGTACTGCGGTTGAGGTCATGAAGTTGCACAGGAAGATAAACAGGGAGTACAGGATGAATCTCATGTCTCCGAGGTTTATCTGACCGAGATCGAGATTCGGGTTATAGAAAGCCTTGTTTATGGTCTGCGGCTCAAAGGCTATCTGGTAGCCGATGATGTAATAGAAAACGCAGTTGATGAGATAGAGCCCGAAAAGGGAAGGCTGCATCCACAGCAGGCATATGAGAAGCATGCTGATGCTGTAGCCGGTGGTGGAACTTGCCACCGCCAGCAGCGTAAGAATCAGATAATGGAATTTCTTTCGCTTGTTCTGTGCCAGGGTAATCGCCAGGAAAATTCCCGGGAGACCGGTGGTGAAAATTGCCGTTGTGGTGCTGTAGAAACTCTGAGATACGCCGGTATTGACAATAAGGTGTCTGATTTCCAGAATAAAGTTACCGAAACCGAACGTTTCGCAGAACTGGTAGATAATACCGTAAATGAATGAGTAACTGTCGTTATAGATGTGACTCATGTACAGGTTGTTTATGGCTGTCTGAATGTTCTCATACAGCGAAGACGACAGAAAGCACAGCACGCAGCTCAGAATCATCAGGATGATGAAGGTTATCGTTCTGTTGAGTATTTTTGCCGTCAGGGTGATTTTTTTATGGCTGCGCGGGTGCAGGAGTGCCGTGGTCAGAGGTCCGAGAAATGCCGCCACAAGTGACGAGTAGGCATAGTCCGGCTGAAGAAGATGCAGCAGTTTGTATATCAGAAAAAAGGATGAGCACGTGCCGATTACAAGCCATGAACGGTTGCTTGACGGGATGACCAGCGCAAGGCCGAGAGCGAAAAGGCACGGAATTACCGCAGTGAGAAAATGATCGTTTCCGTCAGGCAAAAGAAAGCCGGCACCGGTTAGCTGAGCCACAGTGCAGAAGAGTATCGGCAAAATTATAAAAAGGGAACGATTATTTATTTCAACTTGCATTGATAAAAATCTGAAAAACATGACCTATATCATATATAATACCTAAAAAAGCGAGAATAAACGAAAAATTTGAAGAATTATTTTAGTTATTATATAAATTGGGATGTTGAAATTATATAATATCAATAATATTATCTATTTATATAATAACTTACTTGTGATCCTTGTCGTACATTTTATGTTCAAATAATGTAAAAAGATGCTTTTCTTATATTTTCTGAAATTCCCGCAGGTCTGACATTGATTTACCGTCCCTGATATGAGTCGCTTTTAGATTATGAAGATTGTACATAGGATCCCTGACTCCGAACTTAAGAATCTGCCCCACTGGAATCTGGATCCGGTCCTGACGAGAATTCTGTGGAGCCGCGGAGTAAACAGCCCGTCTGAGGCTGTTTATGATCTTAACAGAATTCTGAGTCCATCCCTCCACGGTCTGTCCGGCGCCGTTGACATTCTGGCCGAGGCCGTCATAAGTAACAGAAAAATCCTTATTGTCGGTGATTATGACGCCGACGGTGCCACCAGTACCGCTCTTGCCATGCGTTTTTTCCGGGACATCGGATATGCCGACATCAGTTTTGACATACCAAACAGACAGGATGACGGATACGGACTTAACGAATCAATCGTACTCCGCGCCGCGGAAAACAGTGTTGACGTGATTGTGACCGTGGACAACGGCATTTCTGCCAATGAGGCCGTGGCTCTTGCGGTAAGCATGGGCATAAAGGTGGTCATAACGGATCATCACATTCCGGGTGACGAGCTGCCCGAGGCGCAGGCCATCGTGAATCCTCATCTGCCTCACTGTACCTTCCCGTCAAAGAATCTGGCCGGAGTGGGGGTTATATTCTATGTGGTGGCATCCCTCAGAACGGAACTCAACAGGCGCGGTTTCTTTAAGGATAAGCAGGTGCCGGTTGTCAGCAACTATCTGGACTTTGTGGCTCTGGGAACCATAGCCGACATGGTGCCGATGGATTATAACAACCGCCTTATGGCAGACTACGGCATCCGGCTGATAAGAGCCGGAAAAACGACAAGGGGAATGACGGAGCTCATCAAGATATGCGGACTGAGCAGTCAGAACTTCAAGGCCACGGATATCGTGTTCTCCCTGTGTCCGCGCATTAATGCCGCAGGACGCATGGCGGAAATGAGCTACGGCGTCAGATGTCTTCTTGCGGAAAACGAGGATGATGCCAAGGTGGGAGCAGGGCTGCTTCAGAGCTTTAATGCGGATCGCCGCAGCATTGAATCAAACATGATGAATACGGCCCTTACCCAGATTCGTCTTGAGTATGACACCGAACTTCCCGAAGCGCTTGTTTTATACAATTCATCTTTCAATATCGGTGTCATGGGAATAGTTGCCGCCAAGATCAAGGATCTGACCGGGCTTACCACGGTGGTGATGGCGGATTCTCCCGACAGGGATTATCTGGTGGGGTCCGTTCGCGGAGTTGAGGGATACCACGTTTGTGATGCCCTGAAGAGAATCAATCAGGACCATCCTGAAATCTTCAAGGCCTTCGGCGGCCACAAGGGCGCCGGCGGTCTGACCATAAGAAGGGAACATCTGGCCTCCTTCAAGGAACAGTTCATTCTTGATTCCTGTCGTTACAGCACTGAAAGAACCGATGAGGTGATAGTAACGGACGGGGAACTTCCAAGCGGTTATTTCGTGTCGGATTTCGCCAGGGTGCTGGTTTTTGATCAGCCGTGGGGCGCGGAATTTGCGTCACCGGTCTTTGACGGGGTCTTTCAGCTGGTAAACCAGTATGTGGTCGGCGGAAAACATCTCAATGTCAGACTGCGGATGGAAGACGGAACGATGCTGTCAGGCATGTATTACAATCACGACGTTAAGGTATGGCCTAACTATGCCGTACGCAATGTCAGGGTGGTCTTCGGTTTTGACATTCAGAAAAACAGCAGTGATGCCGGATTGAGGCTGATAATCCGTAACATGGAGCAGATTTGAGGCGGCGGGAATGCTCCTGTCGCCCGGATGTCGGGATCTTGGGAATGAAAAAGGAAGAAGAGGCTGCCTCTTCTTCCTTTTTTTGAGTTACTTAATTCCGTCCGACCGGGGGACGGCAACCGTTATGCTTTCTCTTCCGGTTCAGCACAGACCTGTGGTTCCATGTTCGGTTTTATGCCGTTATCCGAGCATCTGCCGGCATGGAGTGCGGCACCTATGATGCCTGCGGTATTAAGGGTTTCCGCAGTAACCACCCTGGTTCTGACGTCGATCTTTTCAGAAAACTTTTCAAAGCTCTTTGAGGCTCCGCCACCCAGAATGATGAGATCGGGATTGAAGAGAAATTCCAGACGGTGGAGGTATTTGTTGAAACGTTTACCCCATTTCTTCCATGAGAGCTCGTGTCTCTGTCTTGCAGAATCCGAACAGTAATGCTCGGCAATGTCATCATTGAGAATCAGGTGTCCGAGTTCGGTGTTTGGGAACAGCTTTCCGTCAACGAATATTGCGGAACCGAGACCGGTTCCTATGGTAATCATCATGACCACGCCGGGAACGTTTCTGCCGGCACCGAATTCAACCTCCGCAATACCTGCGGCGTCGGCATCGTTCAGAACGTAGCAGTCAAGTCCGGTGGTTTCGGTAAACAGCTTTTCGGCCGGGGTGTTTATCCAGGTCTTGTCGATGTTTGCCGCGGTGAAGGCCGTTCCGTGATGAACGGTGGCAGGGAAACCGCATCCGACGGGGCCGTTGTAGTCAAATCTGGATACGAGATCCTTCAGAGTCTTTGCCACTGCTTCGGGAGTTGCCGGCTGAGGGGTTTCGATACGAATTCTCTCACTGACAAGCTCACCTTTTTCGGTATCAACCAGTGCACCCTTTATGCCTGAACCGCCGATATCAACACCCAGAACAATCATATCTGACTCCTTTATGCCAATGCAACGTGTCGGAAAACACACAAACCATGCCTATCATCATAATACACCGCGGTCTTTCATAATCAGAAATCCGTTCAAAATATGCAATTTGATGTGAGTTTGTACAAATTTTGAAAGATATTAAGCGTCGGGGGCTTTATTTCAGAAACTGCCGGACAGAAGTTTTACGGCCCGGGTAATATGCTGAATGACCATTTCGCACTCTCTGATTTCCCGAAGGGTTCTGCGTTCTTCGGCTGAATCTGCGGATAGGTCCTGGGAACCGCCGTCAGGAGATTCCGCTGAAAGCGCGATTTGACTCCGCAGAAGATTAAGCTTCTTCATGACGGAGTTTCTCAGAATGATAAGATAAGGCAGATAGATTTTTGAGCCCGTGTTGGCTGCCGCTATTACGCAGTTGCGCATCATTTTGCAGAAACCGATGCGCAGAATCGGCGTTCCCGCAAAACTCTCCCTGAATTTTTCCGGAGTGAGTGAAAGCAGTTCGGTAAGTTTAAGAAAATCCTTATCGAATCTGTCGGCAAATTCACGGTCGGCCGCGACTGAGACCTTTCTGTTAAACGGACAGGTAAGCTGACAGGTGTCGCAGCCGTATATGCGGTTGCCGATTTTNNTACGATGAATTTCTGCGGATTCAGTGCGCCCGTTGGACAGGCGTCAAGGCAGCGGTGACATTTATCGGGACAGGCAAGAGCGGAAGACCGCGCATTTCCGGCTTCTTCCGTCTCTCCAGTCACGGGATTAATCCCTGTAAAGGTGAGAAGATCCGCGGCTGAAGATTCCGGATTCAGGTTCATGGTAATGATTCTGCCGTCACCGTTCAGGTTCATGTCAACCAGCAGTTCCCCGAGAAATATCATGCTGCCGGCGTCCCGGTGTCTTATGAGATTGTTTCGGCCCTTGACCATAAAGGAGGATGCGGCCGCAAAATGCTGTTCGTAAAACGGGGCACTGTCGGTGATGGCCCTGTAACGGATGTCCGGGAAAAAATCCCTGAGCCATTCGCCGAGACGTTCAAGACGCTGCTTCAAAACCTTGTGATAGTCACGTCCCCTGGCATATGCACTGATACAGCCGCAGTGGGGATCATCGGTAGAATCAAGATTACGGNNATGCTGATGACGGATTTGGCTCCCTCAAGTATGAGAGAGGGATTATCCCTTACCTCACGATTGCGTGACAGATACTCCAAATCCGCGGGAATGTCCGTGCCAAACTTTTCATCAAAAGACTTTTTGCCGCCAATGGCGTAACCAGTTGGTATAATATGAAGGGAAATGATTTGCAGTTCATTACATTTTTGTTTCAGTTTTAACCAGAAATCGGCGGACAGTTCCGGCAGTTCATCAGAGAGCGCATGCATGACAGATTATTCCATTTCACAGATACCGTATACGGATACTTTAACACAAACGGTTTTGGATTGTTCACAAATTAGGGAACTGGAGAAAATATACCTTCCGGATACCGGCTACGATCTGATGCGGTATGCCGCCGGAGCCATATACGATAAGATTAAGGAACTGAATCTTGACAGAAAAAGGCAGATTCTGGTTTTTGCGGGAAGCGGAAACAACGGAGGCGACGGCTATGAAATAGCCGCCTCCTTCATGAGTGACGGTTACGATGACGTAACGGTTGTCAGGGTGGTTCCGCAGAAGGAGGGCATTGACGCCAATCTCGCCCGCAGGCATTATCTGGATAACAACGGCAGGGAGATCGGTTTTGAGAATGTCAGCGAGGCTGCTTCTTATGTGAGTGACGGCGCCGTCATCGTTGATGCCGTTCTCGGTATAGGCATCACCTCCTGCGGCGACAGCCCCAACGCACTGAAAATCAGAGATGCCGTACGTCTTGTGAACAGCCTCAGGGCTGAGAAAAGGCTTCTGGTTCTCAGCGTGGACATTCCTTCACTGCTTAATGCGGACAACGGCATGCCGGTGGGCGGAGAGGCGGTCATGGCGGATTATACCTATACCGTCTTTACGGCAAAGACCGGAACACTGACGGGCAGGGCAAAGGATTACTGCGGAACCGTGAAGGTCGTGGGTAATACCCTGCCGGATTTTGAAGACAATCTTATGAGAATACGTGACGGCGGTGTTTTAAGGCATTTCGTTTCCTACGGAGACATCCTTCCGCTGCTTCCGAAGAGAAACAACTGCGCACATAAGGGTACTGCCGGCAGGGTGCTGCTTGTGGGCGGTTCAAAGGGCATGACCGGAGCCCTGATTCTGGCTTCACTTGCCGCCCTGCGCAGCGGCGCCGGACTTATCACCTCTCTGGCGCTTTCAGGCGACATGACGGCCTTCAATGCCGTGAATCCGTGCATCATGACGGCCGGGACGGAGGATCTTGAGGAGAAGCTTAAATCTGCCGGAGCCGTGCTGATTGGTCCGGGAATGGGACGCAAAGCCCAGGCTGAAACAATCTTTAAAAAATGTATAATGAGTACCTCTCCGAAGGTCATAGACGCTGACGGACTGTATCATCTGCATGCGGTGCATGCCGTTGCCGACGAAGGTCCGGTCAGATCCGTTCTTACTCCGCATGTCGGCGAGGCCGCCATGCTGTGTGACGTACACGCTTCGGAAATAGAGGCTGACAGTGTCGGTGCGGCACTTGAGATAGCCCGAAAATACAGGGCAGTATGCGTTCTTAAATCCGCTTCCACCGTCATAGCAACCCCGGACGGAAAGACGTATCTGACGTCAACCGGATGCTCCGGAATGGCCGCCGGAGGCATGGGAGACCTGCTGTCAGGCATCATAACCGCCCTGCTCGGGCAGGGACTGTCTCCGGTTGAGGCGGCCGTGTCCGGCGTGCTGATTCACGGGGAGGCCGGAAGGTGCGATGCCGCGGCAAACGGTAATATAGGCATGTGCGCAACTGATCTGCTGCCGTACGTGCGCCTGCTGGTAAACGGCATCAGTCCCAGAAACTGAGGTGTTAGGATTATTAAAGGAATCAATAGATGCAGACTAAAGTTTTTCCGTTACACGATGAAACAAAGACCGAACTTTTGGGCGCGGTGCTCAGCAGTGTCTGTCCCGCCGACACGACAATCTATCTTACCGGTGATCTCGGAGCCGGCAAGACCACGATGACCCGCGGTTTCGTCAGGTCAAGAGGCTATAAAGGTGTGGTTAAGAGTCCTACCTATACTCTTGTTGAGGAGTATCAGACCGACGGCGTATACGTTTATCATTTTGATCTGTACAGACTTAATGATCCCGAGGAGCTTGAGATGATGGGCATAAGAGACTATTTCTCTCCTTCATCCGTAAGAATAGTGGAGTGGCCTTCAAAGGGTGAAGGCATTCTCCCTGAGGCGGATCTTGAGGTTAATCTTGAGATTGTCGGGAACTCGAGAAATGCGGTGATCCATGCCCGAAATGAAAAGGGAGCTGCGATTCTTGAAAAGATGGTTTTCCCGAAACCTGCGGAACTGTAGCGCCATTTTGATAAAACGTTTTCGTTAAGTGCCTGTCCCGTTTCTTTTTTGTCGCTTTTTTGATGTATAATGAACGGGAAAATGTTGTTTTTACGTCGGTTTTTTGAAGGAGTGCGACTCCTTCCTGTCTTTGAATAATAATTCTTATAACTGCTTATGATGTGTGCTTGTCTAAAATTTCTTATCGGCAGAAGGTCTTTAATTAAGGCCTTGTGCATCCTGTTCGCGGTGTCCGTGACATGTGCGGAGGCTAATGACATAATCGGAATCAAGGCTTCGCAGACGAAGGACTATACCAGGATAATCATTGAAACGGAAGATGTACCGAAGTACAGCTACAGTGTTTCTCCAAACGGTACCGAATATACCGTAAGAATAATGAATATCGCCAATCCGAAGAAGAAATACGGCATGGCCACGATTACCAGCAGCAGTGTGCTTCAGTCGGTAAAGAGAGGCTCCGGGAATCAGGAGGTTTTTTACGTCTTCGGACTGAAGAAACCGGTGGTTCCGTCATTTAATTCATACAGAAATACCGGAAGCTCAGGTGCCAAGCTTATCATGGAGTTCCCGCATAATCAGACCGTGCCTGAGAGGAAGAAGGTCGTCACCGTTGCTCCTGCCGTGAATGACGTCAGGAAGACCGGAACCGCGGCAAAGCCTGCTTCGGGGCAGTCCTCCATTGTCGTTGCCACCGGCGTTAAAACAGGTAAAAGGACGGATTCCGAAGAGCTTGAGGCCGCTCTTTTT
>LXOW01246938.1_pt1 | contig 12064 bp, 14 predicted proteins | sample 1368591 | NCBI WGS metagenome assembly LXOW01 (sample SAMN04884650, study PRJNA319009) | bovine gut metagenome | isolation source: Cow rumen | host: Bos taurus | place: Italy: Legnaro (PD) | collected 2014-07-09
ACTTTTTCGTTCTCTTCGTCAAGATAAGCGTTAAGGAATGCTGCTGCCAGACTATTCTCCTTGATATTTTTGCGTGCATCGTCTGGGCTGAACCATTGATAGGAGTCGATTTCCTTGTTTGGATTGAACTCGCTGGCATCGGCAACGAATGCCGTAAAGTTGCACATCAATGTATTTGACGGCTCAAAGAATTTTGTGCGATTGAATTTCACGTGAGTGACAGTCATTCCCGTCTCTTCCTTCACCTCTCGGCAAACTGCATGTTCCAGTTGCTCACCACGGTTGACATAGCCAGCCACAAGTATGAAATGCGGTTTCCCATATTGCCGGATAAGCAGAATCTGTCCAGTCTGTTCATTGATAACCACCATACTCACAGCCACATTGTACATCGGGAAACGATACTGTTGACACTGAGGGCAGTATGGAACAATTCCCTCGCCCTCTAATTCCCGTTCTGTGAGCGCTGTTCCACACTCATAGCAATGCTTCTGAATCATATTCTCCCTCCTTCTTCTGCATAGAGCGATGTAAGTACCTCTGCCAGTTTACCCATCTCTCGCAGGTTGTGGCTGTAGAGAGCCTTGGCTACAACGATGGCGGGCACGGGCATCTGTGTGGTGTCCATCTTGCAAATCTTGCTGTTCTGTCCGAACACATAGCCCACCCAGAAGTAACTGTCAACGATGATTCCGCCTTCCACCTTGCGGGCCTTGTGGCAGACACTGGCCGGAATGCCGCCGATGCTTACCAATGACTCGCAACCTTCACGCCACAGTAAATCCTTGCTGAATCCGAACTCCACTGGGTTCATAAAATGGAGGTTGACGGGCATCGGTCCCAAGCCGATATCCTCCACGACATAGTGAGTGGTGTTCCAAATCCGCTCACGTAGGGGCATTGATTCTTCGAGAGCCTGTTCCACTTCGGCGATTTTCGAGAAATAGTGGTCTTCGGGATCCCACAGACGATAACGTAAATCGGGGCCGACACCCTGCCATACGAACCACCATTCCAGCATCTCTGGCGTACCATCAGGGAAGAACGTTTGGTTGGCAGCGTATGCAGTGCCGTCAGGATTCTCGCCGAAACCTACGTAACAGTAGTCCTTGTCCCCTGGTTGCAGGATGAAGTCGTCTTTCTGTTCAAAAGGGATGCCTCTGCCAACAGACTGCGGAGTTTGTGCCAATGCCAGTTTCTCAGCAGGAATCTCTGGCAGCCCTGTCTCGTAATACTTATAGTAAGCCAGTCGTTTCTCGTCCTGTGTTGTCGGAATCAATTTTGCCATAGTCGTTAGTAATTTATTCATTTCGATAATCGTTCTAATGCGGATGCATCCAACCGATATACCGTCCACTCCTTCATAGGTACGGCTCCAAGAGATAGGTAGAAGTCGATACTTGGCTGGTTCCAGTTCAGACACGACCACTCCATGCGTCCACAGTGATGCTCTCGTGCTATCTTGACCAGATGCAGCAGCAATGCTTTTCCATAGCCTTTGCCTCGATCTTCCGGCCACACAAACAAGTCTTCAAGATACAGCCCTGAATGTCCGATGAATGTTGAGAAGTTGTAGAAGTAGAGCGCGAAGCCGACCTCTCGCCCGTCCACGACAGCGAAAACTGCTTCTGCCCTGTGTTCATCAAACATTTCCCTTTCCAACACATCTGCCGAGGCAACCACCTCGTTCTCCATCTTCTCATATCGGGCAATGCCCCTTATGAACTCCAATAGCAACGGCACATCTTGTCGTTCAGCCTTACGTATCTCTACATTACAGTTCATATTTTGCCTTTGTTTTTGTCAGTAATCACAAATACTATTAAATCTGAGCACAAATATAGTGATAATCGCTGAATTATCGCTAATTTTGCACCAACTTTTAGAAAAGTTTATGACGAAAACGTCCATATTCCAGCGCCCCGTATGGGTGGTCGTGTTTGCCCTGACAGCAGCAGTAGCGTGGGGATGGGCTTTCCCGCTTATCAAAGTGGGCTTCAGTGCCTTTGGCATCACGGCGGACATGACGGGCAGCAAAATGCTCTTTGCTGGCATTCGCTTTGCTGCGGCTGGTCTGATTGTCTTGTCCGTTGCTCGTAGCAATGGACGTTCGTTCAAGACGGGTAAGACCAGCGACTGGTGGTTCCTTCTTGCTTTTGCGCTGATGAACACTACGCTCCACTATTTCTTCTTCTATGTCGGTATGTCGCATAGCGAAGGGTCGCGGGCAGCTATTCTCAACTCGCTGAGTACTTTCCTCGTCGTCCTGCTGGCTTGTGCTTGTTTCAAGAGTGATATGCTGACTTCGCGAAAAATTCTCGGTTGTGCTATAGGGTTCAGCGGAATCCTTGCCTTGAATCTTGGAGGGGCTGAAAGCGGGCAGTTTACTTGGCTGGGCGACGGAATGATCATCCTCAATGCCATCTGTTCGGCACTCTCGAACCTGATGACCCGTGGACTGAGCCGCCGGATAGATGTCTTCGTGGGAACGGGCTATAGTCTCACCATCGGAGGCCTGCTACTCATTCTGCCCGGACTGGCTTTTGGCGGAACGTTGCCTAATATAAACATACTTGGCATCGTCTGTCTGTTGCTGCTCATCGCCATCTCTGCCGTTGGATTCGCCCTCTACAACAAACTGCTCAGTTGCAATCCTGTGGGACGGGTTGCCATCTACAATTCACTGATACCAGTCGTCGGAGCAATCACCTCGTGTCTCTGTCTTGGCGAAACGTTCCACTTGAAATACGCTTTTGCAGGAGGACTTGCGGCTCTTGGTATATACATTATAAACAAAGGAAAAAACTGACCACAATAATAGTTGAGCGAAGATTGTAATAATGAGTAGTATCGTTCTTTCCATATTCCTGCTGAGCATCGGCGCGAGTTTCATACAGCGCACCACGGGCTTCGGCTTCGGTATCTTCATTATGACGATGCTGCCGTTCCTTATGCCAAGCTATGGCGAGGCTACGACACTCTCAGGACTGCTGGCAATCACAACTTCTGCAGCTATCGTATGGCGGTTAAGGGACTACGTCACTTGGCAACGGCTTTGGCCGATTCTGCTGACGTTTATCCTCGTCTCGACCATCGCCATCTTTGCTTTGACACGTATAGAAGACCACATATTGCGTCGCATCCTTGGCGTAGCACTTATCTTGATTAGTATCTACTTTATGCTTTTCAGCCAGCGTATCAAGTTGCCAACCACGAAAAAAGTGCAGGTAGGTGCTGGAACTTTGAGTGGACTGATGGGCGGTTTCTTTGGTATGCAAGGCCCTCCAGCCGTGCTTTACTTCATCCAGAGTGAGCCAACGAAGGAACATTATATGGCAATGGCGCAGACCTATTTTCTGATTGGCAATGTGATGATGACTGGTGTGAGAGCCTACAACGGCTTCTTCACTACGACTGTCGCCGTTGATTATCTCTATGGCCTCGGCGGTGTCATCATCGGCACGATGCTGGGCGCCTACGTCTTCAAGCATATCCCCAATCGCATTTTCCGATACATCGTCTATGTAAACCGTCTGATTAATACCTTCTTGGTTGTTTGTAGTGTATCTCATAGACTTTGTCGAAGTACTTGTCCCAATTGGTCTCTCCCTGGCCAATCTTGAAGCCATAGAACTTGGTGCCAGTCTTCTGATAGTCCTTGAACTTATTCATCAGGTCCTCTGTAGTCCTGGGGATGAGAAAGTCGGTTATCCACAAGACGTCAGCATTCATATAGCGGTCTTCACCATTGTCCAACAGATAGAAAGCAAGGTTCAGCATTTTCTGAGCATCAGTTCCTCCACCAAGAAACGGGAAGTAACCCTTGGCGAAGTTCTCATTGTCTTCAGACTTCATGCCAATGCGCTCCATTGCCCGTTTCTTTCTGCGGGAACGAAGTTCGATGGGGCGTACATCAACAGAGAAATCTATCAAGAAACAGTCGCGGTTCAATTGCTCGGCAGTCTGCTCCAACTTGGAAAGCAATGAAGCTTCTATCCTCTGCGGAACTCCGTACATACTTGCTGACGAGTCAACGCAAACAATCATTGGTCCACGTCGGGATGCTCTTTCGGAACGTAATTTACGTGAAGGTTTGGTTATCTCAGACTTATATCGGAATATCTGTAACTGACTTGTGAGATACTTGCGCAGAAATAAGCTTTCCATTTCTGTATCTGAATACTGAGCCAGTTCCAAAGGCATCAGCGCATTCAAATCGCGACCAATTGTTACTCCTTCAATATCACTGCCACTGGAATGTTCTATCTTATGAGAACTTCCTGACTGTACAGTGAGCCTGTCTTTCCCGTCTTCATCGGGCAGACGTCCCATTCGCTTTGCCACATCGCCGATTTCGGGATACTTGTTCTGAATCTCAACTATGCTAAGCCGCTTCTCAAATTCGGATTCTGTCCACTGCCCGTCCATCATCTCCCAAGCCTGTAAAGCCATATCTTCAGAATAACCCTGGTTGCGCATCCGGTTCTCCATGGCGTCAAGTTTCACTTTCAGACCTCCGGCAATTCCACCAGCCTTGGCTTCAATCTTCTTTGTTTGTTCTTTTCTGGTCCTTTCATCGATAGCACCACTCCATTCGCGTTTTAGTAGTTCCCAGTTCTCCGGTTTCTGCCAACCATTGTACTTGAACTTCTTTTTCATGAAGTCCAGGTCGAAGCCGTCATCTTTGTGCTTCTCGTTGACAGATTGCAACAAAGTCTGCCAACCGTCTTTCTTTTTCTGCATCGACCATTCCATCATCTTTTGCATCTCACTTCGCTCACCAGTGGCTATCTGATTGAGAAATTGCTCGCTATGAAGGCACTCCAGGACAAAACGTCCGATAGTCTCAAAGAATATCTTCCCCGCTATCTTGCTGGAGAGAACACGATATTGGATGATGGGATCGCTCATGATGTCGTGAAGATAATGGAGCACAGGGTCATAATACATCTTCCAGGGCTGGTCGACTTGTACGGTAGATTCAATCTCTACGACTTCTCCAGTCTTGACGAATTGCTCGACAAGGCTCAGGTAGAAAGATGGAGAGAGACGCTTTCTGTATATCTTCTCCATCCAGTAGTCAACCTCAGATACTTCCACCATACCTTCTATGCTTCAAGTTTTTCTGTGTCTTGTCTGGTGTAGGCAATCTCTGTCATAAGTTTCTTAACAACATCCTTGATAGTCTCTTTGTCAGCAGAGGAAGTCAGGATGTTGTCCAGTAGTTGCTCTTCGCGTTGCTTAATCTGAGTACCAAGCTGCTCGATTTCCTGGTAGAAATCGCGGTCTGACAACTTTCCCTTTTCTGTGGGCATTACTTGTTGCTCATCCCGCTCAAGTTCTTCGATATAGAATTGTACTCCGTCAATGTAGAGCCTTTTGTCATCGCGGGTGAGATATGCTTGTCTGGCGCCTTTGGGGAAGTCAGAACCATCGAATGACCTGATGATAGAACGTTCCGGCTTCTTGGGATCACGGTAGATAACACCTAACTGTCCAGCATTCTCCTTCGTTGCCCACCGCATGTTCTGATAGTCGGTAATGAAGATGTAGGTGTTGCCTGTATCATGGTCAAGAACATGATAGTAGTAGTTGTCGTATATCTTCTTCCGTTGGTCAGTGGTAGCCATCTGCTTCCTTGCTTTTGCAGTTGCTCTGTGCTGTCGGCTCACTCTGATGTCTGCTTCCAATGCTAACTTGATGTCTGCAAGATGGGCAGAGAATTCGGAGAACAGTGACTGAATAACAATATGCCTGATACCTTCGGCTTCATCTGGCTCCTGCCAAAGACAGTTGTATATGGGAACCAGGTCTGCTGGAGAGACTGATGTCCTGTCGTGGATGAATGCTGAGGTTCTGAGCAGTCGGACAATCTTCTTCCATCGTCTGTCGCTGACATAGACATTATGATGCTCGTCGGAAGAACTGACAGGTACACTGCCTATAGCCTTCCGGATGACGCCAATGGATTTCAGGACGTCCTGTGGAACTTCGATAGTATCAATTGCTTTACCCCATTCCTTATACTCATCTGAAGTTATCTGCAACTTTTGGCTCACAAGTATCTCTGCTTCAGAGTTGTTGTCTGTCAACATTGCGAAGAAGTTCCGCTCCTGCTTGATGTTCGAACATTCGATTCTGATGATGAAACGATCCCATAATGCTTCAAGTCCTTCACCTTGTGTCGGAAGTTCATTGCTGGCTGCGATGAGCAACTTCAGTGGCAGTGAAATCTCCTTATCCCCATTGCGGAACAACTTCTCATTGATAACAGTCAGCAACGTGTTCTGAATAGCAGGACCGGCTTTCCATATTTCGTCAAGGAATACAACATCAGCGGTTGGGAGATAGCCATCGATACTACGCTCATATTTGTCTGAGTCCTTCAACTTGCTGATGCTGACTGGGCCGAATATCTCATCAGGCGTACTGAATCGCGACATGAGATACTCAAACGAACTTGAGTTCTTGAATGCAGACTTCAGTCGTCTGGCTATCATTGACTTTGCAACACCTGGAGGACCTAGCAAGATAATACTTTCTCCTGCAAGTGCTGCCAACATAGAAAGTGACAGTTCACTCTCTTTCTCGTATATCCCCACGCTCAATTCTGTGAGCAGTTCTTCTATCCTTTTTCTAACCATAGCGCAAAGGTAGTCATTTTATTCGTGACTATCGAAGATTTGAACTTCTTTTGTTTCAGAATGATACAAAACAGTGGCGTCTAGGTATGAAACTATGACGGGCTTCTATTGCTTCTTGTAGGGTCATTTCACAAAACATATTAAAACTATTGGCAAAGGTACGGATAATTCNNAGCTCTGAGTGAAGTGGCTAAGACACTGAACGAAGAGGGCGTCGAGACAGAGATTATCAGCATCGGTAAGCAGGCAGTGCAAGGTTGTATTGCTTGTGGTATGTGCGGAAGGAATGGCGCAAGATGTACTTTCCACGATGACTTATATTATAAAGTGTGGAGAGCCGTGAAGGATGGCATCGATGGACTTGTTGTTGGTTCACCTGTGTATTATGGTGGTCCCAATGGTTCACTGTGTGCCTTGCTCGACCGTGTGTTCTACTCATTGGGCAATGAACTGAAGTTCAAGCCGGGTGCCAGTGTGGTTGTCTGCCGCAGGGGTGGGGCATCTGCTGCCTTCGACCGTCTGAACAAGTACTTCACCATCCTGAATATGCCTGTTGTCAGTTCGCAGTACTGGAACATGGTTTATGGACAGACCCCAGGACAAGCTGCTCAAGATGAAGAGGGTATGCAGACTATGCGAACACTTGGTCACAATATGGCTTGGATGATTCGCAAACTCAATGTCAGTGAAGATGGTCATCCTGAGTTGGAGAANNTGATTCGCAAACTCAATGTCAGTGAAGATGGTCATCCTGAGTTGGAGAATCCTTTGAGAACTAACTTTATCAGATAGAAATAGTGAGGAAATGAAAAAAATCTTGATTCTTACCTTAACACTATTCATTACCATCTTTGTTGTGGTGATTCTTGGTAACGTTATTACCATAGGAGAAAAGTTCACGACAGTCTTTGGCGTTCCCTATTTCGAATATGCGTTTTATCTTATATTGGCAGGATTATTTGCATATCTGGTTTATTATGCCATTTTGGAACCCATAAGGCGTATACACAACGCTCCGGAATTCCCCGTGCTGGCTGTAGAGAACAAAGAAGAGGGAGTGACAGATGATGCCTATAGAAAAAGGCTGATTTCCTTTGGCGAGAAGATCTGTGACAACTGCTATTATCTGGCTCCTTCCAAGAGGGGAGAGCATCAGACAGAGCTGAAAAATGAACTAGCAAGGTTAAGTACGACTCAGGATATCGAGCAGATCAGGGCGTTCTTGGACAAGGAAATCAAACAAAGGTATAAAGCTGTTGACGGGCAGATTCTCAAATACGGCTCCAAGGTCTTTATCATTACTGCTATTTCTTCCAGCAGCATGATTGACACCTTGGCAACGATGGGGCTGAATTATAGAATGATATCGGACATCGTACGTGCATCTGGTTTCCGTCCGAACAAATTGCAGTTGGTAAAGATGTACTATTACGTCATCTGCTCTGCTTTCTTCAGCTATTTTTTTCAGGGTGTCTCAGATTCAGTCGATGTGATGGTAGACAATCTCTCGGATGCTTCAGATATTGATGTCACGGACATTGAGATACCCGATGTTGATGCTTCATGTGTAGACTATTCCCAGTATGTGAAGAACTTGAATATACCAGGAGTCCCATTAGGACCTCTAGCTGACGGACTTGCCAATGCTGTTATGACTATTGCTATCGGATATATTGCTAAGTACTATCTCCAGAAAGGTTCAAAGGAACTAAAGGGGGCAAAGGGCCGACGGGTTAAGTTGAAGGCTAAGATGAAGGCTTTAAGCCAGGTTCCAAGACTGCTTGTGGAAATCCCGGAACAGATTGGAAGCAGCGGCCTTTCATGGGCAATGAAGAGTTTCGAGAAAGCGTATAGTAAAGTGACAAAGAATAAGAGGGATGATGAGGTTATGTCTGATATGGATATGGACGATTCTTCAGAAGATGTAACCGTAGAAGAAAGACCGAAGAAAAAAGGTCTCTTTAGCTTTTGGAAGTAATACAAATAACAAATATGAAAGTAAAGATTCAAACAATGCTTGGCGACATTGTAGTTCGCCTATACGACGAGACTCCTATCCATCGTGACAACTTCCTGAAACTGGCAAAGGAGGGCTATTATGATGGCACTCTGTTCCATCGAGTGATAAAGGACTTTATGATTCAGGGTGGTGATCCTGATTCTAAGGGCGCACCTGCTGGAAAGATGCTTGGTGTAGGAGGTCCGGACTATACGCTTGAGGCAGAAATCAAGGACGGACTCTTCCATAAACGTGGTGCTTTGGCTGCTGCGAGACAGGGTGACGAAGTGAATCCAGAGCGTCGCAGTAGTGGCTCTCAATTTTATATTGTCTGGGGCCAGGTGTATAATGAAGGTCAGCTTCGTCAGTTCTCCAAACAGTTGAGGATGCAGAAAGTTCAAGATGCGTTTAATTCGCTTGCTGCTGAACATCGTGCTGAGATAATGCAGATGCGTCGTGACAGGAATCGTGAGGGGCTTCAGGAACTTCAAGATAAACTTGCTGCTGAAGCAGAAAACAAAGTGGGAAAATCAGGATTAACCGATGACCAGTTGAAGATATACTCTACTGTTGGCGGTACACCGCATCTTGACGGTCAATACACTGTATTTGGTGAAGTCGAAGAAGGTCTTGACGTGGTTGAAATGATACAAGGGACTGCTACTGGACGTGCTGATAGACCTGTTGATGACATCGAAATGAGAATGATAGTTATTGAATAATATGTTGGAAGTAGGACTGAAACATACTAGCGAATTGATTGTAGGTGATGCGGTGACCGCTATTCAGATGGGGTCTGGAGATCTTGGGTGATTATGGAATACAGAAAGATTGGCGAAGCATACTATATCCGAATGGATCGAGGGGACGAAATAATCAGCACCCTTCTCGAATTATGTGAAAAGGAAACAATATCATCAGCTGTTTTCTCTGGTATTGGTGGCTGCCAAAGTGCAGAACTTCAAGTGTTCATCCCTGAGACTGGCAGTTTTGAGACAGAGCGGTTAGAAGGGATGCTTGAACTCGTATCCCTTAATGGAAACGTGGTTAGAGACGATAATGGTCAACTATTCCACCATACTCATGCTCTGTTTTCATTCAAAAAGGAAAGTCAACATGGTATGGCAGGGGGACATCTGAAAGCTACAACGGTTCTCTATACAGCCGAGATAGAGTTACGTCCTACGATTGGTGGGACTATCGGTAGAAAGTTTGACCCAGAGACTGGTACGGGATTCTGGGAGTTTAGGGACTGAATGATATGATGCAGAACTACTAAATCGCTAATATGGGACACGGTAATCTTTGGCTATTTAATATGGAAATGTGCTGTAGTATGCAGATTTCCTCATTACGGACAAAACTGGAAGAATGCAAAAAGGATGGCAGAACTAATTGTATTGTCAGCCCGAATTATCCTGCTGCATCCAATGAGGACTATCTATTTGACTGCATGAACTTGTATGCCAGGTTGAAGGAAGATGGAAAGGTCGTAGTTGAAGGTGTAGTATTCTATTGGAATCCTGTCGATGGAGATACACAGAAATCGGCTGTCATTCGTTCTTTCAAAGACATTGATGAATGTCTCAATTGGATTAATAGTGAATCATCTGCCAGAGATGAATGTGTGGAAGTATTAAATGAACATTGTTAATATGATGAAGAAAAATCATTGAGTTTATGGATATAAAGGAGTTCATACAGAATTATAGAGAAGCGTTTGGTGAAAAGGCTCAACTCCCATTGCTTTTCGGATATAGTGACAAACCTATTGGCGACACGGAGAAGATTGGCGGTTGTTTCTTTAAAGGGCTCCAAGCTGCCAGGGATGGTCGGCCTGTCAGTCTGAGTGCCGATGTCATTGGTTGCGGTGGTGGGAAGCTATACACAGGCTTTTCTGATATGCCAGAACGAGTACCAGGTTTTGTCTCACTGAAGGAGAAATACAAGAAGACTCCCGAGATGGTTGTTGATTACGTAAACGGACTTGGAATGAAAAGAGCCGAGAAACCCTATTTGAATTTCATCCGCATCGACAAGGCAGAATACTTCGAGGGAACGGAAGGAGTTTTCTTCTATGCTACGCCCGACATGCTCTCTGGACTTTGTGGTTGGGCTTTCTTTGACATTAATGAGCCTGATGCGGTGGTGTCTCAGTTTGGTTCAGGCTGTAGCACTGTGGTTTCTATGACTGTTGTTGAGAATGCACGGCAGGGGCATCGTTGCTTTATCGGGCTGTTAGATCCATCTGTCCGTCCATGGGTTGGTAAGAATGAACTGAGTTTCACTATTCCATTTAGCCGATTTGTCCCGATGATGGAAACGATGAAAGATACTTTTCTTTACGGTTCTCATGCTTGGGAAAAGATAAAACAAAGGTTGGAAGAGTAAGTATGAAGCATCTATGACATTACCGAAGTTTATTATAACAATGGATGGTTACTTTCGCCTTGGCATGGTTAATCAGCATAAAGACCTGTTGAAACCAGGTGATTCATGTTTAGGTGGTGGCTACTATCATTTCGATTATACATCGAACAGAATCGTTCTTGACCGCTCTTCCTATGACTTCGGTAAGCCCAAGTGGCATCTACTGGAAGTCCTGAAGGTTCCGTCAGTGTATCGTGGCCTGCGACTGGTTTACTTCTATGATGATGACCGTGAGTTTGATGTCAGCCAGGAACTACAAATAGAATACTATGACTGACATTGACAGTTTAATCGCTAAATAAAACTAAAACTTTATAGAAGTGTGAGTTGTTCAGATGGAAAATGATTAATTTTGCATCACAAAGAAATGTATTGATTGATAAAAATAACGATATTATGGCATTATTCGATCAGATTAGCGAGGACATCAAGTCTGCAATGAAGGCTCGCGACAAGGTGCGTTTGGAGACGCTTCGCAACATTAAGAAAGTGTTCCTGGAAGCAAAGACTGCTCCTGGAGCCAACGACACATTGGCTGATGCTGATGCATTGAAGATTATCTCAAAACTGGCCAAGCAGGGCAAGGAGACGGCGACGACCTACACACAAGCAGGACGTCAGGACTTGGCTGATGCTGAGTTGGCACAGGTAGAAGTATTGGAGAGTTATCTGCCGAAACAACTTTCCCAAGAGGAGATTGAGGCAGAGGTGAAGAAGATTATTGCTGAAGTGGGAGCCACAAGCATGAAGGAGATGGGAAAGGTAATGGGCACAGCCAGCAAGCAGTTGGCAGGAAAGGCTGATGGTCGAGTCATTTCTGAGATTGTAAAGAAACTCTTGGCATAAACTTAGATTTTATGTCTAGAATTAGTGGCACAATAATGGCACATGGCGCCGTAACTTACTGTAAATCAGCATGTGCTTTAAACTTCAACGAGGATGAGTATTAAGCATCTTTTTGACTCGTAACTAATTGAAAATCAATAAGGTG